>JAAUYJ010066588.1_pt1 | contig 11376 bp, 6 predicted proteins | sample 7278031 | NCBI WGS metagenome assembly JAAUYJ01 (sample SAMN14350222, study PRJNA611818) | marine sediment metagenome | isolation source: surface marine sediment (1.8m) | place: French Polynesia: Moorea | collected 2018-08 | reverse complement strand
GGACGAGATGCGTGCCACGCTGCAGAGCCTGGCTGAGCGATGCACCGTCGCCGTGGTCAGCGGCCGAGACCTGCCGGACGTGCGCAAACTGGTTTCCGTGGACAACCTGGTCTACGCCGGCAGCCACGGTTTCGACATCGCCGGCCCCGGCGGATTCGCCAAGGGAAGCGAACATGGCGCGGAGTTCCTGCCCATCCTGGCTCAGGCCGAAAAGGAGCTGAGAGAAGAGCTCGCCGCGATCGAAGGTTCGCTTGTCGAACGCAAACACCTCTCGATCGCCACCCACTACCGGCTGGTCAGCGATGCGGAAGTGTCCGCGGTCACGGAGGTGGTCGAAAGGGTGAAGGCCGCCCACCCGCAATTGCGCAAGACCGACGGCAAGAAGGTCTACGAGCTACAGCCCAACATCGATTGGCACAAAGGCAAGGCGGTGCTTTGGCTGCTTCAGACGCTCGACCTCGACGGCGACGACGTGCTTCCGATTTACATCGGTGACGACATCACCGATGAGGACGCCTTCCGTGCCCTACAGGGCCGAGGCCTCGGGATCATCGTGCGGGACACCAACCGCCCGACCGCCGCAGACTACCAACTCGACGATCCGGCCCAGGTCGGCCATTTCTTCGAGAAACTGATCGAAAGACTGGACGAGACGGCCTAATGGACAACTGGAAACTGATCTACGAAGAGTTCGATCCGGCGCGCGAAGGCGTTCGTGAAGCGCTTTGCACGCTCGGTAACGGCTACTTCGCGACGCGCGGTGCGGCAGAGGAATCTGCTGCCGACGATGTGCACTACCCCGGCACGTATCTGGCTGGCGGCTACAACCGCTTGGACACGACGATGGCCGGACGCACGATCACCAACGAAGACCTCTTCAATTGCCCGAATTGGCTTCCCATCACATTCCGGGTCGGCGACCAGACGCGATGGTTCAATCTCCGCGGGGTCTTCATCGAGACATTTCGGCAGGAACTCGACCTGAAGATGGGCCTGCTCAGCCGAACGGTCACATTCGCCGATCACGACGGCCATCGTTTCACGGTGGCTACGCGTCGCCTTGTGCATATGTCGCGGCCCCATCTTGCGGCGATCGAGTTTTCGCTCACCTCGGAAAATTGGACGGGACCGATCACCATCCGCGCCGGTCTCGACGGTGCCGTGATCAACGCGGGGGTCGCCCGCTACCGCGAACTTAACAGCACGCATCTGGAGGTCTTGGAAAGCACGGTATCGGATAGCGAGATCGCCTCGCTGCTGGTACGCACGAGCCAGTCGCGCGTCGAGATTGCCCAGTCTGCCCGGTTACGCGTGTTCGAGAACGGCGAAGCCGCAGCGGCCGAGATGCAGCCATACAAGAATCAGGATTTCGTCGGCTACGACGTGGCCCTCGAGATCGAGGCGGGTCAGACCGTCCGGGCCGAGAAGGTGGTCGCGATGTACACCTCCCGCGACCGGGCGTCAGCCTCCTGCGTCGGTGAGGCAGAGCACGCCGTGACGCGGGCAGGGAGCTTCGAGGATCTTCTGTCGGAGCACGAGCGCGCCTGGGCAGCGATTTGGCGGCGCTGCGACGTCGCCTTCGAGCCGACGAATTTCGAGCAGCTCGCCATCCGAATGAACATCTTTCATCTGCTCCAGACCGTCTCGCCCAACACCACGGAGCTGGATGTCGGCGTTCCGGCACGCGGCCTGCACGGCGAAGCCTACCGCGGCCACATCTTTTGGGACGAGCTGTTCATCTTTCCTTTCCTGACCAGCAAGCATCCCGATATCACCCGCGCCCTGCTACGCTACCGCGACCGACGGCTGGGCGCCGCGCGCCGACTCGCCGCTGAACAGGGCCTGCGTGGCGCTCTGTTCCCTTGGCAGAGCGGCAGCAACGGCCGCGAGGAAACCCAGCAGCTGCACCTGAACCCGCGCTCCGGGCGCTGGCTGCCTGACAATTCGAGCCTGCAGCGCCACGTCAATCTGGCGATCTTGTACAACATCTGGCGCTACTACCTGACCACGCGCGACCGCCTGTACCTCTATCGCCACGGTGCCGAGATGGTGATCGAGATCGGTCGCCTCCTGGACAGCCTGACCACGCTGAACGAACAGACCGGACGCTACGAGATGCTCGGCGTCATGGGCCCTGACGAATACCATGACGGCTACCCGGACAGAAACGAGCCCGGCATCGACAACAACGCCTACACTAATGTCATGACCGCCTGGTCCCTCGGCCAGGTCGTGCGCACGCTGGATCTCCTGCCCCCCGAGCTGCGGAGCGAGATCAGCGACCGCCTGGAGTTGGCCGACGAGGAGGTCGAGCGTTGGGTCGATATCGGCGAACGGATGACCGTCCCCTTCCACGGCGAACGGATCATCAGCCAATTCTCCGGTTACGACGACCTAGAGGAGTTCGACTGGGAAGGCTACCGGGAGAAGTACGGCGACATCTCCCGGCTAGACCGAATCCTCGAAGCCGAGGGCGACACGCCCAACCGCTACAAGCTGTCCAAGCAGGCCGACGTCTGCATGCTGTTCTATCTCCTGCCGCAGAGTCAGTTGCTCAAGGTCTTCGCCAAGCTGGGCTACCCCTTCGATAGCGAGGACATCCCGCGCAACGTCGACTATTACCTCGCCCGCACCTCCCACGGCTCGACGCTTAGCGCGCTGGTGCACGCCTTCGTACTGGCCAAGGTCGATCCCGATCGCGCCTGGCCGCATTTCTGCCGGGCCCTGACCGCGGACCTCCGCGACGCGCACGGCGGCACCACCCGCGAGGGCATCCATCTGGGCGCCATGGCAGGTGCGGTGGATATCCTGGAGCGCAGCTACCTTGGCCTCGAGCGGCTGCACAAACGCCTGCACATCAATCCGCGGCTGCCCACGGCGATCCGCAAGCTAAATCTGCGCGAGAACTTTCGCGGCCGCTGGTACGACATCGAGGCGACCCAAGACAAGCTCAGCATCGGTATACCCGATGACGGCCAGGGTCCGGCCCCCATTCTGGTTCGGGGCGAAAAGCACGAAATCGAAGCCGGCCAGACCATCGAGATCGACCTCTCGCCACCGTCGCCGGTCGAGGAGTCAGGGCAATAGAACGTAAGAGCCGGGCGCATCCATGATCGGCGGATAGCCGTGCTTGGGCGCGCCCATCGCGGGCGGCGCCATCGGCTTTCCGGAACGAGCCGCCAGCCACGACTGCCATTCCGGCCACCACGAACCCGGTTGCACCGGCACCGTGGCTTGCCAGCTTTCGGGATCGAGGTAGGGGTCGCCGTCGCGCGTCATCGCAACCTGATAGTGCCGCCAGCCGTCGGCGGGGTCGCTCACGATGCCGGCGTTGTGGCCGCCGTTGGTCAGCAGGAAGGTGACTTCCGTATCGGCCAAGAGACGGATCTTGTAGACCGAACGCCAAGGCGCCACGTGGTCCCGGTCGGTGGCCACGACGAAGAGCGGCACGCGGATGTCGGTGACGGCGATCGGGCGATCTTCCACCTGGTAGCGGCCTGCCGCCAAGTCGTTGTCCAAGAAGAGCCGCCGCAGGTACTCCGAATGCATGCGATAGGGCAAACGCGTGGCATCCGCGTTCCATGCCATGAGGTCGGTCATCGGACGGCGCTCGCCCAAGAGGTAGTCGTGGACCATGCGCGACCAGATCAGGTCGTTGGAGCGCAGCATCTGGAACGAGCCGGCCATCTGGTATGTGTCCAGATAGCCCTGGTCCCACATCATGTTCTCTAGGAAAGACACCTCGCTTTCGCTGATGAAAAGCATGAGCTCGCCCGCCTCGGTGAAGTCGGTCTGGGCGGCCAGAAGGGTTAGCGAGGCGAAGCGCTCATCGCCGTTACGGGCCATCGCGGCGGCGGCGATCTCCAGCAGAGTGCCGCCCAAGCAATAGCCGACGCCGTGCACCCGGTGCCGCGGCACGATGGCCGAGATCGCATCGAGTGCGGCCATCACGCCGAGCCGGCGGTAATCCTCCATGCCCAGATCGCGGTCCCCGGAGGTCGGGTTGCGCCAGGAAATCATGAAGACGCTGTGGCCGCGCTCAACCAGATAGCGCACCAGCGAGTTGTGCGCCGAGAGATCGAGGATGTAGTACTTCATGATCCATGCCGGCACGATCAGGATTGGCTCCGGGTGGACCTGCTCGGTCGCGGCTTCGTACTGGATCAGCTCGATCAGGTGATTGCGGTAAACCACCTTGCCCGGCGTGGTCGCCAAGTTGCCGCCCACTTGGAAGCGCTCTGCGCCGACCGGCTTTTTGCCCGAGGCCATGCGCTGCCAGTCTTCGAGGAAGTTCTGAAAGCCGCGGACCAAGTTCGTGCCGCCCTGCTGCAGGGTCGCCCGCCCGACCTCGGGGTTGGTCGCGACGAAGTTCGAGGGCGCGAAGCGGTCGAGCAGCTGGCGGGCGAGGAACGAGACGACCCGTTCGTTTTCCTTGGAGAAGCCGTCGATGTCGGTGGTCGCGTTGTACCACCACTGCTGATGCAGAAGAAAAGCCTGGTACCAAAAGCTGTAGGGCCAGAGCTGCCAGGCTTCGCCGGCGAACCTGTGGTCTTGCGGCAAAGGCTCGATGGCGGGCGGGGTATTCGGGTCGCGCGCCGCCTGTCCGGCGTAGAGCGCGAGGCGCGCGGCTTTGCGCGCGGCCTTCTCGACCAGCTTGGCCTGCTTGCCCGGCGCCAGGCTCAGATGGCCGAGCCAGTCGAGCCAGATGGTCGCGAGCCCGGCCGGGCTGGCGCCGCCGGTGAAGCGGGCGAGGTTGGCCTTGAAGGCACGGTCGATCGCGTGGGGGACGTAGGAGTCCGGGTCCGGTGGGGCGACGGGGGCCGCCGGCGGCGGCGCGGCCGGCTGCCGGACAGCCGGCAGCTTGGCCGCCTGCGCCTTTGCCTTGCGGACCGAACCGGCAGCGCCGTTGCCCCGTTTTTTGGGGGGCGCCTTGCGCCCGGCTTCGACATCCCGTCCCATCGGATGGAACTCCGTTCGATCTTTGGCTGGCCGGCGTTGGGAGCGAGCCTGGCAAAGTCCGCCGGATGGGCCATGATCTGAGTCAGTTCCAACGAAGCTCTAGAACCTGCAGCACAACCTCAGCGAGTCGTAGATCGCCGCGTGAATGTTCCGGCTGGACACGGCATCGCCGACCCGGAACAGCTGATAGGCGCCGTCCGGGTTGGTTCGCAGCTCCTGCGGCTGCCCGGCGATGTAGGCCGCGATGTCGAGCTCGCCCAGGTTGCTGGACCCCGGCTTCAGGGCGAAGTAGAGCTCGTCGAAAGGCAAGGTGCCGTGCTCGACCACCACCTGATCGACGATCCGCTCCTCGCTTTCATGGGTGTAGTCACTTGTCAGACGCGCGGCGAGCTTGTTGCCCTGCCGCTCGACTGATTCGAGCCGCAGATTCAGGGTGATCTGCACGCCGTGCTCGCCGAAGGCTTTGAGATAGGCCGGGTAGTTTGTGCCGCCGATCTCCGGCGCGACGACCCGCTCGGGGGTGACGAACTCGAGCGCGGCGCCGGCCTGGGCGATCGCCTCGGCGGCGGTCATGCCCGGGTGGGCCCCGTTGTCGTCGAACAGCAGCACGCTCTCGGCCGGCTTGGCCGCGCCGCTCAGGATGTCCCAGGTCGTGGTCACCAGATCCTCGCCGCTCCGCAGGAACGTGGTATTTGGCAGACCGCCCGTCGCGACCACCACGATGTCCGGTTCTTCCGCCAGCACGCTGTCGGCTTCGGCGTAGCTGTTGGTCTGCACGTTGACGCCAAGGCGCTCGAGCTCTGCGACACGCCAGTCGGCGATGCCCATGATCTCGCGTCGCCGGCCGAGCCCGGCGGCGAGAACCAGTTGGCCGCCCGGCTGGTCGGTCGCCTCGAAGATCGTGACGGCATGGCCCCGCTCCGCCGACACGCGCGCTGCCTCGAGGCCCGCCGGTCCGGCGCCGACCACGACCACCTTCTTGCCTGGTGTATCCGCGCGCGCCACGACGTGGGGCACGCCGGCCTCGCGGCCGGTCGCTGGATTGTGGATGCAGAGCGCTTCGCCGTGCTCGTAGATCCGGTCGATGCAATAGCCGGCGCCGACGCAGGGCCGGATCCGCTCCTCCTCGCCGCGCGCCACCTTGGCGACGATGTGCGGCTCGGCCAGGTGGGCGCGGGTCATGCCGACCATGTCCAGCAGGCCCTCGCGGACCGCGTGGCGCGCCGTCGCCACGTCGTTGATGCGCGCCGCATGGAACACCGGCATGTTGGTCTCGCGCCGCACCTCGCCGGCGAAGTCGAGATGCGGCGCCGCGGGCGTACCCATGTTGGGGATCACGTGGGACAGCGCCTCGTCGGTCTCGATGTGGCCGCGGATCACGTTCAGGAAATCGATCTTGCCCGTGGCGACCAGGCGCCGCGTGATCTCCATGCCTTCCTCGCGCGATAGGCCCTGGTCCCAGGCCTCGTCGGAGACTTGGCGGATGCCGAGGATGAAGTCCTCGCCGACTGCCTCGCGCACCGCCGAGATCGCCTCCAGCGAGAAGCGCATTCTGTTCTCCAGGCTGCCGCCGTATTCGTCGTCGCGCCGGTTGGTAGCCGGCGACCAGAACTGATCCAGGAAGTGGCCGTAACACTCGATCTCGATGCCATCGAGCCCGGCCTCCTTGCAGCGCGCCGCCGCCTCGGCGTAGGAGCGGAGGATGCGCGCGAGGTCCCAGTCCTCGGCCTCCTTCGGAAAGGCCCGGTGCGCCGGCTCGCGGATCGGCGAGGGCGCCAGCACCGGCAGCCAGTCGGAATGGTTCCAGTTGGTGCGTCGACCGAGATGGGTGATCTGAATCATCACCGCGGTGCCCGCTTCGTGCACCGCGTCGCACAGCTCGCGCAGCCAAGGCACGATCTCGTCCTTGTAGAGGTGCAGGTTGCCGAAGGCCGGCGGCGAATCCGGGGCGACGATCGAGGAGCCGCCGATCATGGTGAGCGCGATGCCGCCCTTGGCCTTCTCCTCGTGATAGAGGCGGTAGCGCGCTTTCGGCATGCCGTCCTCGGAGTAGAAGGGCTCGTGGCTGGTGCTCATCACCCGGTTGCGGAGCGTCAGATGCTTGAGCTGGTAGGGCTGCAGCAGGGGGTCGCGGGCGGTCATGCGTCTTCTTCCTCGGTCGCGCGCTCGGTTCCGCTAGTGTGCCTTGCCCGGGCCCGGTCTTGAAAGCCGTTGATCGTGCTTGGCCCATGGGCTTAACGCGCGCCGATCGCTGGCTTATGCTGGCGGAAAAAGGTAAGCGGCGAGGGGTTCGTGGCGCAGACCAGCAAGACCGGCGCGGCCGGCACGGGGCGGCCGGCCATCCAGGAAACCGCGGCGGAGAGCAAGCGGCTGGCCGGCGGCAACCGGCTGTCGCAGGCCGAGCGCGCCTACGCCGAGATCAAGCGGCGCATCCTGGACAACGAGATGCCGGCCGGCTACCAGGCCCTGGAGCAGGAGCTGGCCGAAGCGCTGGACATGAGCCGGACACCGGTGCGCGAAGCCCTGATCCGCCTGGCCAAGGAGGGCCTGGTCGAGGTCCGCCCGCGTCACGGCATGCGCGTGCTGCCGATCTCGGCCGAGGACATGCGCGAGATCTACCAGATCCTGACCAGCCTCGAGGCGACCGCGGCCGAGCTGACTGCGGCGCGGGGTCTGAGCGACGGTGAACTGCACAACCTGCAACGGGCCGTGGCCGAGATGGACGAGGCCCTCGCGGCCGGCGACCTGCGCGCTTGGGCCGTCGCCGACGAGCGTTTCCACCTGCTGCTGGTCGACTACGCCGGCAACGAGCGCCTGCGTGCCCTGGTCGGCAGCTTTTGGGAGCAGGCCCACCGGGTGCGCATGGCCACGCTCCGGTTGCGCCCGCCGCCGAAGGATTCGAACAAGGACCATGCCGCCGTGGTCGACGCGATCGCCCGGCGCGACCCCGGCGATGCGGTCCGGATCCACCGCGAGCACCACAGCCGCGCCGGCCAGATGCTGGTCGATTTGGTCAAGACCCACGGCATCGAGTAGTCGCGACGCCCGGCCGATTCCCGCCGCTGCTGCGGGTCAGGCCTCGCCGATGTCGTAGACCGCGGCGCCCAGCAGGCCGATGCGCGCGCGCAGCACCAGGAAACAGGGCACCTGTCTGAGCAGGGCCTCGAAGCGGCCTTTGGCGACGAAGCGCTCGTGGAAGAGCGCGGCGTCGAAGAGATCGCCCAGGTGGCTGCAGAGCCCACCGGTGACGTAGACCCCGCCGCGCGCCAGCACGGTGAGCGCCAGGTCGCCCGCGACCGACCCGAGGATCGCGGAGAACAAGCGGACCGCCGCGGCGCAGTGAGCGCAGCTGCCATCGGCCGCGCGCGCCTCGACCGCGGCCGGCGCGGCAATCTCGATCGAGTCGCCGGCGACTTCGGCTAAGGCCTGCGCCAGGTTCACCAGGCCCGGACCGGACAGCAGCCGCTCGACCGAGACGTGGCCGAAGCGCCGGCGCAGCACGGCGAGCAGCTCCGCCTCCAGATCGTCAGCGGGCGCGAAAGAGGTGTGGCCGCCCTCGGTGGGCCAGGCCCGCCAAGCGCCCTTGGCCGGCATCAGGAGCGCCATGCCGAGGCCCGTGCCCGGGCCGATCACCGCGATCGGCCGGTCGGGGAGCGCGCTGCCGCCGCCGAGTTGCCGCAGGTCTTCCGCCGCCAGCCGCGGCACGGCGACGGCCTGGGCGGCCAGGTCGTTGATCACGGCCAGGCGCTCGAGCCCGAGGGCGTCGCGCGCCGCCTCGATCGAGAACTCCCAGTGCGCGTTGGTCAGCTTGACGCGGTCGCCTTCGACCGGCGTCGCGACCGCGATGACCGCCTCGCGCACAGGCCGGCCCTCGAGATAGACCCGGGCCGCCTCGACCAGGCCGGCGTGGTCCGCCACCTTGAGGCCTTGCTCGGCCTCCGGCAGGCCATCTTGCCCGACCAGCGCGAAGCGGGCATTGGTCCCGCCGATGTCCGCCACCAGCCGCTGTGCCGTCATGCCGCCCCGCGCTCCTTTCGCCTCACAGGATGTCCGCCGAGGCGCTCCGCCGCAACCGCGACGTGCCCGATCATTCGAAGGGCAGCCCGACGTAATTTTCGGCCAAGGCCGTCGCGGCCGCGCGCGAGGATACGATGTAGTCGAGCTCGGCCAATTGCAGGCGCGCGTCGAAGGGGCTGCTGTCCGGAAAGCGGTGCAGCAGCGAGGTCATCCACCAGGAGAAACGCTCCGCCTTCCAAACCCGCCGCAGGGCCGTCTCGGAATAGCTGTCCAAGAGGTCGCTGCGGCCCTCCACGTAGAAGGCGATCAGGGCGCGCGACAGGAAATGGATGTCCGACGCAGCCAGGTTCAGGCCCTTGGCGCCGGTCGGCGGCACGATGTGCGCCGCGTCGCCGGCCAGGAACAGGCGGCCGAAGCGCAGCGGCTCGGCGACGAAGCTGCGCAGCGGGGCGACGCTCTTCTCGATCGAGGGGCCGGCCACCAGCGCCTCCGCCGCATCCGCAGGCAGGCGCGCGCGCAGCTCGTCCCAAAAGCGGTCGTCCGGCCATGCCCCGGCCTTCTCGTCGGCGGCGCATTGGATGTAGTAACGGCTGCGGCTCAGCGAGCGCATGCTGCAGAGCGCGAAGCCGCGTTCGTGGTTGTTGTAGATCAACTCGTCGGAGACCGGCGGCGTCTCGGACAGCAGGCCCAGCCAGCCGAAGGGATAGATTCGCTCGTAGGACCTCAGCGCGTCGCGCGGGACCGATTGCCGCGTCACGCCGTGAAAGCCGTCGCAGCCGGCGACGAAGTCGCAGCGCAATTCTTGCTCGCGCCCGTCAACACGGTAGGTGAGGCGCGGCCTGTCACTGTCGAAGTCGTGCGGCGCGACCGCTTCGGCCTCGAAGACCAGCTGGCCGCCCAGTGCCACGCGCGCCTCGACTAGGTCCCGGGTGACCTCGGTCTGGCCGTAAACAGTGACCACGCTGCCGCCGGTCAGCTCCTTCAGGTCGATGCGATGGCGCCCGCCGGCGAAGGCGAGCTCGATGCCCTCGTGAATCAGCGCCTCGCGCGCCAGACGGTCGGCGACCTTCGCGCGCTGCAACAAGTCGACCATGCCCTGCTCGAGCACGCCGGCGCGGATCCGCCCGAGGACGTAGTCGCGGCTGCGGCGCTCGAGCACGACCGTCTCGATGCCTTGGAGGTGCAAGAGCTGGGACAGCAGGAGCCCGGACGGGCCGGCGCCGACGATGCCGACTTGGGTGCGCGCCACGTCCGTCATCCCGCCAGCAGCCGCGGCAGCACCAGCGTCAGCGCGGGAAACGCCAGCAGCAGCGCGACGCGGAAGATCTCCGCGCCGAAGAACGGCATCACGCCGCGGAACACATCGCGCATTGGCGTGTCCCTGGAAAGCGAGGAGATGATGAAGACGTTGAGTCCCACGGGCGGCGTGATCAAGCCCAGCTCGACCACGACCAGCGCCAGCACGCCGAACCAGATCTTGAGCTGCTCGGAGGTCATGCCGTAGGCCGCGGCCTCAGCCGTGACATAGTCGCCGCCGTTGAGATCGACCAGCACCGGCCAGAAGAAGGGCACGACCACCAGGATCATGGCCAGCGATTCCATGAAGCAGCCGAGCGCGATCAGGATCAGCAGCATCGCAATCAGCACGAGCCAGGGATCGAGCCCGCTGGCCCCGGCCCAGCCGGCGAGCGCCGCCGGCAGCCCGGCGCGCGCGAAGAAGCCCTTCAGGACTTCGGCGCCGAACAGGATGAAGTAGATCATGCCCGCGGTCACCGCGGTCTCTAGCAGCGACTCGCGGATCCCGGCGAGGCTCAGGCCCTCGCCCCGGACCCGCAGGATCAGGCCGTAGACCAGGATTGCGAAGACGCCGACCGCGGCGGCGGGGGTCGGCGTGAAGAGCCCGGCGCCCAGCCCCAGGATGATCGCGCCGAAGATCGCCAGCACCGGGATCAACCGGACCGCGGCATGGCGCCGTTCCCGGAGCGGCAAAGGATCGGCCGCGGGCGCCATCTCCGGCCTGAGGCGCGCGATGACGGCGATGACCAGGACGAAGAAGGCGACCGCGATCAATCCGGGGACGATCGCCGCCTGGAACATCTCGATGATCGAGCCCTCGACGATGATGGCGTAGATCACCAGCGCGACCGACGGCGGGATCAGGATTCCGAGCGTGCCGCCGGCGGCCAGCGTACCGGTGGCGAGCTTGGGGGCATAGCGCATGCGCGCGAGCTCCGGCAGCGCAACGCGTCCCATGGTCGAGGCGGTCGCCAGCGAGGAGCCGCAGACCGCGCCGAATCCGGCGCAGGCGCCGATCGCCGCCATGGCCACCCCGCCGCGCCAGCGCCCGACCAGCGCGTTGATGCCCTGAAAGAGGTCGCGGCTCAGGTTGGCGTGACTCGC
>JAAUYJ010164339.1_pt1 | contig 11377 bp, 12 predicted proteins | sample 7278031 | NCBI WGS metagenome assembly JAAUYJ01 (sample SAMN14350222, study PRJNA611818) | marine sediment metagenome | isolation source: surface marine sediment (1.8m) | place: French Polynesia: Moorea | collected 2018-08 | reverse complement strand
GGGAGACGTACTCGGCAGGCTGAAAAAGAGGACAGACAATATATTCAAATATTTAAATGACATTATTAAATAGCTAAGTATGAGGCAAATGAAATTTAAATATAAATAATTAAACAGTTTTTTAAACTTTGCGTATGGGAAGGAAAAAAATAGTTTGAAATGATTCCTCACCCTTAGCTCCTCCCCCCTGCACAAGGCGCTGAACATTGGCATGTCGTCCTCGTGTCCCGTCCTCAGCACCATCTGCTGACCAGCCTCGAAAGAGGAGTTCTGCCTCAGCCTCTCCCTCTGGTCGGAATGGAGCTTCTCGCGCTGGGAGAAAGGGGGCTCCTCGTACACAGGCCTAAAATAATATAAGTAACAAAACAGTAGTTTTCCCTTATTTTATCAATCAATGGGTAGGCCTTCAAGAGGTTTCGCAAGATCTTGCCTTTTCCCATGCTTTGGTGTTCTCTTTCCCGCCTACAACTCCCCTGGGGATCGGACGGAGGGATCGACCCGAAATAGGAGAGGGGAGAGTGAAACGTGATCCGGCCTTTGACGACCTTTTCCCCCCTTTTTTCTCCCACTGACCCAAAACGACCACCGAGACACAGACAGGCAAGGAAAAGGTCAAGAAAAAAAAACATCCCAGACAACATCGACATAACCCACATTCCTGGATTTCCCGCAAATATTTTCTTCTCCTCGCCAAATATCCGCCAAAATGATGACGGCAGATAAATTGGAAGAAGGAGGACTTTTCTTCTCTCTTCCCTTTTCTTCCGTTTGTCCGTTGTCAAGATGTCCTTTCTAACTCCTACGCAGTCTCCCTTTCTCCTCTGACATTTCTGCACAAATCTTGGGAGAAGAGGAGCTGGGTCCAACTTTTTTCGGGGCAAGATTGGCTGGAGACCAATAAGGAGAAAGAGGAGGAGGAGGAGGAACACACAAAAGGAATCCGGGAAGAGAGAGGAAGGGAAATCGAATCAAATCCAAGCAATAGAAGAGGAGGAGGAGGGGGAGGACACTACAACAGAATGTCCGCAGCCTTCTCTCCAAAGTCCCCAGCAACTTCTTGTCTGGCCGGAGTGAGGGGGTTGTTTGGCGGCGTTTGTTTGTTGATTGCTGTCTCCCCCGTCGGGAGAGATGACAAACATCCTTGGCTGGGAAAAGCAATTCGCGCCCCTTCCCTCTATGTTTGCCCAATTTCTCTTCCCCTTCCACTCACTTTGGGAATAGGTTCGGCCCTGTCTCCCCCTGCATCACACGCTGGTCGTGGGTCTTCGCAGCGTGGTCAAGGAACTGCTGGACCTGAGAAATAAATAACTTTATAACATCCGTTTTCCCCTATATTGTTTATAATTGTAAATTACCTGGTCCTGCCTGAGCGTCCTGTTCCCCTCCACCCCCGCCATGACCCAAGCCTCTTCGAACCACTCAAGGCTGCGGGAGAGAGCGCCGCTGTTGAAGCAGTGCTTGCCGAGGAAAAGACAGTCCTGAAATGTAAGGACACAGTCGGTTATTAAATTCCCACATGAAACAAATTGGTTAAATACAGTAATTTACCTGCGCCGACAGTCCCGCGTTTGTGACGGTTCTCGCCCTCCCGAGTCCGATGTCGCCCTTGGACAAATCTCGGATGTCCAGCTCGTAGACTTCTTGCAACCTGAGAAATGAAAAAGTACAAGTTTTCCCACACAATACATATTTTTTCCGATTTTTTAAAAAATTGTAACCATACCTGATGATTGCCTGCGCCGCCCCATGCAGGTCCTCGTCCTTTGGGACGATCGAGCCAAGGCGCTTGCGGCGGATCTCGAACTCGGTGTCTGAAAAATAAATAGTTCCCGCATATTTAAGATGGAATAATATTTGAATTTGAATTATTCTTACTTTCCCAGTCGTCGTCCTTCATGTCCTTCTCTATCCTCGTTAGGTCGACGGCGAATCTTTTCATCATCTTGTAGGCGTGTATCGGGTTGCCCACAACGGAGTCCTGCACAAAAATAAATAAAACCTTAATTCGAGTTCCCGTTTTATCATCGGAAAGTAAGTAAGAATGTTACCATGAAGTCCTCCTCTGAGTCTCCCTTCTTTTGTTCGCTTGAGACGACGTTCGAAAATTCCTGCAAGGGAAAAATGTGGAAAAGTGTTTGTCTTTCATTTCTATTTTTGGGAAACCGCCTTCCCCGCGCGTGACCTCCAAGTTCCAAAAATCCGGTCACGGTTTAGTTTTTATTTGTCTGGTTTGTCCGGTTTTTCTGTTCTGTTGGTCTGTCTCTCCTTGAAGAACTGAATCTGGCCGTGATCAACTCTTTTCCTTTTCTGGCGTCACGCTTTTATTCTCTGGGCAATATCAAGAAAAAGGGTATATTTTTTTGCCCATTTTTTCCCCCTTGTCATCCTTTTTGTCCAACGCGGAAATATCTACCCATTCCCCCAACTCAAGAAATAAAAAAGTGTTTTTCTTTTTGAGCACTTCCGGGAGTAGTAAGTGCTTATATCGACTAAATAAACGGCTACTTTGCAATGTCGCTATTCTTGGAATATGTCCCAAGGACTCTATTTCTACCAGTCACTTCCAAATCTGTGCATTTGACCCTCGCCGTCCCCCCCCTCCTTTCATCCATATGTGCAGAAAAAAGGGGGATTTATCGCATAGTCACTCCTTCTGACGACTTCTCCCCTTTTCCGAATGGGCCCGAAAATTGCACTTTTTTCAACTTTTTTTTATAAAAAAGAAGAAATGACTCCTTTTCGCTGGGAATGAGAAGTGAGTGCACCGCGGCCTCGGCTGCCATTGAAAGGCCCCGAAAGAAAAAAACCCGACAAATCTCTTTTTTGACCGGAACCATATGTCCGTGCAAAATGAAAATCTCGGAAAACCCCTTCAATTCCCCCTTCAAAATAAATTGGCAAAAAAGAGTGAAATCGTAAAATTTCATTTAGAGCCGTAAAACGACGGAGTGTTTTCTCTCTCTCTTGATCCAAACCGTTTTCCCTCATCCATTTTGTGCGAAAATGACGGTTAATTTTTCGGTGTTTTCTCTCCCCCGCGGTTAGATCCCGCGTCTCTTGATTTCGTAACTGTAATAAACCCTGCCATTGCTGTACGGTAGAAGCCATCTGCAGGCTGCTGCTATCATCATCTCTGGTTTGTGTTTCTTTCTGCTTTCACAGCAGTACCATGATTTGCCGCAAAACGGATCTTTCTCTCCAATTTGCTCGAATTAATTCGACAGACCTTGACCGCGCAATGCTGTCAACACCAATTGTAACAAAATATTAATTATAGCTTTAAAGTGAATTACCTGCATGTATGAGTTTATTCTGTTAAGCTTCTCCTCCAGCTTCCTTGCGTAGACCTCCAGCAGATTTACGAGGTCTCTCTCGACCCGGAAGACCTCGCGCATGTTGGAGGCAGAGCTGAACACCTCGCCGGAGGAACAAGACACCTAAATTTAAACAAATATATTTAACATTAATTCATGAAATAAGTGGGAAATAGTTTTATGCTTTCGCTTAATTACCAGGAAGACTAGTAAGAATAGTGGGGCGGAGGGAGACATCTTTTTCTTCTTGCTGACCACCACCACCACACGTGAGCTGGAAAAAAATAAAGTAGAGAAAATCGCAATTAGAAATCCAGGGGGAGAAATTTTTCTTAAGAGACCAAGTGTGAGAGAAGCGAGATAATCACCTTGGCTCCTTCTTTCTCTTCTCCTTTTATTTCCCCCGGTCCAGAAAGTTAACTTATCGGGCGAAAGAGGAAAGTGCTAAAGAGAAAGAAGAAGAGGAGCTGATTGGGCTGAGCCATCGAAATGTGCAGCGGAATCGAAATTGGAGGAATGAGAAAGAGACTGCTAGACTGAATGTAGAGAATTACGGAAAAAAGGATTGGTGGGAGGGTACAAAAATTATTTGACAGGTGACTTGTGATTGGCGAAGAACCTTTTTGCATGTTCTTTGGTCCGAATTCGCCCGTGGGAAAAAGAAACGATTTCGCGAATAAAAACAGGATTTCTCCCCCGGAAGTCACACTTGCATGTTCCCTCAAATTATGATGGGAATAATTCCACCTTTCTTGGCAGCGAAATGCACTGTAAGGACTCTTTCTAGAAAAAACTTCAAGAGGAGTACGAACAGAACAAATGTGTAACTTTTTCTCCCTCTTCTTTTTCTTCGTCGTCCCGATTCCCGAGATATATCCTCTGTTCTCCCTCCCTCCCTCTCCAAACTCGAATTTCTTGCACTGGAATTGGCCAACCCTTCAGACAACAGTGTCTCCAAACTTAGTTCCTGTCTAGACATATTGTCGAATCCCTTGCCTCCTACTTCCTCCCTTAACCTTGGGAGTTCGCTCTTTCGGAAAGTGAGCAAAGAAAGAGTCCCACCGAGGAAAGAAGAAGGAGAAGGGGGAAAAGGAGTGTTGACTTTCTCACTCGCCCGAGAAGAGGAGGGGAAATAGAAGAGGAGGCCCTACCCGAGAAAGAGGGAGAAAAGTAGAAGAAAATCTCGGGGACCCATCGCCGCTCAGGGAGGCGGAAGAGAGAGAGGGGGGGGAAGAAAATTCAATCCTCACGGGTCCCTCCTCCTCCTGCTGCTCGGGACACACGTCCAAGAAAGACCAACTCTGTCCGTCTCAATTTTCCTTCCGCCAAATTTCTTGCGCAAACTAAGCGAGAGAGAGAGGAGGAGGTCTGGTCAAGACATACGTGGAAAAAAAGGAGGAGGAGGAGAAATTGTACCTCTGAAGAACAAATTTCGTGGAAAAAGGAGGAGGTGGACACGGCGGGGGCGAGAAAAAGGAGGGAAAAGTTTGGAAGAGGAGCTCCTTTCCTTTCTATTCTTGGTAATGCGATTCCTGAAAAGGCTTTTCAAAGAAGCAACCAACCCCAAACCGAGTTAACAACGTCTCAGCTTCAACAAAGGGACATAAATTTCCATCTTGCACGAGGCGCCAATTGTTTCTTTTTTGCACTTTTTTTTCTCGTGCGAATTTAGATCACCCCTTCAAGGTTTAGCGGTAATTAACTTCTTTAACCCCCATTTCCATTCCCCAGATGGTTTGTTGACAACGTCAGCAGAGCAATTCTATTCTTGAAAGATGTTCCCTCCTTCATTTTGGGGATGCACGAGGCGTCCGTAATGACGTCAGAAGAAGAAAAGGAAGGATGGATGCTTGCGCACTGCAAACAAAAAAGAGGACGGATGGAGGGACCCTAATTGCGCCGGTGAATAACATCCATCAGTTGCTCATCTTGCATTATTACGGGGGAAATTAGACGTCGTCGTGAGGGACACGAATTTTGTGAATCTGCACCTCCTCCAATCCGCTCCCTCCGCCCGCCTCCGCCTCAGGCGAAGCTGCTGACTTTAAAAAATATGGGAAACGGATGGGCGGAGTGCATTCGCAGCAGACTTTTTTTTTGCCTAGATGGCTATCGTGCCGTGCAATCCACCCTCCTCCTCTTTTCCTTCCATATTGCCTCTTCCATTCCTGAGACATTTATTACTAGAAGAGAACGGAGAACCCCTTCTGTTCCAAAATGCCAGTGTTGCATCACTCTAGGTAAAAGGTACGGAATACCGCCTTTTTTTATTCCAGGCTTTTTCGAAGGAAATTGCGGGGTGTTGGTTGTTGCGTGCCGTGCCGCTGTACGTACGGTTTTTATCCCCAGATATTTTTTTCAGACAAAGTCGTGAGAATCTTTTTTCCCTCTCGATCGCTTCGTTTTCGCCTTGGAATAATGATCGTCCCTCCCTCCCTCGAAACCGAAGCCGCCGCCGCCGAAAAAAGCATCCCAAAATGCCAAGGGAAGAAGAGCACGCATCAGGGTTGGTTGTTGACGGCGAGAAAAGAAAAGGGCCTTTTCGTGTGTGTGAAAATGGCAAAGGAACAACGGTGGGTAAACGAGGCACCTTTTTTTGGCGTGGGGCGGATTTTTCTTTTCGAAAATGTCGGGGGATGTTTTCTCCCTCCCCCTCTCTTCGGTACGAGCCGCGGCTCTGGATTTCCCAGAAGGACGAATCTCGGCGCCAATTATTTGGAAAAAGCGAAGCCAGAGACACATAGTTTCCCAACTCTCCGGCCTATATTTTCCCAAAAAATGAAAAAAATCCAGTCCGTCCGCGTCCAATTTTGACATGACCGGTCTGTACCCGTATGTGTCACGGTCGATTTGGCGGGGGAGGACAGACGAAAACTATGTGTGTGGAGACTGAAAAGAATGCTAGGACAAAGATTCTGACTCGTCTTTGGCAGAGGAGCTGGCATTGTCGTAGAAGAGAAACCATTTTTGCCAAAACTAATAACAGAGCAAAAAAGCCAATTTGTCTGAAGACCAGAAAATACGTAGCCCCGCCCCCAAGCTGGTTATTTCTGGGCTGAGGTTCTGTGTTGAGGTTGGCACGAGAGTCAGTTGTTTTATGGCCAAAGAGGAGAAATCGAACATCTTACGCATATCATCGTGAGCGCAAAAACAACTATTGGGCCGGCATGAGAGTCTCTTTACTTACCGACAATAACGGGAAATTGAAGTTGAAGATAGAAGGGAGACGAGGAAAATCCTTTTGCGGATTTTATCACTTCCTTATGTCTTTTCCGCGAAAGCTATGGTCGTGGCACAAGTTTTTCCTCCGAACTCAACACGGCATCACTTTACTTCGCACTGAGAGAACAATCGGAGCGTTGTCTATCGCCACCTTTGGAGTCGCCGGCAAAATTCCAGCTTTTCCTTCTCTCACCAAAAATGACTTTTTTCCTCTGCGAAATGCACGTACTCACAGACACAGTCTGGAGAGTTGGTTGGTCGCCACAGCACTCTTTTCTCCTCCTCCTCCTCTTTCCTTCCTTCCTGTATTTTTCTGTCGTACGTGGTTCTAACTGCTTTTTCCATCCAGCCGACTCACACTGCTCAGGTGGAATAGGAGGAGGAGGGTTTTCTTTTCTTTCTTTTGGCCGGTGCGCGGTGGTGGAGGCAGTGGCGGAGGCGCCCTCCCTCCCTCCCTCACAGGCAGGCCCTTCCTTCCCTCTGTATCCAGGCGGGAGCCATAGGTGAGGTATAAGGGGTTTTGACGAGGGGCTCCTAAATGCGGGCTTGCTCCCTCGGGGATATAGAAGCCGGCGGTGTTGGGAAGTGTACATACGCAAAATATCGCGATTTGGACGGGCAAACGCTTCGCAATTTTAGGAAAAAGCCGCAATTTAATTTCCTCCGAGTTAAAATATCGCCGCGTTTCTATGGCTGATTAGGCGAGCGACGTCCGACGCTGTTCTTCTTCTCCCTCCTCCCTCTGTCCGTCGATTTCCTACCTGACTGTGACTGGGCATCTTGAATCGTGCCTCCTCCTTCGACTGCATTGCAGAGGAGGAGGAGGAACCAACCTTCTTTTCCTCCCAGCTGGGAAATCATGTGTAGCAAGCAGTAGAAGAGAAGCCGCGGATAGATATACCCCCCACCTCCTCCTCCCACTCCTCCCACTAATTTACCGGGGAGGCCCGCACGGAGCGAAAAAAATAACAAACCAACGGCTTTTCCTGCCTACGAAGAAGAAGCCGTGAAATGACGCCACGAAAATTCTTTTATTTCCCCCTCCTCCTCCTCTCCTCGGCCTTTTCCATCTGCGCATCCCCTCCAACCGCGAGAGAACGTGGAACCGCGAAAGAAGAAAAATCCTTGCATCCCACATTGCAATTCCGAAAATTCCTCCCCCCTCCTTTTTTCCTACCATACGACAGTACGGAGAGGGGCGAAAGTCATTTGTGACCGTCCCTCCTCCGCCCCCCTCGTCCGTCCCTCTCCATCCCGCCACCTTGCGTACATAAGGACGACCTACCCCCGCCTCTTCTTCTTCTTCTTCCTTGGGCCACCTAAGGAGTCTCCTTCTCCGCCGACGCATATGAAGCCCTCCCTCGATCATCCCTTGTCCCTTTGAAACGCAGCATTCACCAACTTTTTGTGAGAGAGAAAAGAAGAAGTTTCTTGACATGTCGCCCTCGAAGTCATAGTCCTCAAAATCACAATCTGTCACTATATTTTTCACTGGTGAATCCCTCGCCCCTTGGCATCCCCCGACCCTTCCTCCCTTGTCCCGATGGCTCGATGCAAGGTTCCTCTTTTCTCTCTCCCCCCTCCCTCTATACCCTCTTTACAATAGGTGTACCACTGCGCACGGCCCAATGGAGAAAAAAACCAACCCTCTCTCCTTGGCCCACACCCCATACAGCCCACTACTCTTTCTTTTTTTGACGCCGCCACCACCTCCGGCGGACGGAGTTTTGTTTCTCTTTCTTCCCATCGCGCGAAAAGATCGGTTTTTGTCCCTCCAGCGCCCCCAACCAAGGCCCAAGAGTTTTATAAAAAGTGAAAACCTCACTTGCGTACGTGCTTGGCATCTACTAGGAAATACAAAACAACCAACCCTTCCTTTCCCATTTTCCTCCTCCTCAGTCTTCCTCGATCCCTTTTCAGTAACCTCAGGCAATTTTACAGTCCTCCCTCGGCCTCCCCTGGCACACGTAATCCCCCTGGCAGTAAAATAAAAGTTTCCAACCCTTCATCACGTACAAGGCGGCGGAGGAGGAGGAGGAAGAGAAGAAGGAAGCAGGATTATCTAGTGCACCACATTCTCGCTCTCTTCCTCCCCCTATTACACAGGGACACGACAAAAAAACCTTTCGCTCCCTCCTACCCCTAATTCCTGCATGATGTGACGGAGACGACTTTCTCCGGCGCTTTAAAAAAAACCCAGAAACTGGTTTCCACTCGGAAAAGATTGCCTTGAAAGTTTTTCGAGAGGAGACGAGAAAAAGAGAGGAAGGAGGAAGAAAAAATAATCAGTAGGTCGAACGAGGAACAGGACCCCCGTTTGGATGTTTGACCTTGTTTTTGCTGATCCAAAAAAAGGAAAGAAGGGCGTCGGATTGGTTGGCTTTTTATGTGTCCTGATGATGACCTGGGGCGGGGGCTGTTGTTTGTGGATCCAGAAACCCGCCCGGCGGCCGTCGCCGCAGAGGTCGCCCACAGGGGAATTCGGAAAATTTCCACATCCGCCGCTGTGTTTTCCTTCGGGGATTCCACGGGAACAAATTGAAAATACCCGACATTTTACCAGTTTCCCTCAAAAAATCGTGCCAGCCGCCGACACACACTATACTACTAATATCCTGCACCTCTTTTTCACCTTTTCCGAAAGTGAGTCTCACCGCCGCCGATGATGATGCCAGCCATTTAAATCGAGGTCGTGATTTGGGCAACCTTTCCTTTCCTTTCCTCGGGCGGCGGCGCATCTAGGATCCATCTCCCATGCATCGCTCCTCTTTCTCTCTTTCCTTACGACCTTGCATCCGTGAATGCGGCTGCATGCGGCGGGTTGCAAAAAAGGCATGTGAAGGAAAAACTGCGTTTGCCTCACCATCACCACCTGGCTCTGGGAATTAGGCAAATAGCCTCACCTTTTTTTTAGTAGGAACTCCTAAAACTCCAAACGAGGAATCTGACCAAGGCTTGTTTGACGGCGGCGGCGGCGAAGCACGTTCGCGCATATGTGACGGAAACTGGCTTTTTGAGGGTGGAGGGCGTCGGAATGGCGTGGGGCGAAATGTGTGTGTCAGTGCAAAAAAAGTCGAAGGAAACTCCTTGAAAGGTAGTAGTTGTAAGACCCCCCCCTAACAGGTTTTCCGAACGAACGTGGATGCAGTTTCTAGTTGAATTATCTACATGTGTACACTCAGGAAGTACCTGTCCGTGTACGGAAATAGCGGGGGAAAAGAAAACAATAAGATACGGAAGCCATTCCGCTTCCCAAGTTGCCCGAAGGGAATTGCACTTGAAAAGAGGGGGAGGAACAATAATGTGATTTCGTTTAAGAAAAGGGGGGAAAGAGCGGTCGTTCGCCGGCGGGGAATTGGGGCTAATTCAGAATTTCGCCCCTTCGCGATTAGGCTACCACAACCGAACGGACTTTGAATGCGATCAATTATCCTTGAGAATGACGCGTCAAAAATATTGGAGCTGCTGTTCTTTTCCCATGAATTTTTAAAAGATAAGATGATCGGGGGTGATAAAAAAAGGTGGACCGAAAAAAATACGATGGAATTTCCGGAACCGGAAACTGCCAAAATCGGAAGATGAGGAAGAGAGCTCACGAAATCTCGATATAATAATTTAAGTGCGGTGTAGCCGCGTTTTCTCGCTTCGAATTCTTCGCAGTGGAAACTCACGTTGCAAGTAATGGAGCGAAAAGTAAGAGGTGTAAGCTGAGTGAGTTCCTTCGGCGACATCGAATCGATTTCGCCCCGCCCGGCTATCCTACGTATATAAATTAAGCTGGTGAAGCGACGAGAAAGCGGAAAAGAAGAAGAGGGGAAATCCTTTTAGCATTATCAGGAGAGGCTTTTTCCATCATCCCCTTTCCCGCCCAATACATATAGGCGACGCCGCGAACATCTGTCTCCCGCTATTCTCCATATACAGCAGCTCTTAAAAATTCGTTTCCGCCAAATGTGACACTACCGAAGAATCCCCTCGAGTGAGGGGAGGAAAGCAGAGGGACTTCTAATCATGCTGAAAAAAGGAAACATTTGTGAGTAGAGTCAAAAGCAGCCTGCTGCGGCTTCGGGGAAAAAATCTCCATTCGCTCGTTTGGCTTGGTGTTGGCGACACTCTAAATAGATTGAGCAGCAGCTTCCCCCCCTTAAAAACATGGTGTCGAATTCGTGACATTCCTCTTCTCAGCTCCTCACCTCCTCGATCTTTCTGCCCCAAAGTTTGGGGGTCCGTTGAGAATAGGAGGAGAAGGACGAGAAAGAAGAGGAGTCTCTGTCTAGCAGAATGGGTGAATCATCGCATCAGGTTTGGCGGAAACAGAATGGACGACGGCTTCCTCTCAGTAGTATTTCTTCCTTTGTGTCCGCCTTCCATTCTTTTCTTTCTGTTGTTGCTGTTTCTATTCCAGCGCTGGAAGCCTTTTTAACTGCCGCAACAAAAAAAGAATTATTCTCGTCTCTCTCGTCGCCCTATTAGCATAAACCCATCGTTAGGGCGGAGAAAACCCATCCGTCAAAGCCGAAAATTCTTCTTATTGTAAAATCCGTTAAGTCGATTCGTGCGAGGGTGGATAAGCCTAATCAAGCGGATCGCCGGAGGGAAAAAAAGTGCTTCTGAGTACACGCGAACTTGGGATCAAGAGAATATTATGACGGAAGCAGCAGCCAGCCGCGAGCGATGGAAGTGCGGGTAGCACCCCTTTCTCCTCCTTCTACACATTGTCGCAGCGTATATCTACGCGAATTTTGCTCTCCCGCATACGTACGTAGCAGCCGGATCCCCCCTTCCAGTTCGGTAGTACTAGTACAGCACCCTTCCTCTCTTGCACATACCGTCCATCCTCT
>JAAUYJ010023729.1_pt1 | contig 11378 bp, 3 predicted proteins | sample 7278031 | NCBI WGS metagenome assembly JAAUYJ01 (sample SAMN14350222, study PRJNA611818) | marine sediment metagenome | isolation source: surface marine sediment (1.8m) | place: French Polynesia: Moorea | collected 2018-08 | reverse complement strand
GCCTGAAGGTCGTCATCCTCGAAGCCGGCGGCTTTCACCTCGAGGGTCGCACCCAGGCGCTCTACGTGGGCGAGAACGTCGGTCTGCCGTATTTCGACCTGAGCATCGCCCGGCTGCGGTACTTTGGCGGCTCCAGCAATCATTGGGGGGGTCTCTGCAGCCCGTTGACCGAGTTCGATTTCGAGGAGCGGCCTTGGGTGCCACACAGCGGTTGGCCGATCAAAAGAAAGGATCTGGACCCCTTCTACTCTGCAGCGCACGAGATCCTCGATATCGGGGAGTTCCAATACGACCCTGCGCGGATCGCTCCGGACAAGGCACCGTACGTGTCCTTCTCGCCGGAGAAACTCGCCGTCCGGCTATGGCGTATAAGTCCGCCAACGCGCTTGGGCGAGAAGTACCGAGGCGATCTACAACGCGCGGACAACCTGTCCGTCATCCTGAATGCCAACGTCACAGAACTCGTCGCAAACGAAGCCGCGTCCAGGGTCGATCGGCTGCGGGCCACGACCCTGGATGGCAAGACCATCGAGATTCGTGCCGGCACCGTGGTCTTGGCTTGTGGCGGTATCGAGACTCCGCGCCTCCTGCTTTCCTCCAATGCCGTCCAGAAACCCGGCCTCGGCTACCAGAACGATCTCGTCGGGCGATTCTTCATGGAGCATCCTTTCTTCGGATTGGGCATCGCGGCGATCCCGAAGAACGCGGACTGGTTTCGGGCATATCTGCCCTTCGTCGCGGACGGGTGTGAGATTCGCCCGGCGCTCGGCCCCAGCGAAGACGCGCAGCGCGAAAACGAGATCCTGAATTGCTTCAACAAGATCCAACCGACCCGCGAACCGCACCTGTCGGAAGGCTATCTCGCGTTGAAGAAGTCGATTCGTCAGATTCTGGCGCGCGGCAGATATCCAGATGCAAAGGGCGCGGGGGCTACGACGGTTCTGCGTGCAGCTGAATTGCGGCACCTTGCCCGGCTCGTACTTTCTCGTAAGCGTGAGGTCATATCCGGCATCTACGGGCGTCTCATCGGCCCTCCGGGTCTGCACATAGGCATTTCGCTCGAGCAGGCGCCAAACCCGGACAGCCGGGTATTCCTCTCTGAAGAACGCGACGCCCTGGGCATGCCGAAGGTGAAGCTGGATTGGCGGCTCACGGATCTGGAAAGGCGAACCGCCAAAACGCTCCATCGCATGATCAGCAGCGAATTGGATCGCCTGTCCCTAGGCCGACTCGAGATGGAAGATTGGCTTCAGGAGGATGGACGTTCATGGCCTGTGACCCTCGAGGCGTCCCATCATCACATCGGCACGACCCGCATGGCGGACGACCCGAAGAGGGGAGTTGTGGATCGGGACTGCCGGGTCCATGGGATCGATAACTTGTACATAGCCGGCTGCAATGTCTTCCCGACCAGCGGCTATGCAAACCCTATGCTCACGGTGGTCGCCGTCGCCCTGCGTTTGGCTGATCATCTACGGCACCGTCTCCTATCGGACCCACGGCACGCTCTCGTGGAATGACGATCGCGTTCACGCGAAACTCGAATAGCGACCCGCGGAGGCTGAATTGGCGTTGCGATGGGCCTGGCCAGCGGGCGGAACCCGCCGCAGCGCCCCGTTTGGGTCGCGGATCGCGGAAGGGGCCGGCCATCACGGCGGGTCAACTGGGACGGCTTTACGGCCGGGACATGGCGTGCATCGGCCGCCTCGCCCTTGATAGACTGCAGAACGACACACGATCGACCGCGACCCGGCCGAATTATCGAACAGGGCCCGCCGTGGCCTCAGTCATCACACGATTCGACAGTTTCGGGATAGTTCAGCGACGATAGGCAATGGTTTCGATGCTCATGAGCCCGAGCGGGTCAAGTAGCTGGCAAAGGCCAGGCAGCAGGTCACCGCTTTGAACTCGCGCCACGCGCACGCCACGACACCGTAGCAAATCGACACGGTGGGAAAGAAGGAGGCAGACTTGTTCAATCGTGTGCTCGTAACCGGCGGGGCGGGCTTCCTCGGATCGCATCTCTGCGAACGACTGGTGAGCGAGGATTGCGACGTGCTCTGCGTCGACAATTTTTTCACCGGCTCTAAGAGAAACGTTCAGCAACTTCGGCAAGATCCTCGATTCGAGATCATGCGCCATGACGTGACCTTTCCGCTCTACGTCGAGGTCGACGACATCTTCAATCTGGCCTGTCCGGCATCGCCGATTCACTACCAGTTCGATCCCGTGCAGACCACCAAGACCAGCGTCCACGGGGCGATCAACTTGCTGGGCCTTGCCAAACGGCTCGGGGCCAGAATTCTTCAAGCCTCGACCAGCGAAGTCTACGGCGATCCGGACGTCCATCCGCAGTCCGAGAGCTACTGGGGACGGGTGAATCCGATCGGCATGCGGTCCTGTTACGACGAGGGCAAGCGCTGCGCCGAGACGCTTTTCTTCGATTATCACCGCCAGCACGGCCTGAGAGTAAAGGTTGCACGGATTTTCAATACCTATGGGCCGCGCATGCAGGCGAACGATGGTCGGGTCGTCTCCAACTTCATTGTGCAGGCACTGAAGGGGCAGGAGATCACGGTATACGGCGACGGCAGCCAGACCCGTTCTTTCTGCTACGTGGACGACATGGTCGATGGCTTGCTTCGGTTCATGAATAGCGCCGATGAGCTCACGGGGCCCATCAATCTTGGAAATCCAAACGAGACAAGAGTTCTCGAACTCGCAGAGACCATAGTCGATCTGACCGGCTCGAAGTCGCGCATCGGGTTCCGCCCCCTGCCTCCCGATGACCCGGCCCAGCGCCAGCCGGATATCGCGCTGGCCAGGCAAGACCTGGCGTGGCAGCCGACCACGCCGCTCGAGGATGGCTTGATCAAGACGATCAACTACTTTGAGGAACTGCTGAGTCTGGGGACTTCGGCTGAGCACCCATCTCCACGCGGCCGCCGAAGCGCGCAATAGTTCACAGAGTCTAAACCAGGAGTTTCGGAACTTTTCGATCGGCCCCGATGATGCCCGCGTCTCTGGCAATCCGGCACCGGACCGACGTAAGCTGATGCTCCACCGGATGCGAGAGCCTGTCTGGCGGGCTGTGGGGCCCGCGGAGTTCGTCGCAGAGGCGCCCCCTCGCGGCATCCCCAGGAGACGGCCGCTTGCTCTTCGCGACCCGGTGCCTGGCGCCCGGAGCGGGCCGGGCCGATGGCGACCGGCGAAGCGCTGGCACCGTCGAGGATCTCGTCGCGGTGCCCGTGGGAAGTATTAACCTTAATTTATGTTATAGTAAATTTTGTTAACAAATAGATCACGATATGGAATTAGGATCTTGCATTCTGAATCGATTGTATGGAAATTGACGCTCCGGTATGAATAGGCGTACTGGCGGGCTTTGATATTGTGATCCCATCGATCGGACAGGCTGGCGTGATGACGTCTGGGGGAGCCGGATGAACGTGGTCGTGAGATTGCCTGGTTCGACACCGACAAAGCAGCGCCGGCAGGTTCGACCCGCGCTCCGCCGTTTAGTGACCATGGCCCGGAATACGTGCGTCGAATGCGTTGGCGATGGCGGCACCACCGCCTCGGAGGCGTAGGAGATGAACTGTGCAGAGCGAACGCACACATCGGCCCTTCAATAGGCGCTGACCACGGTCATGATCGACGGCATGTCACCAAAAGTCGCCACCCTCGTCACCGGTGAGGCCGAGCGCAGGGTCGCTCCGGCCGCCACCACCGACGAGAAGGCCCGAGACCTGCGCGACATCTGGCGTGTCCTGTGGCGTTTTCGCATGACTGTCGTTGTCACCGTGGCGGTTTGCATTAGCCTCACGGCCGCCGTCTTGTGGTACATGACACCCATGTACATGGGCACGAGCGTTGTGATGTTCGCGCCGCAAAGGCCGGTGATCGTGGATGTGGAGGCCTTCGTCTCCCGATCACCGCTCGAAGGCGAGACGGTGGCAGGCCAAGTGGCGATCCTGGAATCGAATACCCTGGCCGAGCGCGTTGTTCGTACTCTGCGGCTCTATGAGGATCCCGAATTCAACGCCGATCTACGGGGGCCGTCGATTTGGCAGCGGGCCTGGTCGACGATCTTTCCCGGCGGCGGCATCGATTCCTCCGAGGGCGCAAGCGGGTCGGAAGGTTTGTCGCCTGAGGAGAACTTCCGATTCAACCGGGTACAAATCGTCAACAGATTTCTTGAGAACGTCGAGGTCCTACCGCGCGAAGGCACGCACGTGATCGACGTCAGTTTCGTGTCGGCTGATCCAGGTACCGCCGCCGCCGGCGCGAACGCCATCGCGGAGGTCTATCTCGACGAACAACGCGAAGCCAAGTTCGACGAGACCAAGCGCGAAGCCGCCTGGCTTAATGAACGCCTGGTGCGGCTGCGCGAAGAACTGGAGGCGGCCGAGGCCAGGGTCGAAGAGTTCCGCCGCGAGGCGGGTCTCCTCCGCGGCGGTGAGCAGGTCTCCCTGACGCACCAGCAGATCGCTGAGCTCAACACCGAATTGATAACGGCAAGGACAAGAACCGCGGAGCTGGAAGCCAGGCTGGAGAGCCTTGAACGGCTGGCTGCTTCGCCGGACGGTATCTTGACCTCCGCCGAGGTTCTGTCATCGGATGCAGTGCGAGATCTGACCGGCCAGGAGACAGAGATTCTTCGCCAGATCTCCGAACTGTCGACGCAGTTGGGCGCCGAGCACCCGATGATGATCACCAAGAAAAGAGAGCTGGAGGACCTTCGCGCCAAGATCGAAACGGAGATCCAAAAGGTCGTCGCCAACCTTCGCAACGAGGTGGCGGTGGCACGCGCTCATGAGCAAGCGCTCGAAGAGAACCTCGTGCAGATGAAGGTCCGTATCGGCGACTTGGACGCCGCCGATGCGCGCCTTCGCATTCTCACGCGCGAGGCCGAGACCGCCAGCTTCCTCTACGACACCTTTCTCGCGAAATTCAAGGAGAGCCAGGGTTTCCAGGATTTCCAGGGCGCCGATGCCCGGATCATCCAGCGGGCCGAAGTGCCGATTCTACCGGCCTATCCGAACAAGAAGATAATCCTAGCGCTTGCAACCATCGCCGGCGGCTTTATTGGCCTCTTCATCGCCTTCCTGCGCGAGCAGTTCGATCCCGGCTTCCACAGCATGGAACAGATCGAACGCAACCTCGGCGTCGCGACGCTTGGCCTCGTGCCATCGATGAAGACCTGGAGGCAGCGGCCCGAGGAGCTCATCCTAAGCAACCCGGGGTCGGCGTTCGGCGAGTCGCTGCGCGCGATTCACACCGGTCTGGTGCTCTCCAACGTCGACCATCCACCGAGGGTCGTCGTGATCACCTCCTGCAAACCCAAGGAAGGCAAGACGACGATCGCGCTCTGCCTGGCCCGCCGGCTGGCGACGTCCGGCAGCCGGGTGATGTTGCTCGACGCCGACCTCCGGAAGGCCGAGGTGCACCGCAAGCTGGGCGGCGCAGCGGATCCGGGGTTGGCCGAGTATCTGATCGGTAAGGCCTCCCTCGAAGACGTAGTTCAGACCGACGAGAAATCCGGGATGAAGTACATCGCGGCAGGTCAAGCGAGCGCGCAGTCGGCCGACTTGTTGGGCGCAAGGCGAATGAAGGACCTGCTCCTGCAACTGTCCAGTCAATACGAGCTGGTGATTCTCGACGCCCCTCCGACGCTCGCGGTCGCCGACGCCCGATTGCTCTGCAACCTCGCGGACAAGACGCTTCTGGTCGTCCGATGGGGCACGACCCGCCGCGAGGCCGCGGCCCTGGGGGCGAGACAGATCGTCGAGTCCGGCGGCGACTTGGCGGGTGTCGTGCTGTCGATGGTCGACGTCAAGCGCAATGCGGCGCTCGGATACGGCGATTCGGAGCTCTATACCGCCTCCTATCGCCGCTACTACGCGAGCTGACTGTTCCCCAGCGTCGGCGATCCGGTGCTACGCCGGCGGCCGGTCTCGCGCACAGCCTGCGCTACGCCCCCTCGGCCGCGACTCGCAGCACGGCATAGCCCTCCCGGCGGAGGTCGGCCAGCAGGGCGTCCAAGTCCTCCTGCACGGTGCCCAGGTCCAGCAGCAGCTTCGATCCGAGCTGCAGGCTGCCTTCCGTGACGTCCGGCACCGCTTCCGACACACCACAGGTCAGCAGGTCATTCCGGGTGGCTACGTTGTGTGCGCGGGCATAGATCGGCACCTCGCCGTGCATGTTCTTGAGCAAGATCACAAGCCTTTTCGTGGACTCGATCCGATCCAAGGTGATCGCGATCGCGGCGGCGCGGCTCACGCCAGCAAGGGCCGCGATACGCGGATTGCTGATGTCGCCGTAGTAGACCGCGCGTCCTTCGCGCCGGCCGAGAGAGACGCGGTCGTGCTTGCTGTCGAAGGCGACATAGGGAACTCCCAACTTGTCGAGCATCAAGCAGAGGGTCCGCCCGACACGGCCGTAGCCGGCCACCACGACATGGCGGTCGAGGTCCTGGGCGGGCCCCTCCTCCGCCGGCGTTTCCTTCGCCGGCGTGGTTCGCACAGCCAGCCAGTCCCCCGCCTTCGCGAGCAAGGGTGTGAAGATCATCGTGATCGAGACGAAAAGGATGGCCAAGGCGAAGGTGGTGTCCGAAAGCAAGCCGACCGCGACGGCCGCACCGAACAGCACGAAGCCGAACTCGCCGCACTGAGGCAGGAGGAACGCAGTTCGAATTCCAGTGGGCCGACTGAGGCCGAAGGCGTAGCAGAGTCCCAAAAGGACGACGATCTTGATCACGAAGACGGCGGCCACGTGCATCGTCAGGACGGCGAAGCGGTCGAACAAGAGGTCGAGCTGCACGGACATGCCGACCGAGATGAAGAAAAGGCTGAGGAGCAGGCCCTTGAAGGGCTCGACTATCGCCTCGATCTGGTGGCGAAAAACCGACGCCGAAAGCAGCATTCCCATCAGGAACGCGCCCAGCGCCTCCGAGGCACCGATCAGGTCCATCGCCGTAGCGGCACCGAGCACGGCGAGGGCGATCAGCATGGTGAAGGCCTGCATGTTCCGCTCCTTGGCGAGCTTCGCCAGGAGGAAAGGGATGGCGTAGCGACCGGTGAGATACAGCGCAACGAACATGCCGACGAAGACTAAGAGGGTCTGCCAGAACGGCTCTTCCGGCGCCTCGGCTGTGCCTTCGGTGAGCAAGGGGACCAGGGCCAAGAGAGGCACGATCGCGATGTCTTGCAACAGCAGAATGGAGAAGGTCGCCTTGCCGTGCTCGGTCGCCATATCGCCGCGCTCGGTCAATATCTGCAGGACGAAGGCCGTCGAAGACAGCGCCAGGCCGAAACCGATGATGACCGCCGGTCGCCAGTCGAGCCCCTGCCACAGCACGTAGCCCGTGATCGCCGCGCCGGTCACGAGCACCTGCAGACTGCCCAGGCCGAATACGAGACGCCGCATTGACCACAGCTTGCGCGGCCGCATCTCGAGGCCGATCACGAAGAGCAGGAGAACGACGCCGAGCTCCGAGATCTCCCGGAGTTCCTCCACCAGTGTCGGCGTGGCAGCCACCGAGGGCCCGAGGATCACCCCGGCGGCGATAAAGCCCAGGATCGATCCGAGCCCGATCCGGTGTGAAATCGACACGGCCAGTATCGCAACCAGGAGCAGGACCATGGAAGCGAACAACAAGGTCTCTAGGTGGATATCTTCGACGTCCATCTTGGCAAGCTCCCCTGATGGCTGCCTGGATCAGCAGACTCTACTTGCTGTTCGGATCACGACAAAGTCAGCGAAGTTGCTATGGGCAAGGAAGACGGCGGCCGATTCCCCCGCACAGCGCCGGCCGCCAGTCGTTTCGGGGTGACCGCCCGTCAGCCGTCGCCGCGCTGGCTCCTGAGGACGCCGAGACAGGGGCTATCCTTGTCGCTGGCGACCTGCGCCGCGATGTATCCCGCAGCATGCCAGGGAAAAAAGAACGGCAGGAGCGCGAGGTCTGCCAGGTGATTGGATACAGAGAAGTGGACTTCCGGTCTCGCCAGTCGGCCGCGGAAGCCAAAGGGCTTCGACAATCCCGGTGGGGCATAGTCCGGTTTCTCTGCAACGAAGGCCACATCGACCTCTTCCTTGCGAAGGTCAATCGTGCCCTCGCCGGTCAGCTTCACCTTTGGCGCTGCGATCAGCAGTGTCTCGCTCTCGGCGACGCCGTCCTCCAAGTCGAAGCGGGCGATGACGCAATCCAAGTCGGTGTGGGATTCGCCGAATGCGCCGGCAAGCCAATGAAACGTATCGGGCGATAGCATCCTCAGGTTGCCCTGGTTCAGCCGGCCCTGTTCCAAGGTCAGATCCACCCTGCCGGTCGCGCTGGAAGCGAGCGCGCGCGGCGAGTTGCCGCGCATCGTGATATCCGCATCGACGGTAATTTTGCCATCGGCGGCGGGCGGACCATCCCTCAAGCGCGATAGGATGTTGCCGAGGTCCATATCCGCGGCTTTGGCGACGATGTGGCGCTTGATGTCGGCCTCGGTCGCCTTGAAATCGACATCCAGCTCGATGGTTCCCCGGCCGCCGGCGTAGGCGAAAGCTAGCGGCTTTACGGCAAAGATATCTTCGGACCAAAGCAAGCGCGCATCGATGCGGCGCAGGGTCATGATGGGGTCCGAGACCTCAGGGATCGTGACGGTCAAATCGAGGGACGCGCGCTCCAGCGGCAGGATGAAGAACTCCTTTTCGGGGAAAAGCCACTCCTTCTCCGGCTTCGGCTTGTTCGGGTCGCGGCGCAGCAGCTCGATGCCGAAGTCCTTCAGGTTCAGCTCCGAAACCACAAGAGAGCCCTTGATATCGGGCTTGGTCGCGAGATCGTGCACTCTCAAGTCGATAACGACCTCGCCCTCGCCCAGCCTGCCGACACCCTCGAAAGACGCGAAATTCTTGAAGTCCTGGGCCAGAAAGCGGCCAGCGAGGCCGACCGGCTGCGCAAAAAAGACGTTATCCCTGTCGGTCACGAGGTCTGGCCGGACAATCTTCTGGATGATGGACAGCCGTGGAATGCGCAGATCGATCGACAAGTCGGCATCCGTCGCCCGCTTGAGATCGTCGAGTACACCCGAGACGCTGAGCCGCAAATCGTTCTCCGCTGCGCTGGCCATCTCGAATTTCTCGATACCCAAGGTGCCGTCCACGTCCGAGACCTCGATGCGCCCCTCGACCCGGCCGAGCGCCTCCAGCTCCGCATTGGTGAAGGGGTCGAAGATCGTGTCGAGATCGGTCACGAAATCTGCCGCGACGGTCAACTTCTGCAGGCGCAGGAGGTCGTCCACTTGGGCGGCAATCGTGACGCGCGGACGCTCCTTGGGTCCGATGGTGTAGTCGATCTCCCGCAGGGCGATCTTGTCGTCGACCAGCACTATGACCGCCGTCCCCGACACCTCGCCAAGAGCGGGGATCAGCGGGCGCTTGAGCCAAACGTTGAGCGCCGCGGCCTTGGGGGCCGACGACTTGACGGGCAAGCGCAGATCCTTCACGCGCAGACCCTCGGTCAGCGACAGCGTGAAACCGGAGTTCTCCTCGACCTCGCCGAGCGTGGTCAGGAATCCGGAGCCGAGGTCGGTCAGGTACTCGCGGGGCCGGAAGCGAAGCTCCTCGTCGCCGCCGCTGATGTGATTGACGAAGCGGATCTTTCCCGGGTCGGGCCAGGGCAGACCGAGCTTCGCGGCCAGTTCCTCGACCGGCCCCTCGACCTCGGTCAAGAGATCGATGTCCTGGACGCGCATCCGGCCGGCATCGAAGAAAATCGCGCCGACGCCACCGGTGGCGTTGTAGTGCAGGGCGGGGTCGCTGCCGATGCTGGCGTCGATCCCCTCAAGTCGGTAGGGAGCGTCCCCCCCTCCATGGAGCTCGACGCGGCCGCTGAGCGGTCCGAGTTCCTTCAGCGGGATCCGGAAGCCAAAAAGCTCGGCTGTGGCCTTCGCCCGTTTTGCGCCGACGACCAAATCTACATCGAGACGCGGAAATTCTCCCGTCTCTCCGAGTTTCGGCAGCTCGACACGCCCTTCGCCGGTCACCTTCAAACTCTCTGCGCGGCCGAGTTCGAGGCTCAGTTCCTCGATCCAAAAGCCCTCCTCGTCGCCCTTGAGCTCGCCCTCCGCCTCCAGCGGACCGAGCTCCGGGATCTTGGGACCGGCGAGCCCGACGACGGTCGCCGTCTCGGCGCCGGTCAGCACCCATTCCACCGTCAGATCTTCATGGCGCAGACCGTGTTCCGTCGCCGTTAAGGCGGCGTCGCCGGACGCCGCCAGCGACCAATCTTCGGCCCCGTCCACCAGAACCTGGTCGATCTCTGACCTCCAGCCTTCACCTTCCGCCGTCAGCCGCGCGTCGACGTAGATCTCGGCCAGCTCCGGGATCGGCCGATCGACGAAGGGCTGCATGAGCGCATGGGCCTGCGGCAGACGGCCGGCGAGCTCCAGGGCGGCGCCATGGGGCTCCCTCAGGTCTTCGACCGCTCCCGTTATGCGGAGAGATCGCCCTTCAGCGTCCTTGAACTCGACCAACAGGTCTTCGGCACGCGTCGTTTCCTGATCGGCTAGCAGACGGCTGAAGGCAAGCAGACTCCCCGCCGGCCAAGCGGGCTCGCCGAAGACCTCGCCCAGGGCCCGGATGTCGAAGACCTCCAGGTCTACCGTCAGGTCCCAGTTCGGTGCGTCCGCTTCATAGAATGTCTCGCCTACGAAGGTCGCCTCGAAGGTCGGATGGACCACGGAAAAGTTCAGGGGCGCGGGCTTCTCTAGATCCCAATAACCGGACAAGAAGTCCAAATCACCCTCGATCTTCAGAGGACTGCCGTTGACGCTCAGGTCGCCGGACAGGAAAAAATGGCCGGCCTTGTCGACCTCGTCGGCACTAAAGTGCTTCACCTCGATGACCTGAGGCGGCCACCCCTCCACGGCACGCCTCACGAAGCGCACATCCTGCAGGATCGCCGAGTCGACGAACAGCCACAGTCCCTCCTCGAGCGGGCCGATGAACGCGCGCCAGAGCGCGTGCCAGTCGATTGGCCGTGGGGTGGAGGCGATGTCCACCCCCTTGATCTCCATTTCCCGCACCACCAGCTTCCCCGACCAGATCTGGTTCAGATCCAGCTCGAAATCGATCGAGCTAATCCGGCCATCGATCGGCGAGTCGCTCTCAAGCAGCGCGACCCCGTTGCCGATCCTGATGTCCCGCGCCACCAGAGTCGGTTCCCAGGACACCTCGAACGAGAAAGGCCCCTCGAACGCGACCGGGGCATCCAGCAGAGTGCCGAGAACGAGAGTTGCGACCGCCTGGTGCTGCGCGCTGCTCAGTGACACGAAGATGGCCAAGGCGGCCGCGGTCAGCAGGATCGGCAGCCCGAGCACGACGGCAAATGC
>JAAUYJ010214018.1_pt1 | contig 11384 bp, 12 predicted proteins | sample 7278031 | NCBI WGS metagenome assembly JAAUYJ01 (sample SAMN14350222, study PRJNA611818) | marine sediment metagenome | isolation source: surface marine sediment (1.8m) | place: French Polynesia: Moorea | collected 2018-08 | reverse complement strand
CTTAATAGCATCATCAATGACTATGGCGGCTTTCTACGTAAGGTATCGACCACGGTCTACTATCTGCGCCGCATTCACTTCATGCGACGTGCTATCGTCGTCAGTGGCTGCCTACTGGCGCCTTTACAGGATCTGAGCGCGACTGTTGATCTCTCAGCAGGTTTCGAGGATCTGGCTGATCGAGCAGCCCAAACGACTCTAGCAGTCTGGGAAGAGACCGATGAGCCAAGCGTTCATTCGCGAGATTCAACCGAAAATACCAGCGCGCATCAATACAGGCTCAAATGGCCTGAGTTTGACTTCGGTGTCAACAATGACGCGCATTTTAATCTGGTGCAGGTATTCGACAATCGCAGCGATTACCTCGATCGCAATCGAGGTGTTGATCGGACTCCCGTCTCAGCGGTTCCGACTTTCGACTGTGCTGATGTCATCGGTAAAGTGTTCGATGACAGCAACTTGAATGGCTATCAGGATGAGGCTGAGGCCGGCATACCGAGCGTAAAACTGGTGTCGACACAGGGTCTCGAGGCACGGACGGACCAGAATGGCCGATTCCATATAACCTGCCCGCTGTCGCCGAACCCGGACCGGGGTTCGAATTTTATTATAAAGTTGGATGTGCGTAGTCTGCCAATTGGGTATAGACTGACCACAGAAAATCCTCGCGTCGTGCGCGCCACGCCAGGTAAGGTACTGAAGTTCAACTTTGGAGCCGCTATTCATCGTAGAGTACGCCTGGACCTGGCTGATGCTGTTTTCGAAAGTGACTCCAGCCAAATACGAGAGCGATGGTTATCGCATGTCGATCTGCTGATGGATAGGTTGGTAGAAGAGCCCGCGGTGTTGTGTCTGGCATATATGGCCGATTTCGAGGAACTAACTCTTATCACGGAGCGTTTGCAGGCGATCAAGGAAGAAATTAAGCAGCGCTGGGCAGACCTCGATTGTTGTTATAAGCTGGATATCGAAACCAGGGTCGTCTGGCGAGGTCGTACATCCACCGATTAACCACGATTGTTCGATTCAAGCAAGAAACAGCAGTCGCACGCTGATTAGCCCATTAGCGGCTGCCATCCCAACAAAGCCTGAACGATCATATCCGCTAATGCTTCTGATGAGAAATGCGGACGAGCGCGCGAGTTGCTGTTACGAATGATCGGGGCATGGGCTTGATGTTGCTTGAAAAGGTGCTTTATACTGCATGCAATGTACGAGTCATTTGCATAGTGTAACTAGATGTGCGTGTAATGCATTGATGTGTACTGTTATCAAGAATGACTTTAGTTCTCTCGGTAGCTCCGGAGGTGCCAGATGCCGTCGACCGTAGTACACATGCTTGTCGGTTTTGGTCTGTTCACATTGGGCTTTCAATTGGGGCGGATAGTGGGCCACATGGATCCGGTCGCCAAAGAATTCCGTAAAATCAGGCGTCGGCAAGGTATTGTGATCGAAGGCGAACTGGCCGAGGAGGAGCCAGTGCCAAAGGCTGATTGAGTATCTAGCGGTCAAAGCGTATTTCAGATTTTGAACTATCGTAATCGCATCACCGGTGCTAAAAAAGCATGAATGACCATTCGAGCTGGAATTGGACAAGATCCAAAGTGGCGTCAGTGCTTAATGGGTGACAGCTTCGACATACGGTCGGACGACGACAGAAGTGAGGCAAAAGGCCAACAACAGAAACGGCCGTTGAGTGGATGAAGACACTTGGAGTTATCGCTCAGAAGGGCGGCACGGGTAAGACAACACTGAGTGTGCACTTGGCAGTGCAGGCAATGTTGGACGGCTTGCGCGTGCTGTTACTGGATATTGATCCGCAGGCGAGTGCAACTGCCTGGTGGAAGCGACGTCGTGACCCGCAACCGGAGTTGATACAGGCCAAGGGTGATGCCTTAGCGCGGATCCTGGAGCAGGCGCGGACACGGGCATACGATCTGGTCATCGTCGACACAGCGCCGCACAGTTCTAATGAGTCCAGTACCTGTGCAAGGCTATCCGATCATGTGATTATCCCGACGCGACCTGCGATTCTGGATCTGGACGCCATCGGTGCCACAGCGGTTATTGTCAACGAAATTCGCGCCAGTTGTACCATAGTCTTGAATGCCTGCCCACCGCCAAAAATGTTCGGAGAAGCGCATATCGTCAGTGAGGCGAGGGAGGCTTTGAAGCATTACGGCCTGCCGGTATCTACAGTGGCGGTCAGCCAGCGTGCAGCCTTCAGCCATGCTTTGATTGATGGACACGCAGTAGCCGAGTTTGATTCCGCTGGCAAGGCGACACGAGAAATCACCCGTTTGTGGGAGACGATAAAACAGGACATGGGCTTGTGAAAAAACGTTCAAAACTCGACCTGAATCCCGAAGCAAAACAGGATAAATCCCCGGCAGCTGGTTTTGACTTGGTCTCGGCTGAAGAGCCCGAGCCTGAGCCTAAACCCAAACCCACGTCAAAGCCCAAGCTTCAGCCTAAGTCTAAGTCTAAGCCTAAGCCCCAGCCGAAACAGAGACAGGCAGCTAACGATGCAACACGATCGCGTCCTTCAGAGTCTTCACGATCTGCGCGTCCATCCCGAGCGCTTATTATTATGTCGGTTGCTGTGGTTGCAGTCGCGGCAGTGACGCTGTTGATGCTGAAACGGCGGTGATGCAGGGCTTTTTTCGATGTCATTACTAGCTCGCATGGCTATTCAACGAATGAACGTTGTTGGTTTTGAGCTTGTAGACTATACACTCATTTCTGTTCTGGTTAAGCTACCGATAGCCGAATATTTCAGGCATACATGAGGTGTCGTCGATGACCGCGAAAAAACAGATCTGCGTGAAAGACGTTATGAAGTCCAGCTACGGTATTATCCATGGAAACGCGACGATTGCCGAGGCTCTCGACACGATGAAGCGCTTGCAGACCACCGTGCTCGTCGTCGACAAAAAGGACAAAGACGACGAGTACGGGCTGCTGCTGGTATCTGACATCGCGCGTAAGGTGCTTGCCAGGGATAGGGCATCGAGTCGAGTCAATGCGTACGAGGTCATGTCAAAACCAGCGGTCTGCGTCGGTCCCGATATGGATATACGGTATTGTTCGCGACTGATGGCCAAATTCGACCTGATGCGCGTACTCGTCGTCAGGGACGACGAAATTCTGGGTACTGTCAGTCCCCGCGCCCTGGTTTTGGATGGCCTGGTTGCGCTTGAGGCCGAGATCTGACGTCGGCACGTTGTTCTCACGCCTGGGATACCCTATCGGTTCGCTATCCGCTATTTTTTCATTCGATATCCGGTTTTAAACATCCACCATACAACAAGCAAACATACACCCATAAATAGCAGTATCATAGCCAGACTCAAGCCAATGCTAACATCGGCGACTTCGAAAAAGCTCCAACGAAATCCACTGATCAGATAAACCACAGGGTTGAATAAGCTGATGCTCTGCCAGGGAGCTGGCAGCATCTCGACCGAGTAAAAACTGCCGCCGAGAAACACGAGTGGAGTGATGACCAATAGCGGAATCAGCTGTAATTTCTCGAAACTGTTCGCCCACAAGCCGATGATGAAGCCAAACAGACTGAAACTGATACACGTAAGAATCAGAAAACTCATCATCCAGAAGGGATGGGCGATCTCTAGCGGTACAAAAAAACCTGCTGTAGCCAGTATGATCAAGCCGATGAGGAATGATTTGGTCGCGGCAGCCCCAACATAACCGATCACGATCTCGATGAATGAGATGGGTGCAGACATTAACTCGTAGATCGTCCCGGTAAATTTAGGAAGATAAATACCGAACGAAGCATTGGCGGTGCTCTGCGTCAACAGCGCGAGCATCATCAACCCGGGCACAATAAAGGTTCCATAGGGAACGCCATCAATCTGCTGGATTCTGGATCCAATCGCAGAGCCAAACACAACGAAGTAAAGTGAGGTAGAAATGACTGGCGAGGCAAAGCTTTGCAGCAATGTTTCCCAGGCGCGAAGCATTTCAAATTTGTAGATGACCTTGATAGCGTGCAGGTTCATGTTGTTTCGTTCACCAGGCTGACAAAAATATCTTCCAGGGTTCTCTGCGAAGTGCTGACATCTTTTAGCTGAAAACCGGCAGCATCGAGAGCGTCCAACAACCCGGCAATATCTGTGTGGTTGTTGTGCGGGTCATAGGTGTAAGTCAAGCGACTGCCGTTAGCCGATAGTCCCAGATGCCAATCTGAGAGGGTTTTGGGTACTGTCTTTACCGGCTGTTTGAGTTCTATGTGCAGCTGTTTTTCGCCCAGCTTGTGCATAATGTTTTGCTTGGCATCCAATAACAGCAATTCGCCCTTATTAATTACACCGACGCGATCAGCGATCTCCTCGGCCTCGTCAATATAATGAGTGGTGAGAATAATAGTGACGCCGGACCCGCGCAGGCGCCTGATCAATTTCCACATTTCTTTGCGTAGCTCGACGTCAACACCAGCAGTGGGTTCGTCGAGGAACAGCACCGTAGGTTCGTGCGCCAATGCTTTGGCGATGAGTACGCGCCGTTTCATGCCACCTGACAGGGTCATGATCTCAGAATGCCTCTTTTCCCAGAGCGACAGGCTTTTGAGCAACTGCTCGAGATAGCCTGGATCGGGTTTCTTGCCAAACAAGCCGCGGCTGAATCGGAGCGTGTTGATGACCTTGTCGAAAGCACCGAGGGTCAGTTCCTGAGGCACCAGGCCAATCATGCTTCTGGTGGTACGGAAGTCCGAGACGATGTCATGACCATCCACGGTCACCGAGCCCTTGCTAGCCTTGACGATGCCACAGATTATCGAGATCAAAGTCGTTTTACCGGCACCGTTAGGGCCGAGTAGGGCAAGTATCTCACCACGTTTGATATCCAGACTCAGGTTTTTCAGTGCCTGATGACCACCTGTGTAGGTTTTCGAAACGTTCGATATCGTAACGATGTTGTCCATGGCTTGCGAAGGTTAATACGAAGGCGTACCGGCTATCTTACCGTGTTATATGCTGCTGGTTCTCCATTGAATTTCCCCGGTTCTCGTTGATGTGGGACAATGTACTATACCTTGTCCGAGCGTAGTTTTTCCGGAACCGTACACATGAAGTTCATTGGCTCGCATTTCTCACCAGGATCACGGGCGCGGGCGCAGGACGAAGTCCAGCTAGCCCGGATGTTGCACGAAGGCTGACGTACAACGCGATTAATCCGCCTTACTCTCAATCTTTACCATGAGGATTGCCGGGTTATTGTGCAACGATGGCATGTGCGTAAAGCTGATTTCCCCATGCTGAATCCGGGTTTGCGTTTTTTGGGTAATAAAATCAGCTGGTTATGTGGTTCGAGGCCGATGATGATTTTGGCTGTATTTTAATTGTAAATTAATGTCTGATGTTGCGGTTGAGCTCTCTTGCCGGTGTGAGTGCGTCACGCAAGCAAGATGATTAGCAGCCCGTCGGTTATCGCTCAAATCACCGGCAAAAATGGCCAATTTCAATTGATTTGCGCTCATTATATTGTAGTATTTAGGGAGTCACCAAATTCGCTTTTGCGTGAATTTGGATCGACTATTAACGGAGTCAAAATCAACACTGCCAAGCTGGCATTTTTTCCTGTTAGAGGTCAACAATAAATAATGATAAGAAAGCGTCCTCTCTTGCTCATGTTATCAGTCTGCTTGCTACAGTCGCCTGCGGTTTACGCTAATAGGCCAGCGCTCGAAGAGCAGACCTCGGTACAGCTATCGATGCTTGACGCGGTACAGAATGAATCGGGTCAAGGAGAAATCTCAGTCGATAGGAACCTTGAAACTGCGGACGGTCGTGACCGGTCAGCGGCCAGCGCGATCACTGTAGAAGCGCTCAGCGATGAAGAGCTGGCGCAGCTAAGACCGATCTTTCTGCGAGCGGAGCGCGCCGTTAAAAAGAAGCAGTACACAAAATTTTCCAAGCTTGCAGATGAATTAACAGACTATCCGCTCTATCCCTATCTGCAATACCAATGGCTAAGAAAAAATCTACACAAGGAGGATCAGGTCAAGGACTTTCTGAAACAAAATCCGTCTTCACGTTATGCCGGCCTGTTGAAACGCCAGTGGTTGCGTCACTTGGCAAACAAAAAGCAGTGGCAGACCTATTTGCAGTTCTATAGCGACACAACTAACGCTAGCTTACGCTGTTATTATCATCAAGCTCAATATTACGCGGGCGAGAAGCAAGCCGCACTGGAGGGCGCGACGAAACTCTGGACCGTGGGTTACTCTCAACCCAAGGCCTGCGATCCCTTATTCGCCCTGTTAAAAAAGTCCAGTTTGTTCAACCAGGCGCTTTTCTGGCAACGATTTGATGCCGCGCTGCAAAACAACAAGATAAAACTGGCGAAGTACGTAAAAACGTTGATGACCGCGGGGGATCAGAAAACCGCAGAATTCTGGTTGAAGCTTCACCGTGATCCGGAACAGTATATACCCGAGTTGCTAACACGCCCGGAAACGACGCAGACAGCGTTGATGTTCAGTCATGCGATCCATCGGCTGGCCAGCCGTGATGTTTACCAGGCCATTGATCTATGGGATAGCAATAAACAGCGTTTTGATGTTAGTCAGAAGCGCGCTGACAAGCTCGAAAAACGACTGGCGCTGAAGTTGGCTTTTAAAAATGAGTCTGATGCCTTCGATCGATTGGGTCAGCTCAATGATTCTGACTATGCCAGTAAGGCATGGCGCATACGTGTTGCCCTGTATGAACAAGATTGGCCACGCGTAATAACTGCGATTGAGGATCTGAATCCGGCTGACCAAAAACGTGAGAAATGGCAGTACTGGCTGGCGCGAGCTTGTGAGGAAACGGGTAAACCCATACAGGCTGAAGAGTTGTTGAGTGAACTTTCGAGCAAACGTGACTTTTATGGCTATCTCGCTGCCGAGAGGCTGGATCGCCAGTATCAGTTATCAGACAATCCGATAAAAGTCACTCTGGAGGAAATCGACAACATCAGAAATCACAAGGAATTTCGTGTTGCCTACGAACTGATGATGCTGGAAAGGGAGGGGAGCGCCAAGGTGCAATGGTGGCACGCACTCAAGCAATTGGACAAGAATCAGATCCCTGCGGCAGCCAAACTTGCAAAGCAATGGCAGTGGGACGAGGTGGCAATATTTACTGTAGCCAAAGTGGAATACTGGGATGATGTCGAACTGCGCTTTCCGCTCAGTTACTCCGATAAGATACATAAGAACGCAACTCAGCAGGATCTCAATCCTGCCATCCTGTTCGGTTTGATCCGCCGCGAAAGCGCGTTTAATAAAGATGCGCGTTCGCCAGTGGGTGCCCGTGGACTCATGCAAATCATGCCACGCACAGCGCGCCAAATCGCCAAAGATCTGAATGAACCCTGGTCAGGAAAGAACAGCCTTTACAATCCGGTAAAAAATCTGAAATATGGTTCATATTATTATCAAAAGCTATTGAATCAATTTAACGGCCATTATGCCCTGGCGTTGGCAGCCTATAATGCAGGGCCGCATCGAGTGAAAAAATGGTTACCGGATGAATCATTGCCTGCGGATATCTGGATAGAAACCATTCCGTTCAAAGAGACTCGCCACTACGTGACATCTGTGCTGGTTTACGCGATGATTTATCAGCAGCTAATGCAATCTGATGAGTTGACAATGAGCGACTTGACGGGAGAAGTCAGACCAGTGAGCACAGTCGCGTTAAACTGATCAAGTGTCCATAAGATAGATATTAGCTAACCGATGACACATGGATGTGGCGTGATTTCCTGGAGTTGATGTGACCAGGAAATAGACAAGCGAACCGCATTAACCTCCCTTCTTCATTTCTTCCAGAGGCGAGTATTGGCTTTGTTTAGTCGGGACTGGACTTATTATCAGATATGGGGTGCACGTTGACAGAGCTGCGTTTTTCCCAATGGAAGCGGGGAAGTCCCGAGAATGCCTTATGCAATGCCGCATTCCACCCGTGCTTGATCTCATATAAATAGCTGTCATCTTCTTCGAGTTTTATGTAGTGGTCGGTGCTAAACGAGTCCTTTTCGTATACCAGCACCTCGATCGGTGGCCCGACTGTTGCATTGGATCTAATAGTAGAATCCATAGAGACGATGGCGCAACGTGCTGCGTCTTCGAGCGAGGTTTCTCTTTTTATCATGCGATCCAATATAGGTTTGCCGTATTTGCTCTCACCGATCTGTAGATAGGGTGTTTGGTCGGACTCGCTGATAAAATTACCCGCCGCATACAGCTGATAAATGGCTGGTTTTGTTCCCCCGATCTGGCCCCCAAAAATAAGGGTAACCGTTGCGTCTATTCCTGAATCGGCAGTGGTTGTTACTGCTTGGTCGACTTCATTGCGGCAGATCTGGGCTACGTATTGAACAGCCTCGATCATTTTTTCGCAAGTGCTCAAGCTCTGACTGTCGGGTTCATCGAGGTCTTGCGTCAGGCGATTCACAATCGCCTGTGTGGTTGCCAGGTTGCCTGCCGCAAGCAGGACGAAGACACGGTCATTCGTCGGGCTGAATACATGCATTTTACTGTGGCTGGATAACATGTCTGGCCCCGCATGGGTTCGCGAGTCAGAACAGAACACCAGGCCATTATCAGTAGAAATTGCCAGGCAATAAGTCATATTAGATTCAATCCATCTTACTTGTGTAAACCAGTTTAATCGATTTTTTACGGCCAGCAAATTGAATATCGTCACGATGGTAACAGGTGGCCGCCTCGGCTGGCGCACTGGTGAAGGCCTGGATCGCCACCTGGTGGAATATGTGAGGCTTGTTAACTTGTTGATTTTAAGACTAATTATGCTGACTGAGAAACAAAGTCGGTTGCAAATCGAGGAGCGAAGACTAGGTCTGCCGAAAATAGGTCCTGCTGATGATCGAGTGTAAGTCAGCCAGACCCAGTTGCAGTTCATCGATGAAGCTGTGTAACTCGCCTTGCTTAAGCATTGCCTGATCTGCCTGCAACACCTTGTTGCCCACTACATTGAGCGTTTTTATGGCCTCTTCGTTACTTTTCAAGTGTTTTAGGCACGATTTCACTACGAGTAGCGTATAGTAGAAGGAGCGTGGAAACTGTTCGTCCTTGAGCAGGAATTTCAATACAAAGGGTCGGCTGACGCGCTCCTGGATGGCGCGGCGGTACATATGGTATCCGGTTAGTGATTTGAGCACGCTCATCCACTGGATGTTTTCAAACGGTGTCATCTCTTCGTGTGCGGGCAGTAAATCGGCTGAACGCACATCGATAATTCGCGTGGTCATGTCGGCACGCTCCAGGTTACGCCCCATTTTCAGAAAGTCATAACCTATATCGTGCAACATCGTTCCTGCTAACAAGCCAGTAATCGTTTGCGTGCCGAGTATGATTTTTTGCAAGTAATCGAAACGCCCTTTTCTGTAATAACCGCTTTGGGCGGTCGATTTTGCGCTATGGTAAAGATCGTTGATGCGCTCCCAGGCTTCTCTAGGGATGATGTCTCGTATGGTGCGTGCGTTCTCACGCGCCAGACGCAGCGAGTTAATGATCGAATTTGCATTGTCAGGCGAGGAAATCAGGTACTTTAGAACCGTGCGTTCCTCATAGTCTTCGATTTTTTCGTGATAATCGCTTTCTACACCCAAAATGGCCACGATCGGCTGCCAACCCAGTTGGCCGGTTTTGGGCAAATCCAGCAGCAAATTTGTATTTACCATGATCAAGCGCGCCGTGTTTTCTGCACGCTCGAGATACCTGGCCATCCAATAGATATTTTCAGCAACGCGTGACAGCATAATCACAATCCCTCGTCGTCGATGACCCAGGTGTCCTTGCTGCCACCACCCTGTGAGGAGTTCACAATGGTTGATCCCTTGCGCAGGGCTACTCGGGTCAAGCCGCCCGTAGTCACCTGGCATGAATCCGGGCCGGTCAATATAAACGGCCGCAAATCAAGATGGCGTGGTTCGACGCGGTTGCCGATCAAGGTTGGTGCGGTGGACAAAGTCAGCAACGGTTGGCCAATGTAATTACGCGGGTCTTTCTTGATCAGTCGTCGAAAGCGTTCCCGTTCCTTTTGTGTTGCCTGAGGTCCGATCAGCATTCCGTATCCGCCCGACTCGTTGGCAGGCTTGACGACCATCTCGGCGATGTGCTCGAGCACGTATTCTCGGTCTTCCTTGTTAACGCACTTATAGGTGGGCACGTTCGGGATTTCGGGTTCCTCGTCTAGATAGTAGCGAATGATCTCAGGTACGTAGGAATAAACCACCTTGTCATCGGCAACACCAGAGCCGGGTGCGTTGGCGAGTGCCACATTGCCGGATCGCCATGCGCGCATCAGCCCGGCAACACCGAGCACGGAGTCTGGATTAAAGGCCTCCGGATCTAGAAACATATCGTCAACCCGGCGATAGATGACATCGACACGCGATAAACCATCGACCGTGCGCATATAGACGCAGTCGTCCTTATCCACTATTAGGTCACGTCCTTCAACCAGCTCGGCACCCATTTGCTGTGCCAGGTACGAGTGTTCGAAATAAGCCGAGTTATAGATGCCAGGCGTTAACACTACGATCTCGGGTTGTTCGATTTGGCGCGGTGAGATTGCTGCCAGCATGTCGTATAACTGAGATGGATAATCATCTATCGGGAGGATGTGCTGATGTTCGAACATTTCGGTAAAAACGCGTTTCATTACCTGCCGGTTTTCAAGCATGTAAGAGACGCCTGAAGGCACGCGTAGATTGTCCTCCAGTACATATGTCGTACCATCCTTGTCGCGCACGAGGTCGGAACCGCATATGTGCGCCCAGATGTGGCCTGGTGGATCGACACCGATGCACTCTTTGCGAAAATTCACCGAGTTGTCTAACAATTTTTTCGGAAAGACGCCATCCTGGACGATCTGCTGGTCATGATAAAGGTCATCTATGAAGCGGTTTAGTGCATCGACCCGCTGCTTTAATCCTTTTTCGATTTGTAGCCATTCGGATTTGGGTATGATGCGTGGAATAATATCGAACGGCCAGGCGCGATCAATAGAGCCTTCCTCTGCGCTATACACGGTAAATGTAATACCCATGATGTGAATAGCCATCTCCGCAGCAGATTTATATTCTTCGATTTCCTTGTCAGAGAGCTTGCGTAAATAGCTGCATAGCTCTGCAGCCGACGGTCGGGGTTTCCCGGCAACCCGGATCAATTCATCATAGAGGCCCTTAACCTTATAACTCCCCCATCTGATTGTCATAACGCAAGCCCGCCTCTCTCACCAGGATCACGGGACCAAGCATAAGGGCCAACCTGGTCCGCGATAGGCGCGCTTGAATAGCATACAGTATTGTTAATCATCTAGCTTTCTCAGAGGGGAATAGTGTCT
>JAAUYJ010090311.1_pt1 | contig 11384 bp, 6 predicted proteins | sample 7278031 | NCBI WGS metagenome assembly JAAUYJ01 (sample SAMN14350222, study PRJNA611818) | marine sediment metagenome | isolation source: surface marine sediment (1.8m) | place: French Polynesia: Moorea | collected 2018-08 | reverse complement strand
ATTGTTAATTGTTAATTGTTAATTGTTAATTGTTAATGATTAATTGTTAATTGTTAATTGTTAATTGTTAATTGTTAATTGTTAATTGTTAATTGTTAATTGTTAATTATTAATTATTTATCTATTTTGGTACATGAGCAGCAATCTTTAAACCTTGTGGATTATAAACCTCCAAAGGAATCTTGGCATTATTACTAATAGCCTCCAAAGCTACCTGTAAAGTCTGCAAATGTTTCTCCAATTGAGTACGACTTTTATCATCCTTATCACCCTTTACTTCTTTAGCAGTTTTTTTAATTTTATCCACATAATCATTAGTCAACTGCACAGAAATTAAATCATGAGTAACACTATACTCACAAATTTTTGGGTTGCCCTTACAGGTCTTACTTAAATCTTCACGAGCTTTAGCTAATGTTGATAATAACTTCTGATTAGATGCTGCTGCTTTTAAAGCAGTATCATAAGATTTAATCAAAGGCTTTGCTTTGGCAAAATAAGCAGAATTAGTAGGTACATCTTCAGCAGAATTTACCGCTCTTTGCCAATATTCTGCAGCCTCTTTCCAATTATCCCTATTCTCAAAAACTTCTGCTTGTTTAGCATCAGTAATAGCCTGATTATAAGCCTCCTCTCCAATTTGTTCTAAAATTCTACGTTCTTCAGCCACTCGCATTTTTTGTTCATACTGAGGAATAAGGTTTTTTGCCTCTGAATAAGCACTTGTTTGTGGGGGAATAGATGAAACTTGTTCCCAAGCATCCTCCCAATTTTCATATACATTTTTCCAGCTTTCTGGAAACTGAGCAATTATTTCTCTTGTTTCTGCTAATTGAGCTAACTTTTTAGCAGCAATTAGTTTTTCAGTGGCTTCTTCTTCCGTTGTTAATCTGCCTTTAATGGCAACTAAATATTTCCGATATTGGAGTAATTTATTCTTAACAAAAGGATAAGCATTACTATCTTCCGGCACTTTTTCTAATAAAGCGATCGCCTCTTGCCATAAAGATTGAATTGTCACCCAATCTGCTGCAGGTAGTGGCAAACCCTTACTATTTTGAGCTGCTTGTTGACCCTTTGCTAAAGCTTTTCTAATTGTCTTTAAATGTTGAATATCTTCTTGGTAAGTTGATTTTAAATGTTGTGCTTCAAAGTAACGAATTGACCAAAATGGAATTTTTTCTAAATCTGCATTTGCTGCTTCTAACTTTTCTTGTGCTTCCTTTGGAGCTAGAGAATTTTTGACATTTTTAATTGTTGTAAGTGATTGTTCATTTAATTCTCTTGCTGTTGGTATAATCATACATTTCCCAATTACACAAGGTCGAGTTATAGCATAAAAACAACCTAATAAAATTGCTAAACTCAAGCTAGCACTGATAAATTCTACCTGAGAAAATGCACTAAGGCTAATACTAGAATCTTCTTCATTAAATTGCTTTTTATCACCATAATTTCTACCCTTTTTAGGAAAACGTTGGGGAGGTATATCCAAAGATTCCGCATCAAAAGGATTATCTAAATCATCCAGTAATTTAGGCGTAATATTTATCTCATAATTTTCAGACTTGTCACCAGGTAAATATTTAGTTTCTGCCTCAGCATCCTCAGAAAATTTACTCTCCGATTCTAATCTCTGAGATATCTCTTCTAAATCTTTTAAATCAAAAGGATTATCTAAATCATCTAAAAGTTCAGACGTAATATTAATTGGCTCCTCGAAATTTCCATCCACCCACTTCGGCATAAAAGTTAATGTAGACTCTTCTTGCCGACTTTTAGTAAAAAAGGAATGATAAGCATAGGGATATATATGCCCCACTATATTCAAACAAATCCCTACTTTATCAATTAATTCTAATTGTTGTTTTTGTTTTTGAATTATAGCTTTTAACTTGCCAATAGTTTTTTCTCTTTCTATCACTACATTAGCTGGATGTTCGTAAATTACCAGTAATGTTCCGGCTTTCAAATTGCACTGAATTTTATAGGTATCATTTGCATCATTCAAAGATTCCCAGATTGTTTGTAATTTATTTTCTAATACTTGAGGATTAATATTTCTGACTGCTGTTGTCATTATTTTTATACCAAATATAAATTAATTTAACTAATATTTTTCAGAGATTAGGGAGTAGGGAGTAGGGAGTAGGGAGTAGGGAGTAGGGGAAAAAATATAATATATTTATATACTTTGATAAAGATTAAACATAATTTGTCCCACCTACTTATACCAAATTGATAAATGTTTGCTACAAATATTCTCACTCTTGGGTGTGGGGTGTGGGGTTTTTGGTGTGGTGAAATCATAGGAAAAAAAAAAGAAAAAAGCTGGTTATAAAAGGGATAAAGTGGAAAAACTTGATTAATTAGTTAATAGTTGAAGTTTTCTCAAGCATCACATTCTTTTTTGAAATTGGAATTAGAGCTGATTTGTCAAATTAGCCAAAAGCCTTACATCACCTGCCTTTCATGAATTAGGGACATACTAGAGGATAACTACCCAAACCCAAGTCTAGCTAGGAACTTAGCGCCTTAATACTTACTTTATAAATCAGCTCTTCACCTCAATAGCAAATTTACAATTCATTTTGCTTGACTACTTATACCAAATCTAAATTAATTTACTAAAGAGATTTTTTTAACTTTCCTGGCGGGAAGTCCCGCGCTCTCCCGCTGGGGATCGTCGGCACGAAAGCCAGGGCCAGGATTCGGATACCTTCACAAGCTGTTCATATATATTCCCTTGACAACATAGGTACATTTTGTTATTGTAAAGCTCAAAACAGGGGGAGGACATCACCTCTGTCTAAACAGCGGTCAGGGTTTCCCAGACTGAAGAATCCCGCCTTGTCCCGTAAGGGCAACGTCGGGAGTATGTCAAATCAGTTATCAGTTAACCTTTCGGGTTGGAACTGGGTTATCAGGTGTATCATAGTGAATACATAGAATTAATATAATCTGGTTCACAGACTCGGCGATCGCCACAGCAAATTAAAACAACTGGAACTTCTCCGACTTGGCGTTGATTAAAAGCACAAGCTTTAAGTTTATTCCTATTTTCTTGTCCTCTAACCACAATAAAGCGCCAAGGTTGTAAATTATAACCAGATTGAGCCATTCTGGCCAACCTGAGAATTTCTTCTACTATTGCATCGGGGATAAGGTTTGCTGTAAATCCACGAGCAGCTCTAAGTTTTTCAATTGCTTGTTTGAAATTGACAGTGGGTTCCATAGTATTTATTTCATTTGTTTTATAGTATCAGCAAGTAAGAGATTGAATGTATCAGGAAATATAAAAAGGAGATAGGGAACACTTAACTGGGAACAGGGAATAGGGAATAGGTCCGAAGAAATACTCGAGAAATATTTGTCGCTATTAAATCTAGGAATATATGTACTGAATACTTCTCTATCTATCTGATTTCAATCCCTTTGAAGTCTTGCCGCTTTTAGATTTTAGTCACTTCTTTACTCTCTTAATACTTATTTTACTCTCCAGTCTCTAAGAGTCAATGATCAAAGTTGAAAGAAGTCATAAATGAAGGAGAAAAAAAGGAAAAATTATTGGGATATAGCATTTCTCAAGCTCAGGAGGTACAGTTATCTTTTTGTCTTTAGATATATATAAAGAAGACGGAAAAAGGTTGAAAAATATTCTTCATTTCCTGGTTTTCCCACACTTCCCACTCTCTTTTTATCGCTGAAGTTAAAAGTCATAAATTAAATTCTTGCTGTAACTATATTTGAGAAGCGAGAGAATCTCCACGCCAGTAATAACGACGGCTGTCATTTCAGTTAACTGTTAACTGTTAACAGTAACCAGTAAATAGATATCAAATTGTTTCTATAGGATTTATAGGATTGGAGGACTGACTTTTAGGCATAATGTTCCAGCCTCCTTTTTTGTAGCATTATTTTTTCAAATTGGTATTAAGTAGGGTGTGCTGAAAAAGTATTTTGGTAAGGGTAGGAGTCAGGAAAAATGGGAGTTATAGAACCAATTTGAGATCTTTTCTTGAAATACAAAGCCTTCAGGAAAGCCGTTTTCAAGAGCCTAACAACTATAAGGGTTCAGGAGACCGAAAAATTCTGAAAAATGACTGCCCGAATCATAAAACCCATGATGGGTATTCGACTTGTAACTTGTTAAATAGATAACAAATGGCTTCTATAGAACCTATTTGAGATATCTTTAAAAAGAGAGAGGGGAGTGTGGGAAGTGTGGGATAGACATTTTGTCTTGATTTTTCAAACCTTTTACCATATTATTTTTCTCCACCTTTCGAGTTTTGTAAAAAAAACGGACATTGTGGAACAAGATACCAAATGCTTTCTATAGAGGAGGTAGTAGGAAGAATAGTGCCTTAATTTTGCTGCCATAGTAAGCCTTGAATCATAACTTTTTGAAACTTTTGGAGTTAAAATATGGCTCTTTTTAAATACCTAAAAAGGTTGAAAGCTTTACTTGTAAATGCTTTTATATTTAATCAGCAAGCCCTAAGTAAAAAGATATAAAAAAAACTATTTAACAAAAAATAAAGTTTCTCAAAAACTTCTTACCTTCTGCCTTGTCATAACGATAATTTTTAATGCCAACTAACCTACTTACTTTTGAATATTCATTTACTTTATCCTCAACATGATACCAAATTGATAAATGTTGGCTACAAATATTATCAATCTTAGGTGTATGCTCTGGGGTTTAGGGTGTGGTGAAATAATAGGAAAAACAAAGAAAAAGTCTGGTTATAAAAGGGATAAAGTAGAAAAAATTTATTAATTAGTTAATAGTTGAAGTTTTCTCAAGCATAAAATTACCCCGCCTTCGCGAGGGCCATATTTTTGAAAATTGGTATAAGGGTTGGGCGGAGTTCCTGATCAGGGATAGCTTTTCCAGAGAGGTCTAACCATTTCCTTGCTAACCCAAACCTAACTCTCTTTTTAATAAATTAATAGATTCTGCACCAATATAATTTTCACAACATACAATTTGTGGTGGACGGATAATATCTTCTCTAGCGATTTGTAAAGCAGCCTTAACAGCACCAAAACTAGCCTGGTCACAAACAATAGTCCTAGCCGTGCGTACCATCGCATTAATTTTATAAGTTTCCACCAGTTGGGCAGTCATAACTATTACTTCATCTCCCCGCAAGCTATGAATAATAACTTCTGTAGCTCGCAATAAACCAGAACTTAGACTCACAAGGCCAAAGTAACTTCCCTTGGGTAAATTATTTACCAATTGGATTTCTTGAGCATAATCATATATATCAACTGGTATAACTCGGACAGATTTAGGAGCAGCTATTTCCTCAGCTTGCCCAATAAAATAGCGACTTGTTACCACCGTTCCCAGAGTCACTTGGTCTATGACTTGATTTAATTCTTCTAAAGGCACTAATTGGACATTTAATGGCTTCAGAGCCGGTTCCAACTCTTGAGCCATCAACTCCCCAATGCCAATATCGTGAGATGGTGCTGTTACCAATACCCTAGCGCTAGAACGTAGTCGCCAGTCAATCTCACTCAAGAACATTTCCCTCGCTTCCTTGAGGTTACAACCCTCAGACAGTAATTCATCCAAACTACGCTTGACAATATTACTTGCTCCTGGATACTTATCATAAGTGGGAGATGTTAACTTTGACCCTCCCTCATGGCCTTGAGCTTTGACATAAATGCCTGAACCTGCCAAAGCTTCGACAAGACCAGTATCTTCTAGTTGACGATATACCTTACTTATGGTATTACGATGTAAACCAGTTTGCATTGCAAGCTGTCTGGTACTGGGTAATCTATGGCCAGGCGGAAACTGACGGGAGGCGATCGCAAATCGAATTTGATTAAATAATTGGTTTGATGCGGGAATATCATTATCTACTTTAATCTGAAACTGAACCATATACTAGACCTCCAATATTTATCTCAACACTAGTAAAACAACTGTTGTTAAGGCAGATATTTTTATATTAATTATTTCCGTTATTTGCATCCTGATGAATACTGGACTAAATCTTAATATATCACTCATAAATTATTCACACTTTGTAATCTTTAAACAGTCTATTTGATCTTTATCAGTTATAGCTAACACTTTTATAGCAATTCTGATAATAGAGTTCTCCGGAAAAGAGGGACTAGGTTTGATTTTTTATTATTGGAGATACCTAATGGTAAGGTGACAAAATTCTAGCTTTGAGGGAACAGGGAACAGAGAATAGGGAATAGGAAGTAATGAAAATATCATAAAATAACTTGACTTCACGGGCGTTGCTGAAATGTAATGGTAAGTAGCTGAAGGTAAAATTGAAAAACTTATGTTTGACGTTGATACTTAATCTAAAAATCATTACCATTCAGCAATGCCACTTCACGAGCTTGGGAAAGTCTATACTAACCAAAAGAATTGCAAATCCAAGATAATTGTGAGGAAAAATTTAGCGATTTATCTGTAATTATTGCTTTTGGGTTTTGGGTTTTGGGTTTTGGGTTTTGACTTTTGACTTCCACAAAGAACTTAAGTTTTGACTCAATACTCAAGAGATTCAACACCTGTGGACAAGAAGAAGCCGTCTCCCTTGGATGAAGCAGGAATTGAACAGCAAACCTGTCTAGATTTGTATAGGTTTCCTGAAGCACTAATCAAGTGATAAACTAAGCCCAACATTAAGTCACTGGTTTGCTGAATTTAATAATGAATCATTATGGCAGATTTAGAAATCCGTACAGCCCATATTAAAGTCCCCAACGGAGACCTAGAAATAGCATCCTATCTAGCACAACCAGTAGGAGAAGGTCCATTTCCAGCAATAATAGTTATTCAAGAAATATTTGGGGTAAATACTCATATCCGAGAAGTAACCGAAAAAATTGCCAAAGAAGGTTATGTAGCGATCGCCCCCGCCATCTATCAACGTCTAGCCCCTGGTTTTGAAGTGGGCTACACCGAAGAAGACTTAAAACTAGGGCGAAAATACAAAGAACAAACCAAAGCCTCCGAACTACTTAGCGATATTCAAGCCACCATCAACTATCTCAAAACCTTACCCAATATCAAAACAGAAAAATTTGGTTGCACAGGTTTCTGCTTTGGAGGTCACGTTAGTTATTTAGCCGCTACTTTACCAGAAATTCAGGCCGTGGCCTCTTTTTATGGAGCAGGCATTGCCAATAGCACCCCTGGCGGTGGTTCCCCTACTATTACTCTCACACCTCAAATTAGTGGGACTATATATTGTTTCTTTGGCACAGAAGATTCTCTGATTCCCATAGAACAAGTAGACCAAATAGAAGGAGAATTAAAGAAACATCAAATTAAGCATCAGGTATTTCGTTACAAAGCTGACCACGGTTTCTTATGTGACCACCGTAGCAGTTACAACCCAGAAGCAGCAACAGATGCTTGGGTTCATACGAAGCAACTATTTGATCAAGAATTAAAGTAGGTAATTAGATCAAGGTTTGATATTTTCTACCCTGAATACCTCCCAGATTAGCTATATTTAAGTAGCCTAGTGTTTTTTTTAACTGTATATGAATCCCGAATCAAGCAGCTCTCCAGGAAGCAAAGCATCCTTTACAATGGATGACTTTGCCAAAGCCCTCGAACAACCCCAGTATGATTATGAATTTCAAAAAGGACAAATAGTCACTGGAAAAGTCTACAGCCACGAACCCGAAGGTGTCTACATTGATATTGGGGGTAAATCTTTGGCCCTTGTACCGATGCAAGAGGTTTTCTTGGGAGTGACACAAGATTTATCGGAAGCGCTGCCTTTGCAGCAAGAACGGGACTTCCTGATTATCCGCGAGCAAAATGCAGAAGGAGAAGTGCTTCTTTCTATCAAGCAACTAGAAATTAAGCAAATTTGGGAGAATTTGGCAGAGTTAGAAAGTGGCGGTCAGTCTTTCCCAGTGCGAGTTATTGGTACAAATAAAGGTGGCGTGACTGTAGATATACAATCTTTAAGGGGTTTTATTCCGCGATCGCATCTCTTGTCACGGGAAAATTTGGAGTCATTGATAGACCAACTATTGACAGTCAATTTTTTGGAGTTAAACCAAGAGAAAAAGAAAATTGTTTTGTCTCAACGTTTAGCGGCTCAGTCTGCTGGTTTTAGTCAGTTAACAGTTGGTCAGTTAGTTGAAGGAAAAGTTGTGGGTGTTAAACCTTTTGGCGTATTTGTAGACTTGGATGGTGTAACTGGTTTACTCCACATTACCCAGATTAGTCAAAAACGGATTGAGTCTTTATCAACTGTTTTTTCAGTGGGTGGTTTTATTCAAGCAATTATTGTTGATTTGGATGAGGGTCGCAAGCGCATTTCTCTTTCGACTAAGGTTTTGGAAAATTACCCAGGCGAAATGCTGGAAAATATGGAGGAAGTGATGCAGTCTGCAGATGCTCGTGCAGAAAGGGCGAGAAAAGCTTTGCCACAGTTACAGTAAGTTTTTGCTGTTTTGGCTATGTTGATTATTTTTTTTGTGCTGAATAAGTTTTCTACTTATTCAGTTATTTTTTTGTAGGACTACGCATTTAATTTAGGACAGTTTAATTAGGGCTGGCTGATTAAATATAAAAGCATTGACAGATAAAGGTTTTAGCGATTTTTGGTGGTTAAAAGGTATCAGCTTTGCGGTTGAAATTGCTCAAAAACTGAGCCTGAAGGGGGTAACGCGAGACAGAAAAATCTCCGAACAATTATTCCTCTAATTTTCTCTGTCTTCCCAATCTCCCGACACTCCCCACACTCCCCACACTTTGCTTTTTTTCAGTAAACCCTAATTGGGTTTAAAGCCAGAGTGAAGATAGTAAAGTAGACAAGATTTCCTAATCTATTCGCCTAGCGCTATAAATTTGATTTTTATCAATTCAGTATATTTTATTAAAATTATCGGAACTTACGCTACAAAACTTCAGTAAATAGACTATTGTGAAAAAGCAAATTTGCATTTTATTCTGAATAGGTTCATAAAAAGCAAGTTAAAAGATGACTATAACTTATACCAAATTGATAAATTTTTGCTACAAATATTATCAATCTTGGGTGTAGGGTTTGGGGTGTAGGGTGTGGTTAAATTATATAAAAGAAAGAAAAAAGCTGGTTAGAAAAGGGATAAAGTGGAAAAACTTGATTAATTAGTTAATAGTTGAAGTTTGCTCAAGCATTACATTCTTTTTTTAAGTTGGTATTACTTGTTCAAGTGAATGATGAGTTGGCGATTTCAGTTGTCGCTCAGTGTCAAAAAATTGCTGAATTGGATGAGGTTATTACCCCACAATAAAAGAAATTCCTCGAACTAATTTAATAAGTTGAAGGTTGACCTAGCTGCTGTTGAAATGCAATTCCTTCAAAATGAATTAGATGCTTTGTTAGATATGTTATTGGAATAGCGATAAATCTTGGAAAATTAAAATGAAACTGCATATCAGAATCCTGAATAGGCTTGATGACTTATTCAGCTATTTTTGTAGTCAAAATTTTTATAATGGCTGGGAAAATAGAGAAAAAATATCAATCTTGCCAATAGTCTTTTGCGATCGAACACCCTTCCGCTTCGCGATCGCACTTTCTATGAATAATCCCGCTTTTCATTTTAATAAGCACCTACGCAGAGCGAATAACTTACTATCAATATACATCAAAATTGGCTGGCAAGCAAAAACCCTGTATTTATTGTGTATCAATACTTGTAGCGTTTAGGAATCTTTTCCTAACACAGACGCAAAATCGCGATTTTCCCCTAAAATTTGGCCCTAAATAACTCATTTCAACTTTTTTTGTCAAAATCGGTTTAAATTATAAATGCTTTAAGTAATTAATCATAATTTAAATTAATACCATATAATTTCATAGTCTTATAACAAAGAGGAAAGAGTCATTTCAGTTATCATTTAAGTAGTCCTGCAAAATAAATTTCCTACTTAATAGAGAGAATAGGGAATAGGGAAAAATAATTGATAATTCACGGACAAGATTGGAGATATATCATAAAATTTGTAATTGATTATATATAAGTATTAATGTGTAATTTATTTTGCATAAATACTTATCATAAGATTAATATTTTTCTGTTAAAATATATAATTTATTATTTTCAGATTCAGCATTTTTCCTGCATCCCAGTTAGATAGTAATTATTATCTATAGCATTCCTAAATTAGGTGACAATATTTTATCGTAGGGGTTTAGTCTCCAAATCCCATTTTTACTTAGGGTTTGCTGAAAAAGTATTTTTGCTGTTTCTAGTAGTCAGTAGTCAGTAGGGGTGGTTTCCTACGGAATGCTCCTAATTACGCGTTTGCGAAGCATTCCGGAACGGAAACCACCCGTACAGTAGTCAGGATAAATGCTAGATTGAGGGAATATTATCGGAATAATTCTCCCTCAAATTTTCCCCTTTTGTCTACTAAAAATTATGATTTGTTGAGCTACTAGTAGCAAAAAACTGACAGTTTTTTCGCAGAAATAATGCCTCAAATCTTTACTCTATAAACTTTTGATATTTATTCAGCAAGCCCTACTTAGGTTTGGAGACTAAACCAATACAGTTTTTGCTCAAATCATTTCATCTTGCTGTATTAATATAGCAATTATCATACTGATTAAGTACAAAATGTGTAGGTTTTAGGTGGTAGGTATTAGGTAAAAATTATTTGTTTATATAGCAATTCCTATACTCGGTTTGGTACACTCATTCGTTGGTTTTAGGGAATATTTTACATATAAAAGAATAGAAATGAAAGATAGGTGTATAGCAGTTTCTAACGGGCGTGAGGTACACCAATGATCCCCCGCGCATCCCCCTTTGTCAGGGGGACTCCCAGTTCCCCCCGTATATCCCCCTCCCGTCCCCCTTGGGAATCCCCCTCCTGTCCCCCTTAGAAAGGGGGAGGCCAAAGGATGCTGCGCTTTTTGTTAAACGGGGGTTAGGGGGGATCGAAATAACTGTACCTCACTGGCCTGGGAAATGCTATACCTGATTTTGTATGGGAAACTTTATCTGAAAAAAATTAATGTTTTATACCAAATACGCCTTAGTGAAACGGGATTTTTTAAAGTTACAGTCGTTACTAAATAAGGGATTGGGCGATGGGAGAAGCCTACTTTTATACCCGGATTTGGTATTAGGTATTGATGACTGTGGTACTAATTTGAAATAGCGATTATTTGATAATTCGTTGGTGAAGATGAAGAACAATTTATAACTCACGATAGAACATAAATTTGGTAGTGCGTCAAGGAAGTGTGGGAAGTGTGGGGAGGGTGGGGAGTGTGGAAAGACGTCCGAAAGTAGGAGGAATAATTGTAGCTTTGTCTTTTTGGGAACTGTCTAGTCGCCGTCCTAACTTTTTAGTCTTAAAGGCTAAAAAATTT
>JAAUYJ010005864.1_pt1 | contig 11384 bp, 10 predicted proteins | sample 7278031 | NCBI WGS metagenome assembly JAAUYJ01 (sample SAMN14350222, study PRJNA611818) | marine sediment metagenome | isolation source: surface marine sediment (1.8m) | place: French Polynesia: Moorea | collected 2018-08 | reverse complement strand
CCGAGCGCATAGGAGGCCTCGGTCTGGCCGTGGCTCACCGACTGGATGCCGGCGCGCACGATCTCGGCGATGAAGGCGCCGGTGTAGATCGACAAGGCGAACCAGAGCGCCATGAACTCGGGCCTAATGATGCCGCCGCCCCTGAAGTTGAAGCCCTTGAGCTCGGGCCATTCCAGGGTCAGGGGCACGCCCATCGCCAGGAACACGATGACCGGCAGGCCGATGATCAGGGCCGCGTTGATGGTGAAGACCGGATAGTGCTTGCCGGTTTGCTCCTGCACCTTGTGCGCGTAGCGGCCGAACCCGATGGCGCCGGCGACCGCAACCAGGAAAGCGATTACCACGCCCCACATGCCAGGCTCGAAATTGGGACTCGGGACCGCGAAGCCTCGGTTCGACAGGAAGAAGCCGGAGACCGGCTCGAGCGCCTGCTTTGGTCTCGGCAGGGAGTGCACAATGATGCCGTGCCAAAGCAGGATCTGCAGCAGCAACGGCACGTTGCGCGTGAACTCCACATAGCAGTACATGATTCGGCTGATCAGCCAATTGTGCGAAAGGCGCAGGACGCCCGCGGTGAATCCGACCAGCGTGGCCAGGACGATGCCGCAGATGGCGACCAACCCGGTGTTCAGGATTCCAACCAGGGCCGCGCGGCCATGCGAGCTGCGCGAATCGTATTCGATCAGGCGCTGATTGATGTCGTAGCTGGCCGGTTCTTCCAGAAAGCCAAAGCCGGGCTCGAGGCCCAGCAGTTTCAAGTTTTCAAGGGTGTTGTTGACGATGTAGCCAACAAAGGTCAGGAGCAAGATCAGCGCGATGATCTGAATGATGACAGCGCGCGATCGTTTGTCGGTCCAAAGCTCCGTCAGCTTGACGCCCGGTTGCTGGTACTCAATAGCCGACATGACTGTACGGCCTCGCTTTGTAGGCGGAATCTAAGCTCGCGGCCCAGAGGATCGGGGACGCGCCGGGGCCGTCCGGCGCGTCCCACGGATCGTTACCGGCTTACCGGAACGGCGGCGCGTAGATCAGACCGCCGTCCGTCCACTGCGCGTTGAGGCCGCGCTCGAGCCCGATCGGCGTGTTGGTGCCGATGAAGCGCTCGAAGATCTCGCCGTAGTTTCCGCCCGCCTTGATGGCGTGCACGCCGAAGTCGTTGGGCAGACCGACCATTTCGCCGTACTTGCCCTCGGTGCCGAGCATGCGCTTGATCTCGGGAATATTGGACTCGGCGGCCATCTTCTCGACATTGGCCTGCGTGACGCCGAGCTCCTCGGCGATGATCAGCACGTTGAGCACCCAGCGCACGATGTCGCCCCACTGGTCGTCGCCGTGGCGCACCAGCGGCCCGAGCGGCTCCTTCGAGATGATCTCGGGCAGGATCACGTGATCGGCCGGATTCTCGAAGGTGGCACGGGTGGCGGCCAGGCCCGATGCGTCGGTCGTGTAGACGTCGCAACGACCGGCCTGGTAGTTCTGCCGCGCTTCCGCGTTGGTCTCGATCGGCACCGGCTCGTAGGTGATGTTGTTGGAGCGGAAGAAGTCCGCCAGGTTGAGCTCGGTCGTGGTGCCGGTCTGGATGCAGACCGAAGCGCCGTCCAGTTCCTTGGCGCTGGAAACGCCGAGGGCCTTGGGCACCATGAAACCCTGGCCGTCATAGTAGTTGACGCCCGTGAAGGTGAGCTTCAGATCGGCGTCGCGGCTGAACGTCCAAGTGGTGTTGCGGGCCAGCATGTCGATCTCGCCCGACTTGAGCGCCTCGAAGCGGGTCTTGCCGGTTGTCGGCGTGTACTTGACCTTGCTCGGGTCGCCGAAGACCGCCGCGGCGACCGCCTGGCACACGGCCGGATCGAAGCCCTGCCAGTTGCCCGCATCGTCGGTGAAAGCGAAGCCGGCGACGCCGGTCGAGACGCCGCACTTGAGAAACCCGGCCGCCTTGACGTCGTCGAGCGTCGCGGCAGATGCGGCCGTCGAGAGAGCGGTGGCCGCCGCCGCCGCAAGCAGAACCTGCGTAACCTTCATGGTAAAGACCTTCCCTGCAGTTCAATATCTTTGTTCTTTGCCCGCCGACGCGGCATGCCGTTCGGCCGGCCACCAGCGGGTCACAACCATGTAACATCCCTCGCAGAAAGGCAACAAGGCGCTAATTGTTAACGCCGCAGCCGACTGACGCTCGCGCGGGCACTCTGTGATATGTTAGGAGAAGGGGCCGAGATTCGGCCCCTTCCTCGCATGCCCCCTTCCTCGCATGCCAGGCCGAACGAACGGTCCGCTCAGCGAAACGGCGGTGCGTAGATCAGTCCGCCGTCGGTCCATTTCGCATTTAGACCGCGCTCGAGGCCGATCGGCGTGTTTGCACCGATGTAACGCTCGAAAATCTCGCCGTAGTTGCCCACGGCCTTGATCGCCCGCAGACCGAAGTCGTTGGAAAGGCCGACCATCTCGCCGTACTTGCCCTCGGTCCCGAGCATGCGGTTGATCTCGGGGATCTCGGTACCCTTGGCCATCTGCTCGACGTTAGCCTGGGTGACGCCCATCTCCTCGGCGATGATCAGCACGTTCAACACCCAGCGCACGATGTCGCCCCACTGGTCGTCGCCGTGGCGCACCAATGGCCCCAGCGGCTCCTTCGAGATGATCTCGGGCAGGATCACGTGATCGCCCGGCTTTTCGAAGGTCGCACGCGTCGCGGCCAAACCAGACGCATCCGTCGTGTATACGTCGCAGCGCCCCGCCAGATAGTTCTGCCGCGCCTCGGCGTTGGTCTCGATCGGCACCGGTTCGTAGGTGATGTTGTTGGAGCGGAAGAAGTCCGCGAGATTGAGCTCGGTCGTGGTTCCGGTGCCGATGCACACGGAGGCGCCGTCGAGCTCCTTGGCGCTGGAGACGCCGAGCTCCTTCAGCACCATGAAGCCCTGGCCGTCGTAATAATTGACGCCGACGAAGGTGAGTTTCAGGTCGGCGTCGCGGCTGTAGGTCCAGGTCGTGTTGCGCGCCAGGATGTCGACCTCGCCGGATTTGAGTGCCTCGAAGCGGGTCTTGCCGGTCGTCGGCGTGTACTTGACCTTGCTCGGATCGCCGAAGATGGCCGCCGCCACCGCCTTGCAGAGCGCCGGATCGAAGCCCTGCCAGTCGCCCTTGTCGTCGGTGAAGGCGAAGCCGGCGACGCCGGTGTTCACGCCGCACTTGAGAAATCCCGCGGCCTTGACGTCATCGAGGGTCGCCGCCGAGGCTGCAGCCGAGAACAGCGTCGCCGCCGTGGCGATGAAGAATGTCCTTGTCATCAGCATGCTGCATGTCTTCCCTGTGGTTGGATGAGATGTTTTTATGCCCGAGGGCGTTCGCGCCCTAAGTGCGCCGATTGGCAGGAGAAAGCTTCGGCGAAATGCTGTCCGAACGCAATCGCCTAGACCCAAATCTTTTCGTCCGCGGACAAACCCCGCGCCTCGGAGCACGCCCAGCATGAAAGACAAGCGAGCCAAGGATGAGACCCTGGTGACCCACCTGGGCCGGCAGCCAGAGCGCTACCACGGCGTGGTCAACATGCCGGTGTTCCACGCCTCGACCGTGCTCTACGACAGCCTCGAGGCCTTCGAGACCCGGCACCGGATCGCGGATCCCGACGCGGTGCTCTACGGGCGCATGGGCACGCCCGATACCTTCGCACTGGAACGCGCCGTCGCGGAGCTCGAAGGGGGTGCGGATTCCATCGCCGTGCCCTCCGGCCTCGCGGCCATCAGCTGCGCGCTGCTGGCCCTGGTCGAGGCCGGCGATCACATTCTCATGACCGACGCGGCCTACCGGCCGACCCGGAAGTTCTGCGACGGGACGCTGAAGCGCCTCGGCGTGGAGACGACCTACTACGAACCCACGATCGACCGGGACATCGCCGGGCTGATCCGCGCCAACACGCGCCTGATCTATGCCGAATCTCCGGGCTCGCTCACCTTCGAGATGCAGGACATCCCGGCGATCGCCGAGATCGCGGCAGCGCGCGGTATTGCGCTGCTCGCCGACACCACCTGGGCGACGCCGCTGCACTTCAAGGCCTTCGCGCACGGCGTCGACGTCTCGATCCAGGCGGGCACCAAGTACCTGGTCGGCCATTCCGACGCCATGCTCGGCATGATCACGGCCAACGAACGCTATGCCGCGCAGATCCGGCGCTGCGTGCGCCAGCTCGGCATCAGCCCCGGCACCGAGGAGGTTTTCCTCGGCCAGCGCGGCCTCAGGACTCTTGCCGTGCGTCTCAAGCGGCACGAGGAGACCGGTCTGCACCTGGCCCGCTGGCTGGCCGAGCGTCCCGAGGTCGCCGAGGTGTGCCACCCGGCGCTGCCGGACTTTCCCGGCCACGAGATCTGGCGCCGCGACTTCACTGGCGCCTGCGGCCTGTTCTCCTTCGTGCTCGACCGCCCCTATCCGAAGCAAGCGCTCGCCGCCATGATCGAGGGCCTGGAGCTGTTCGGCCTCGGCGCCAGCTGGGGCGGCTACGAGAGCCTGGTTATCACCGCCTATCCCGAGACCTTCAGCACCGCGCGCCCCTGGCAAAAGCCGGGGCCGATGCTGCGGATTCACGCCGGCCTGGAGCATCCCGACGACCTGATCGCCGACCTCGAGGCCGGCTTCGCGCGCCTCCACCGTGTGGCGCAGGCGGCGGAATAGGGAAGCGGGCAGTATGACGATCGCGCGGCGCGCCGGTCGGCTCCTGGCCGGCCTCCTGCTGGCCAGCTGGATCGCCGCCGACGCGAGCCGGGGCGGGGCCGAGGAGGTGACGATCTTCGCCGCGGCCAGCACCACCAACGCCGTCACCGACCTGGCCAACGCCTTCGAGCGGCGCGATTCGATCGGCGTGCGGCCGGTCTTCGCCGCCTCCTCCACCCTGGCCAAGCAGATCGCCCACGGCGCGCCGGCCGACATTTTCCTCTCTGCCTCGCCCGCCTGGATGGACTACCTGGCGGCGCGCGACAGGCTGGCCCCCGGCAGCCGGCTGGAGCTGCTGAGCAACAGGCTGGTCCTGATCGCGCCGCTCGACAGCGAGCTCTCCCTGACGATCGCACCCGGATTTCCCTTGGCCGAGGCGCTCGGCGGCGGCCGCCTGGCGATCGGCGACCCGGCCCACGTGCCGGCCGGCATCTACGCCAAGGCGGCGCTGCAAGCCCTCGAGGTCTGGGACGCGGTCGGGCCGCGTGCCGCGGCGGCCGCCAACGTGCGTGCCGCCCTGGCGCTGGTCGAGCGCGGCGCGGCGGCGGCCGGCATCGTCTACGCCACCGACGCGGCGCTCAGCCGGCGGGTCCGGGTCGTCGCGGCCTTCCCGCCGGAGAGCCATCCGCCGATCGTCTATCCCTTGGCCCTCGTCGCCGGCCGAGACGGCGCCGCGGCCACGGCGTTTCGCGAATTCCTGCAAGGGCCGGAGGCGGCCGGGATCTTCCGCAGTCATGGGTTCGTCGTCGCCGGCCCGACGGATTGAGCGGGCATGCTGACGCCGCTCGAGACCGAGGCGCTGCAGCTCAGCCTGCGCGTCGCCTTCTGGAGCGTGCTCGCCAGCCTGCCGTTCGGCCTGCTGGTCGCCTGGCTGCTGGCGCGCCGCGAGTTCTACGGCAAGACCCTGCTCAACGGCCTGGTGCATCTGCCCCTCGTGCTGCCGCCGGTCGTCGTCGGCTTTCTCCTGCTGATCCTGTTCAGCCGCGACGGCGCGTTCGGCGCCTGGCTCGAACGGGCCTTCGGCGTCACCGTGGCTTTTACCTGGCAAGGCGCGGCACTGGCCGCGGCGGTCATGGCCTTCCCGCTCATGGTGCGGGCCATGCGGCTTTCGCTGGAGAACGTCGACCGGCGGCTCGAGGCGGCGGCGCGCACCTTGGGGGCCGGGCCCTTGGACGTTTTTCTGACCGTGACGCTGCCGCTGATGTCGCCGGGCATCCTGGTCGGGGTCATCCTCGCCTTCGCGCGCAGCCTGGGCGAGTTCGGCGCGACCATCACCTTCGTCTCCAACATCCCGGGCGAGACCCGCACCCTGCCGCTGGCGCTCTACAGCCTGACCCAGACGCCCGACGGCGAGGCCGGCGCCCTGCGCCTGGCGGCCATCTCGGTGGTCCTGGCGCTGGCCGCGCTGGCCGCGTCCGAATTCCTGGCGCGCCGGCTGGCGCGTGGGATCGGCGGTTAGCGCCGTGCTCGAGCTGCAGGTCCGCAAGAAGCTCGGCCGCTTCGCCATCGACGCCGAGGTGGCCTGCGAGACCGGCGGCATCGTCGCGCTGTTCGGGCGCTCCGGCGCGGGCAAGACCTCGCTGGTCAACATGCTGGCCGGCTTGCTCAGGCCCGACGCCGGGCGCATCGCGGTCAACGGCGGCGTGCTGTTCGATGCCGAGCGCGGCATCGACCTGCCGCCCGAGCGCCGGCGCCTGGGCTACGTGTTCCAGGAGGGCCGGCTGTTCCCGCACCTTTCGGTGCGCGGCAACCTGACCTACGGCCTGAAGCGCGCGCCGCGGGACGCGCGCCACGTCGAGCTGGAGCAGATCGTCGCCCTGCTCGGCCTCGAAGAGCTCATCGGCCGGCGGCCGGGCGATCTCTCCGGCGGCGAGAAGCAGCGCGTCGCCCTGGGCCGCGCCCTGCTGGCCAACCCGCGCCTGTTGCTGATGGACGAGCCGTTGGCCGCGCTCGACCAGGCGCGCAAGGACGAGGTGCTGCCCTTCATCGAGCGCCTGCGCGACGAGCTCGGGATCCCGATCGTCTACGTCAGCCACACCATGCAGGAGATCGTCCGCCTGGCCGACACCATGGTGCTGATGTCCGAGGGCCGAGTGATCGAGGTCGGCCCGGTCGAGGCGCTGACCAGCCGGCTCGACCTCCGCCCCCTGACCGGCCGCTACGAGGCGGGCGCGGTGGTCGAGGCCCGCGTCGTGCGGCACGAGCCCGACTTCGCCCTGAGCGAGCTCAGCTTCGCCGGCGGCACGCTCCGGGTGGCGCGCCTCGACCTGGAGCCCGGCGCCGAGCTGCGCGTGCGCATCCGCGCGCGCGACGTGGCCCTGGCGCTGACGCCGCCGGCCGACACCTCGATCCTCAACGTGTTCCCCGGCGTGATTCGGGACATCGGCGAGGAGAGCGGGCCCCAGGTCGACATCCTGCTAGACGTCGGCGGCGCCGCGCTCTGGGCCCGGATCACGGCGCGCTCGCGCCACGACCTGGGCCTCACACCCGGCAAGCAGGTCTTCGCCCTGGTCAAGGCGGTCGCGATCGACAGCCACAGCCTGGGCCGCGCCGGCGGCCGCGGCCGCTTCCTGCCCGGCGACGCTTGACGGCGGTGCCGAGCCGCCGGAGGTGGGATCGCGAGACCCGTTCGTGTAGACTTTTCGCCTTCGCACTCGAACGGGAACGATAATCATGAACGTCGAACAAGAGTTCCCCACCAAGCGATTTGCCGAGGCCGATCACGGCGCCCTGCTCAACGTCATGTTCGGGCGCTCCAAGGTGGTGCGCGGTCTCAAGGCCTTCCACGTGGGGGAGAACGGGGAGCGCAGCGATTTCTTCGTCTCGATCGGCCCCTTCCTCGCCGAGCACGGCGAGCGGCCCGTGGTCTACGCGCCCGGCGACCTATCGGAAGAGCACGTGCTCGACGTGACCGGAAGCTTCCGCATCCAGCCCTCCCTCACCGCCGGCGACCTGGGGGTCGATCAGACCAGCGCCGAGGAGCCTATGGGCGCGCTGCTCTTGGACGAGGGCCGCACCTACATGCGCGTCGCCAATTTCGGCCGCGCCGGGCCGCATCAGTTCGCCTACCTGGAGCTGGCCACGGGTGAAATCGTCGCGCTCGGCGACGACGACAGCTTTCTCGCGACCCGGCGTTGGCGGATCGTCGGCCCCGGGGGCGAGGGTGCGGTCGATTTCGAGTTCTCGGCCGCGGCCGATTAGGGCTCGCGCGGCGCTGGATCGATGGGAAAAAAGGGTGGGCGCCTGCCTGGCGCCCGAGCTGGGCACGCCTGCCGGCCGCCTAGCGCGACGGGCCGTGGAAGCCGCCGCGCGGGCGGGCGCAGTAACGCGAGCACGCGCTCGGGACAGGGTGGTGCAGCGCTCGCGTCCCGGCAGATGTGCCCGAGGCACTCTTCGTGCCTGAGGAAGCCGGGGTCGGCAGTGGGGAGGACATCGGCCAACCCGCCTCCTCGAGTGACCCCGCAGGGATGGCGCAAGGCGCGGGATCGTGAAACCTGGCGCGCGACCGGACGTGAGCCGCCCTCGGGCGGCCCTCGTGCCGCAGCAGGACCGCGAAGACGAAGCCCGTCGCCGCCGCCAGGAGTAAAGTCATAAAGTAAAGAAAAGTAAGGTTCTCGATCATCCCTGTTCCTCTACTTCGCAGCGCCCGGCAGTTAACCAATATTTAAGGATCATCCTCCGGCCTTGTCTGTGACGCGGCGCACATAGGGCGGATTTTTTCTTGAGTGGCGTGGGGGGAGGAAGATCGCGGGCGGGCGCCTTCACCTCGGCGCATTCAGGGGTGGCCTGCCATCCGTAGCTCGAAGAGCGAAGGGTGGCGCGCCCGGCAGGATTCGAACCTGCGACCTGCGGATTAGAAGTCCGCTGCTCTATCCAGCTGAGCTACGGGCGCGTCGCTTGGCGGGGGCGCGCGGAGACTAGCGCGGCGGCGGGCGGGTGAAAACCGCCCCTGGTCTGTCATCCTCGGACGGAGCGGAGCGCAGATCCGAGGATCCATGGCGCACCCCGCGCCGGTCCCATCCATGGATTCTCGGATCGGCGCGTTGCTCCGCAACGCTTGTCCGAGAATGACAATGGGGCTGGCGGCTACGCCGCCCCTCAATGCGTCCAGCGGCCGACGCGGCTGTAGGCGAAGTTGTCGGCGTAGGCCTTGGGCCGGACCTTGCGGTCGCGCGGCTCCTCCAGGGTGTACATCAGGCCGTGCTTCTTGGCGTAGGCGATGGCCTCGTCCTTGCTGTCGAACCACAGGCGGAGCTGGCGCTGGGTGTCGCCCGAGCTGGTCCAGCCCATCAGCGGCTCGACGTCGCGGCGGCCGGGCTCGAACTCGAGGACCCAGCGATCCGTGCGGGCACGGCCCTGCTGCATGGCGGTCTTGGCGGGTCTGAAGATGCGCACGTTCATCGGCTGCCTCTCTCGGCGCGCCTGCCCCAGGCGCGACTCGGTGGTCGGGGCGACTGGATTCGAACCAGCGACATCCTGCTCCCAAAGCAGGCACTCTACCAGGCTGAGCTACGCCCCGAAGCACGGCGGAAGATAGGGATTCCGCCTGAATCGCGCAAGCCGGCGGTGCCCCGCCGACGCAGCGCGGCTGCGCCCGTGGCAAATGTGTGCTTAGGTTGGGCCTGTGGGGGAGGATACAGGCGGCGGAAGAGCTTAAGCTGCCCAGTTGATGTGGAACCGCATGCCAAGATACGGGGGGCCGCACGCGACGGTCGCGCGATCGCTAATCGTCGCGCTGCTCGTTCTCGGCCTCGCGGGCGCGGCCTGGGCCGACGAAGACGAAGATTCCGAGGACGACAGCGACCGCGAAACGGTGGAGATCCCCTACGAGGTCGAGATCACCGGCCCCGAGGAGAAGAAAATCACCACGCTGCTGGAGCAGGTCTCGCAGCTTGTCGCCCTGCAGGAACGCCCGCCGGCCACGATCGCCGCGCTGCAGCGCCGTGCCGATGGCGATCTCGAGCGCTTCCGCGCGGCGTTGCGCTCCGAAGGCTTCTACGGCAGCGAAATCGACATCTCGCTCGATGAGGCGGCCGAGCCGGTCAAGATCACGGCCAAGGTGACCCCGGGCGAGCTCTATCTGCTGTCCGACTACGTCATCCAATACGTCGGGGCGGCCGAGCCGGAGGGCGAGGTGCCGCGGCAGCTCGAGGACCTCGACCTGGAGCTCGGCCAGGCGGCGCGCGCACCCGAAATCGGCGCCGCCGACAAGCAGCTCTTGCTGCGCCTGGCCGAGCAGGGCTATCCGCTCGCCGTGATCGCCGACCGCAGGATCGTGGTCGACCACGCGCTCATGTCCATGGCGGTGGTGCTGCAGGTCGACGCCGGGCCGCTCGCCGCCTTCGGCCCGGTCACCATCAGCGGCCTGGACAAGGTCGAGGAGGGCTACGTGCGGCGGATCCTGCCCTGGAAACAGGGCGACCGCTACGACCAGCGCGAGGTCGACGAGGCCCGCCTGCGCCTGTCGGAAACGCGGCTATTCCAGTCGACCGTTTTCGAGCACGCCCAGGATCTCGACGAGAACGGCGAGCTGCCGATCACGCTCGAGCTGGCGGAGGGCCCGCGCCGCGCCATCGCCGCCGGCGTCACGGTTTCGACCGACGAAGGCATCGGCGGCGCGGCGTCCTGGGAGCACCGCAACATCTTCGGTGCAAACGAGAGCGTTCGCCTAGCCGCGCGCGTCGCCGAGATCGAGCAGCTCGCCCGCGCCGATTTCCGCAAACCGAGGTTCCAGCGGCCCGATCAGGCCCTGCTGGCCGGGACGGGCTTCCGGCGCAGTGACAACGACGCCTTCAAAGAGCTAACGATCTCGGGCCTCGTCGGTTTGGAGCGGACCTTCGGCACCATGCGGCGCGCCTCCGGCCGGCGCAGCCCGATCTGGCGCGGCGAGCTCAGCTTGCTCACGGAGGTCTCCAGGATCGACGACAACGATACCGATCGCAACTTCACCATTTTCGGCCTCCCCTTGACCGCCACGCGAGACGTGAGCGACGACGCGCTCAATCCGGCCAGAGGCACGCGCCTGTCGCTCAGCTTCACGCCCTTCGTGACCACCGGAGACATCGATCTCTTCTTTACCCGAGCCGATCTCGGCGGCAGCGTCTATTTCTCTTTGCATCCGGAGGATCGCGTCATCTTTGCCAGCCGGGCGCGCTTCGGCTCGATCCTCGGCGCGCGAACAGACAAGATACCGGCGACAAAGAGGCTCTATGCCGGCGGCGGCAGCTCGGTGCGCGGCTTCACCTTCCAAAAGGTCGGCCCGCTGGACGAGGACAACGATCCCCTGGGCGGCCGTTCGGTGCTGGAGCTGAGCGGCGAGCTGCGTTTCCGCGTCTTCGAGGACTTCGGCTTCGTAACCTTCCTCGACAGCGGCACCGTCAGCGACGAGCCCTTCCTGAAGTTCGAGGAGCGCTATCTCGTGGCCGCGGGTCTTGGGCTCAGGTACTTCACCGGAGTCGGCCCGCTGCGCTTCGACATCGGCTTTCCCGTGAACCCGCGGGACAACGACGACAGCTTCCAAATCTACGTCAGCCTGGGGCAAGCTTTCTGATGGAACCGAGGAGCACGCCGTGAAACGCCGCCTATTGATCGGCTTCGCCGGAATTCTGTGCCTGCTGCTTCTTGTCGCGGGCGGCGGCGCGGCCTTCCTTGCCAGCGACGCCGGGCGCGACTGGATCAAGGGG
>JAAUYJ010202917.1_pt1 | contig 11385 bp, 18 predicted proteins | sample 7278031 | NCBI WGS metagenome assembly JAAUYJ01 (sample SAMN14350222, study PRJNA611818) | marine sediment metagenome | isolation source: surface marine sediment (1.8m) | place: French Polynesia: Moorea | collected 2018-08 | reverse complement strand
GCGCGAGGCAATAATATACGTCGGCTTTGTGGGTTCGATCTCTCGTGATATTAATTGCAGCTAAAACGTGACATTGCCCCCGCATCCATCCGCTCGGAAAAACCGAAATTGCTTCGATTGCATTTGCGCGGCCGTTTGCCCGCGCACCACCTAGTCACGGAGATAAAAAAATCGTTCGCCGCCCTTCTTCTCTTTTATGGGGCCATCAGGCATCATGACGACACTTCAAACTTCCTTCTTTGCACAATTAGGTGACTGAGCGGGACAAATATTAATCTGCGCGATATCATACCAAGGTCACCCACTAAACATTTTTACGGAATTGCGGAGAGATTGGAAACCAGGAAACAAGCCCACATGACTGCATGACTTGCAATGGTATTTTGAGCATGGCAAAATGGGGAAGCAGGTAAAAAAAGGGGGAGGGACCGACGGCCGTTGCGTCAACATCGGACCAGTTGCTTGCACTGGTACTTTCCCTTTGCCCAAATCCCACTTGCAGAACCGGCAATTCGGCATTTCAGCTGACTGCTATTATCATAGAGCAGAAACTGTGCTTGAGGTTTTAACACATGAACAGTGATTGCAAATGCGACGATCGAGTGTGCAATGACGGTAACCACATAAAAAAATAGCAAGATCAGGAGAAGCAGTCGCGTTCAAATAGTGCACCACATAGAAGGGGTCTTGTCTTTCGTAAATCCCTAACAATAAAGAGTACTGTTCATTGGAATGAAAATGGCAGAGGAACATTCCGTGCTCAACAGGGAAAAGATTTTGAACATCCTGGAGTCCATAGAGGGCACACGCCTCTTGGACATCACATCTTGCTGGGTAAGACCAGGAACTGGCCCAGGAGAGAACTTCGCCAGTGAGATGCTGGTAAGTTTCCAAAGCGTAAATTTTATTGGAATATCCAGCGCGTACGTATATATATAATGAATTGCTTTCGAAAGGCTTGCGACGTCACTGCTGTAGTGGATGGTGTGGAGAAGAAGCACCACTGGATGGTGAAGCTGCAGCTGGAGCAGACTGTTGCCATGGAGGGAATGAAGCTGGAGGAGAAAGAGATACAATTCTACATGAAAGTGATCCCAGCATGGAAGCAGCTGGCCAGGTGCAAGTAGCAAGCTAAAAATAAATAAAAAACATTGAAGACATAGTATTTTCTGCATTTTGTAGGGAGAAGGGCGCATCCTTCAGCTTGAACTGCTTTGACGCTGTCTATGCTGAATTCCACCCTGAAGACGACAACAGGTCGTTCCTGGTAATGCAGAATCTTAAGATGCTGGGCTACTCAGATCCCAAGGACAAGAAGAAGGGTCTGGGCAACCAGTACCTCAGGCTGGCCCTTGAAGAGATGGCAAGATTCCATGCTCTTGGCCGGGTCCACGTCAAGTCTCACCCAGATGGGGATGAGGGCTTCATCAAGAGCTGGGAGCCGATGGCAACAGACTACATGTACATCATCAAGCCAGCACGTTACCGCAGCGTTGAGCCAGCGCTTGCAGAGGGGATGGGAGAGATTGTGGCAGCTGTTCAAGACCCTGGTGAAGATCTGTTTGAAAGATACAACAGGTTCCATCAGGAGAAAGGCTTCTTCTCGGAGCGGGATGCAATCCATGACACCAGACGTGACGGCTTCAACGTTATTTGCCATGGGGACTCCTGGTTCAGCAACGTACTTTTCAAGTAAACTATCTTGAAACAAATTTGATTTTCCACAATGTACTCCAAGACGTGTGTGTGTGTGCATTTCAGACATGACAACAATGGCGAGCCCGAGAGAGCAACTTGGATTGACATCTCCATGACCCGATGGGCATCACCCTGCACCGACCTCGCAACGTTTCTTCATTCAGCAACACCTGCAGACAAGGAACAGTTCGAAGAGCTGCTTAAGCATTATCATTCCACCTTAATGACGTGTCTGAAAGAACTGGGAGATGATACAAAATATCCATTCGAGTAAGGTGGAAAGATAGAAAGGTCGAAAAGCAATTTCATACATTGTTATCAATTGCAGGCAACTCTTGCTGGACTTTGACCGGTGTGCCCTGGCTGGCTTCTGGGTTTCGTACAATGTCCTGCCTTTTGCTCTGGCCACAGCGGAGGAAGCGAAAAGAGCATACGTGTGGGGCGACAAGGAAGAAGAGTACGAAGCAACAAAGAGGATAACGGACGAGGATGCCTCCATCATCACCAAACTGAGGTTTAAGAAGGCGGCAAGGCTGGCAGGGTCAAACCCACACACGAAGATGATGCTGAGGGGGATATGTCTAGACATGGTTCGAAGGGGCGTTTTCTGAGATAATGTTTCACGGCATTTAGTTGCGAAAATGGTGAAAACTCTTTATTATGACGCACAAAAGGAACAGTTTCGGCAGTACGGTTTTTCTCACAAAAATATTACAAGCCGCGTGGAGATCTGCACTTGAATATACAGTACACAGCAGGGGCGTTTCACGGAACGCGCTTCAACCCTCCTGCATGCTTTCCTCCCCTTCCTCCCTCGCTCCCGAAGTCGCCGACGCCCGGTCGATGTGCTCGTAACCGGACTTGATCAGGAACTTGAAGTTTGCGTCCGTCTTCAGCGACTTGAGCTCCTTGCAGGCGAACAGCTCCTCGGGGGTGGGGAGTACTTCCTTCAGGTCCATGCCCTGTAGTGGGGATGATACGATGTTGTTGCATTACAACAATGCGTCCAAGACCAAGAAATGTTACCTGGAGGTAGCAGAACTCTGCCAGCCTGAAGAACACAGTCTCCCTGACCGCCTCCACCGGGTTGTCCACGTCGAGCTTGGACCAGTCGTCCCTGAGGACGGCGCGGGCGAAAATGTGGAGGCGGATGTCGCCCAGGTCTGACTCGGCGTCGGCGGCCGACAGTCCCACGTAGTCCAGCAGGTCGAGGGCCTTCTTGAAGTCCACCGGGTCGGCCTGGGAGTTGTCGGGGCCCACGTAGAGCTGCAGGGTGGGGAGAAAGAGTTGCAGATGGGGCTTTGTTTCTAAACTAGTACTGATACACGAAAGTTCTTAAAAAGGCACGCCTTTTGTAAGTACAAAGTACACATAAACGTTTCGCCTTATCACTAAAACTAACCTCTATGATCTCCCTCGGCGTGAGCACCCTCATGGTGTCCCTCTTCTCCCCAACAGCCTCAATGGCGGCGGTCGGCAGCTGCTCCTGCGCCGCCACCGTGCTCAGCCCGTGCTCCACCCTCTCCACCAGGGCCGACACCGCCGCGCCCGACATCTCCGAGGGCTCCACCTCGTCGTCGCCCGAGGCCAATGCGGACAGCTTGGCCAGGCTCAGCATGGTCTGCGATAAATGAAAGAAGACACTTGATTCCCAGTTTCGCACGCACGCGTGGCTAATTCAGGACAATGGTACCTTCTTGCGTGACAGCAGTTCATTCTCGTCCTCCGCCAGCGACTTGAGAGTCTCCGCCGCACCGAAATAGTCGTTTGCCTCCAATGAATGGAGCCACGCCAACCTAAGATACCGTGGATAAATTAGGTGCTGCGATGACTAGACTTACGCAAGCAAGTTTAAAATGAAAATAAGCGCTTTCATCTTCGATGCCAAAGGAATCTTAAAGATTTTAAAAAAGTTGGGTCTATATACCTCGAGTGTCCCTGCCGGAGAAAGGCACCCAACTCTTTCTTCCTGTCGGCCGGCGTCTCCTTGAGCAGCTTCGCCTGCTTGCCCTCCCTCAGGTGCCAGGAGAAGACGAACTGCGCGAACCCCTGGTCCGCGAAGGCCTCCATGTAGCCGTCCAGCCTGGCGCGGTCGCCCGTGGCCTCGCACAGCGCGATGAGGCCCACGAACTCCAGGTACTTCTCGGCCAGGCTGGCGGCGGAGTCGTAGAAGCCCCTCTCCACCAGCGCCATCACCAGGTCGCGGCGGTCGCGCTCGAACTGCGACACCACGGCCTTGCGCCTCCCGGACTTGGAGGACGAGGAGGGCATCCTGTCCAGCTGAGAGCGGTAGCCGTCCAGGACGAGGTCGGCGAGGTCGGACATCTGCGCCGCCAGCGCCGCGCGCGCCGAGGAGTCCTCGGCCAGCGGGAGGGCCTTGTCGTTGGTGGCGGCGAACTGGGCGACGAGCGCGGCGCGGACGCCGCCGGGGCCGGGCGCCGCCGTCCAGGGCAGGAACTCGAAGTCGGGGTTGGAATCGAAGCCGAAGGTGGAAGTGTCTGCGGCGGCGGAGTCTCCGGCCGTGGCCGTCACGTGCTGCTGCTGCCTCCTCGACAGTGAGGCGGAGAGGTCCGCCTGCTGCTGCTGGAGTCTCTTCTGGCGGGAGAACTCCTCCTGCTTCCTCGCCCTGGTGTGCAGGGCGTCGCGGAGCATCGTCTGGAGAACGGCAAGATTCATATCAATGGGAAAACTTAAAAAAAATCTCTGGAGACACACCACTAGAATCTTGTTGACGGCGAGCACGGTTGAGACGACGTTCGCGGGAGAACCCGAGTTGACGGCTTCCTCCTGCGCTTCCTGCAGCCCCGAGACCACGTCCTGCACGCGGGAGATCTGCCTGTAGAAGTGGTCCTGAGGAGTGAGCTGGTTGGAGGCGCAGGGGGAGTCCGTGGCAGACGAGTCGATGTCCTTGCGGCTCCTCAGGCACAGGCGGATGGCCTTGTCGACCAAAGATTGATGCTCCGAGTGCATCTGCCGGAGCGAGATGGCGGCGGCCGTCTTCTCGACGTGCTCGCAGAGCGCGGCGGCGGTGGGGGTGCGCACCTCGCGCAGGGTGACGCCGGACAGCTGGCGCCAGAGGCCGACCTCCTGCAGGAAGCTGATGTAGAACTCCATGGCGGTCTGCTTATCCTCTAGCTGGTGAAGGATCAGAAGGGACCTGAAGAACAAAAGCCAAATCGTTATTTCAATGTAATATTATTTGACAGAAATCCTACATTGTGGCTCCTACGGAGGAGGAGTGTCCTTCGGCGGCGCCCCCGTCGGCCTCGGATGCCGGAACAGACTCCATCCAGCGAGGGTCGGAGGCAGGGAAGTCGTCCACTAAGTCCCTCGACATGGCGAGCACTAGTCTGTCCAGGGAGGAGTCCACCAGAGAAGATGCTGGGGCGGCTGCGCGCTCTGACGGGGGGAACAGCTCCTCGACCACCGCGGATGATTGGGTCTAGAAAAATAATTATAATCATTCGATATAGAAATGACAGAAACACAGCAGAGCACATACAATGTTCCTCTTGCAAAAGAGCAGGAAGGCAGCCTTGAGCTGGTCGCTCTTGGACTCCGAGGAGACGAGGCTGTCGAGTCCGGCCTTGGACACGGACAGGTTCAGCGACTCTGAGAGCCTGGAGGAAGCCCTCTCGGCGGCGGCCGCGCTGTCGTTGAAGCTGACGGAAGAAGTGTCCGCCGTCGCCGCTGCGGCAGCGGCGGCAGCCTGCGCGGTAGGGGTGACGGAGACGAGGCCCTGGTTGACGGTGAAAAAGAGCGGGGAGCCTGATTCGGAGTTGCCGGCGCCCAGAATGCCGTTGCCCATGCCGGAGAAGTCGAGGGTGTCGGGTTCGTCGTTGTCCACCACGGCTGCAAGGGATAAGCATACGCACAATTTCCGTGATTGCTACATGTGAGGGACAGTACTGTATATACTATATACGCACCTGAAATGCACATAATGCTGTCCCTGTTGTAAACGTAGGCGAATGCTGCTCCGGCCAGAAGGAGCCTGTAGCTGAAATGCTTGGAGGGAGCGTTGGAGCTCCCTCCCCCGTTCCCGCCGGCCTCTGCCTCCGCCTCGTCCCACACGGCCGTGTGCTTCAGGACGCAGAAGTTGCGGAACTTGAGAGGCGGCGCCTCTCCTCCAACGTACATGGTGCCTGAAAATGATACAAGATATTAAGCACAGACAACTTGATACACTTCTAAAAAAACCTATACCCAGGGCGTAGTGGATCTGGTTGGAGACCTGTGGGTTGACGGCAGCCATGAGGACGGCGACGGTGCCGGAGGAGGAGCTGAACTGCATGTCCAGCAGCCATATCTTGAGCCAGGTCGGGTTGGCGCGGTCCTGGCCCTGGCCCTGAGATTGTAGAAAATTCAGAAAATTTAAAAACTCATCAACTGACGGTTATTGCATACAGCAAAGGGGAAAGAAGATTCGTCAATGACTCATTCATTCGCCGACTTTTTTATTTGAGGTGCAGACTACTGAGTGTTTGTACAATGACACTGCCATTAAAAACCCGGCCTTTTTCTCCCTGCCTTCACGACCGACAGGACTTTGTCAGTCACTCCCCCCCCTTCACTCCAACGATCATATCCCTGCAAACAATTAAACGTTCCGAAACTGCCCCGCGGAAGGATCATATTTGCAAAAGGATGGAGGGAGGCCAAGCTTGGGAGGGAGGGAAGGAGGCGACAAAGGGAATACCGGATCCCGCCCGCGACGTCAAAAAAAGAGAAGGAACGAGGAGGGTAATTCCTCTTTCCCTTCCTCCTCCTGCGTGGAAACACAGGTGAGGAGGAGGGGAAGACGCAACGGAAAAAGTTGAGGGAGGAGGAGGCCCTTCCTTCCTCCCTGCATCCATCCCAATGCTGCTAGCTTCGGAAAAGGAGGAGGGAGCTGCTGATAAAAGCCAACAACAGGTAGGAGTACTAGTCATACGCCTTTGCCTTTGCACGCACGTTGCTCTGTGTGGGTGCGCGGGGCGGGCGGGGAGGTGAAGGGAGGAGGATCTCAGTCTCGGTCGTAAGCTGACACGGTGTGCGAGGTATCGCAGTCGGTCCGAAATAGGACCGTCAAGGTTCTGCATTTCAAAAAGGCCTCTCTAAACTGCAACATCCCCTCCCCCTCCCATCTCGTGCATTTAGAAGAGCTCTTTTTCTATAGTAAGTTTTTTCCTGTCCTAAGCGCTTGGGAAGAAATGAAACACGCAAGGTAGAAATGGCTACCTGTACGGCAACAAAAGCAGAGTGAAATGAGAAGCTAAAAATTCCCCACCAAATTTGCACTTGTGCACCCTTTGAGGTGAGAAAGCGCCGTACGATTGATATCATTGAAGAAGGGGAAAATCTCTCTTTGCAGGCTTAAGAAGAGAAGAGAAACCGTCGCAATGTCTGGCCCCGCCAGCGGGGGAGGAGGAGGCGACGGGGCCCCCTCCCCCTCCTACGACGCCGGCCCCGGTCAGCACAAGCGCAGGCTGGGCAGCAACGAGCTCCTCTGCAACATGTGCCACTCGCAGTCTGGCAACCTCAACGTCATGTGCGGGCTCACGCTGCTCACGCGACAGGCCATCGACGAAGGTAAATACACTGTACAAAAGAGATACAGTATAATAAAAGCAACAGCGTAGAACTGATGAGTGTCTGTGCGCAGTGAGCGGTGATTTTAAGGACAGCTAATCGATAATTATCGCTTCTATCTTTTGTCGCTTCCTGCAGCGGGGAGCTAATTTGATTTTGGTCCCGCTCTTTTCCTCGTAGGCCTTATGAAGTGCGCCCTCCAGGAGTTCCAGCACCGCTACCCTCAGCTCACCAGCCGTATCAGGTCGGACCCGGGAGGTGGAGACCAGGGGCAGCTCTACTTCATCCCCATGGAGTGCCCGACCTTTCCCCTAGACACTGACTTTCAGTGAGTTGCAACGAAGAGCACCTTTTCTTTCACGTGCGTGCGTACTACAAGATTGTAATTTCTCTATTTATAGATGCAAGGACATGCTGCACAGCAAGTTCGATGTCGAGAACGGACCTCTGTGGAGGGTGCAGCTGGTCACGGAGGACTCAATGGAGAAGGCAGTGCTCGGTAATTAATTAGTCATTCAACAAAGCTCCTATGTTCTCAAGCTAAAACTAATTTACAAAATAGTTGGGTTCAGTACAAGAGTTGCAATTTAACCAACAGGATTTGGTCCGGAGGTTTCCGCCATCATCGAGGACGACTCCCCTGTGGCGACGAGGTGGCGCTACTTCCTCCGCTACTTCCAGGGCAAGGTCAACGGCCAGGACAACATCGCCAACTTCGACGAGGAGGAGGAGGGCTTCCGCAGCTTCATCCTCATGACCTTCCACCCGTCGGTCACCGACACCCTCGGCTCCTTCCACCTCACCCGGCAGTTCCTCCTCATCCTCGACGCCATACTGGAGCAGGACGGCGGGAACCTCAACGCGTCGCTGTCGCCGCTGGCGTCGGCGTCCGAGGACATCCACCAGCCGGTGGAGTCGCTCCTGCCCCAGAGCGAGTCGGGGATTCACTTCGGGGACTTTTTCCAGATGGCCAAGATGGCGGCGACCTCCTACGTCATGCCGAGGAGGAGCCCTTTCGAGGACCTCCGGCCGAGAGGTAAAAAAAGAAAAAAATCGTCTTTTTCCATGCGTAATAAAAACTAAACTTTTTTGGAGCAGAAAAGAAGCCCCTGGAGGAGGACAGGACCGAGATGCTGCGCGGCTGGCTGAGCGAGGAGCAGACGGCGGAGCTCCTGGCAATGCAGGAAGAGGACGACGCCTCCCTGCACGGGGTGATCCTGGCGGCGGGCGCTCTCGCAGTGTCTAGGGTCCTCCAGTCGCCCTACGGGGACAGCAAAGTGGGCAACGGCGGAGGAGGAGGAGGGGGAGAGCGCCCGCCCGACCAGACCATGAACCTACGCGTGACCAACGAGGCCAACCTCCGCTTGTACTGCGGCAGCGGGGGCGGCAACCGGCAGCACGGCTGTCTAACCACCTACTTCGAGGCTGACCACTCTGTTCCCCCGGTGGCCGACAGGGCGGACTTTTGGCGTTACGCTCACGAGATGACTGTGCGGCACAACGCCTCCAAGGGGTCAAGGGAGCCGCTCAAGATGCTAAGGGTCTACAGCAAGATGCTCTCGCTGGGAGGAAGCGGAGGGGGAGCAGAGTTTTTGAGAGACATCTCCATCAGAAACGACATGGGCGTCGCTGTCTACGGAGACATGGGGGCGCTGTTTAGAAGGTAAATTGACTGAAAACGTCCTTTGGCAGGTGCAACTTTGAACATTTTCGTATCTCCTCTTGCAGAGAACACCACGCCTCGACCTCTGACTGCGGCTGGAACGCCGGCCCGCTCTCCCTTAAGCAGGCCAACCTTGCGAGCCAGGCCAACCTGCGCCTGGAGGACGTGTTCCACATGGTCTCCGCTCAGCACATGGGCTCCCCGCTGACGCACAGCGCCCACGTCTTCCGCGGGCAGCTCAACTACGTCCTGCTGTACCACACCACGTACCTCAGGCAGGAGCTCGCCTTCAGGATAAGGGACGAGGTGGTGGACATCCTCAGGATGGCCACGGAGAGGGGGTCGCAGTGAACAAGGGACAAGACACAACATAAGAGCAGAAAAATACAGGTGCTAAGAGACTGCTGCATGGGAGGCAACGAATCTACTACGACATTAAAATGACAGCCATTGTGAAGATGAACAAGGAGATTGGATTCCGAGAATTGTAACGCGCGTTGTGAAGCGGGCAAGCCACAAAAGGAGGGCAAAAACATTTAGAGAAAAGGAAAGCAATAAAGTCAAATGCTGCTAAAAATGTCGTATTGACCACATACCCAAACGCTGTTGGCGAAGGCGGTCCTTGCGATCTCCTCCACGTCGCAACTGTAGAACATTCTGTCCGGCTCCTCGTCCTTGATCAAGAGCCACTTTTGCAGCGCGGTGGCCGTCAGCACGAAGACGGACTTCTCCTCGTCGTCGCCGGAGTGAGTCTGGCCCAGCACTTGAACCAGGCGCTGGATATGGAAGGAGGAAAAGTTAGAATTCGCGGCGCTGCCTGCTATATCAAACACAAACGGCTTACGGCCTCGATGCCTGTGCCGACGTTTCCCCAGAGCAGGCTGGACATCCTGCGGCCTATTCCCCCGAGCAAGCCCTGAGGGATCCTGAGCATCCTGCAGGCGATGGAGCCCTGGCCGAGTCCGGAACTGGCCCCGGTCAAGTAGATCTGTAAAGAAATAAAAACGACTTTTCTCTACTAAAGCACATTTTTATCGGTTTGCCACACTCACCAGTCCGACGGTGGAAGTGGTCGTGGCCAGCACCGACCCGACCGGGTGCACGTCCGTCAGCGAGCAGCACTCCTGCCCCTGCAGCTCTGCGCTCACCTCCACCCAGGAGGACTCGTGGGCGAGGCTGGGCCAGTAGCGAACGATGCCCTCGGGCGACACGGCGATACAGGACGGGGTCAGGCTGTCGGCAGACCTGACGCCGCCGGACGAGGACTGCGGCGGGGGGAACACGTTGACGAGCTTGGCGCTGTGGGCCAGGTCCGACGGCGGCAGCGTCAGCTCGCGGCAGGAGCCAAGGGACCTGGCGCCGGGCAGCGGGCGGTGGCGCCACACCAGCAGGCGGCGACCGCGCACCAGCCAGGACCAGCCGCTGGGGGACAGGCCCACGGAGACGTCGCCAGACCCTGGAACGGACGGACGAAGGACTAAAAACAACTCGAAAATGGACAACGTTTCCCTCACTGTCAGCCGCGGTGAGGATCTCCGCGACGAGCACGGGGGAGGCCGAGTGCGGGGGCTTGGTCAGCGAGTGCTGCCCGCTCGTCTCCAGGATGTGGGAGGCCGACAGCAGCGGCGAGGGGGCCGCCGCGGAGGAGCTCATGGAGAGGGAGGCGCGGGTGGATCGCTTCTTGCGCGAGGCTGAAGCCCCCGGCATGGGGGACCTGCCCAGGAGGGAGGTGCGGGGCGCATTGCGAAGGGGGCGGGACGAGGAAGCCGGGGTGCGCGGGGTGGCGAACATGGCGGAGGACGATGCTCACAGGCCGAGGTCACCGAGGTCACGCAAACGGAGGTCACGGACAACAGGAGGTCGTCGTTCACGTCCTTGTCGATGTTTTCAGTTTTCAAGTTTTTCGTACGTTTTTTGTTTGTTTTTCTCGGTCTTTTTTTGGTGCTGGCGGCAAACGCGCATCCGTTAAAAGGGATCGTCACGGAACCTAAAATACCGGCAAAAGTGAGATGAAGACACGACTGGATAATTCCCAACTATTTAACCGTATTTAAACGTGATAATATTTAAACTTTGACACTGGTAGAAATGTCGTGAAAGAACATTGAGCCTTTGTTCTTGGCAGCAATCTTCTTCGCCTTTTGCACCATCTCTTGAGAAACCTACAAAGAAATTCCCTGATTTAGAAACGGATTTTTCCGACCGATCCCGAAATCAAATTCCCTTCCTTACCTTCTGCTGGTCCACTTTGCATTGGCCAGTGACCTCTGAGCAGTCGCACTTCTTCTCCCCTCCCTTGAGCGTGAGCAGTCTGCAGTTCTTTGACGCCTGGCAGCAGATGTACCTGCCGGGACTCATGACGGTCAGCTTGTCCCTGGAGACGTGGATGACGCCCAGGGAAGTGCTCGTGATGTCCACTTCGTCGACGTCGCTGGGGCTGTCGCTCACCTAAG
>JAAUYJ010169551.1_pt1 | contig 11388 bp, 8 predicted proteins | sample 7278031 | NCBI WGS metagenome assembly JAAUYJ01 (sample SAMN14350222, study PRJNA611818) | marine sediment metagenome | isolation source: surface marine sediment (1.8m) | place: French Polynesia: Moorea | collected 2018-08 | reverse complement strand
GATCTTCCATCTGGCCGCGCTGCTGTCCGCCGTCGCCGAGGAGAAGCCGCAAGCCGCCTGGAACCTGAACATGGGCAGCCTCTACCGCGTGCTCGAGGTGACTCGCCGCTACGGCTGCAAGCTGTTCCTGCCGAGCTCGATCGGCGCCTTCGGCCCGACCACGCCGCGCGACGCCACGCCGCAGGACACGGCGCAGCGCCCGACCACCATGTACGGCGTCACCAAGGTGGCCGGCGAGCTGTTGTGCGACTACTACGCGCTGCGTTTCGGCGTCGACGCGCGCGGCCTGCGTTTTCCGGGTTTGATCTCCTACGTCGCACCGCCCGGCGGCGGCACCACGGACTACGCCGTCGACATCTTCTATCAGGCGATCCGCTACCGTCACTACACCTGCTTCCTGGAGCCCGACACGCGCCTCGACATGATGTACATGCCCGATGCGATCAAGGCGATCATCGACCTGATGGAAGCCGACCCCGCGCGGCTCGTGCATCGCAACGCCTTCAACGTGACCGCCATGAACGTCACGCCGGAGGAGCTGGCGGCGGAAATCCGCAAGCACGTCGCCGACTTCGTTATCGACTACGACGTGGATCCGGTGCGCCAGGCGATCGCCGATTCCTGGCCGCGCTCGATGGACGACAGCGCCGCGCGCAAGGAGTGGGGCTGGCAGCCCGACTACGATCTGGCGAGCATGACCGAAGACATGCTCGACAAGCTGAGCGCAAAGCTGAAGTTCGCGAAGTAGGTGGGCGTATGCTGTCCCTGGTGATTTTTAGTTTCGCGCGACTGCAATACGCGCTTTTGATGTCACCCTCGGGCTTGACCCGAGGGTCCATGGAAAGGCCAGATCGAGGAATGAAAACGGCTTAGGACAGTTGGTGTCCGCACGTCCCATGGATACTCGGGTCAAGCCCGAGTATGACAGATGAGAGCGTTCGAGCAGACAGCGAGTCACGCCTGAAGCGCGATCAACCATCGCATAGGAACCAAACATGCCATCCCAGCGTCTCGAAAAAGCCTTGTCGACCGAGCTGGACGCGCTGCAGAACGCCGGCACAAGCAAGGGGCGCGAGACCGTCATCGCCGGCGTCGTCCCGGCCGCAGGCGACAAGGGCCCGCGCTATGTGCTCGAAGGCGAGGGCGAACGGCCGTTCCTCAAGATGAACTCGAACGGCTATCTCGGTCTCGCGCTCCGGCACGAACTGGTCGAGGCCGAGGAGGCGGCGGTGCACAGGTTCGGCACCGGCCCCGGCGCCGTGCGCTTCATCAGCGGCACCTGCGCGCCGCACGTCGCGCTCGAGCGCAAGCTGGCCGCGTTCCACGGACGCGAGGCGGCGATGATCTTCAGCTCGGCCTACGCGACGGTGATGGGCGTGCTGCAGCCGCTGATCACGCCCGAGACCGCGGTGATCAGCGACGAGCTCAACCACAACTGCATCATCAACGCGATCAGACTGGCGCGGCCGAAACAGCGCTTCGTTTACGCGCACCTGGATCTGGACCAACTCGAGCAGAACCTGAACGAGGCGGCGGAGAGCTGCCAAAGGGCGATCGTCGTCACCGACGGCATCTTCTCCATGCGCGGCGACCACGCGCCGCTCGCGCGCATCGCCGACCTGGTGCAGCGCTTCGACGAACGCTTCGCCGAGAACTGCCTGCTCATGGTCGACGACTCCCACGGCGTCGGCGCCTTCGGTGCGACGGGCCGGGGCACCGAGGAGTATTGCGGGGCGCCGCCGGCCGACCTGCTGGTCGCGACGCTCGGCAAGGCGCTCGGCGTCAACGGTGGCTACGTGGTGGCGCGCAAGACCATCGTCGATTTCCTGCGCGAAAAGTCGGCCTTCTACATCTATTCCAACCCGATTACGCCGGGCGAGGCGGCGGCCGCGGTTGTGGCCCTGGAGCTGCTCGACGGCGAGCGCGGCCGGGCGCTGCTCGATCACCTGCGCGCCATGACCGCGCGCTTCGAGCAGGGGCTGCTCGACCAGGGCCTCGAGACGATCCCCGGCGAGCACCCGGTGGTGCCGCTGATGGTGCGCGACACGGCCCGCACCACGGCGCTGGTCCGGCATTTGCGCGACCGGGGCATCCTGGCGACGGCGATCACCTATCCGGTGGTGCCGCGCGGCGAGGAGGAGATCCGCTTCCAGGTCTCCGCCGACCACACCGAAGCGGACATCGACGAGGTGCTGGCCGCCCTGGCCGGCGCGCCGGCGGCGGGTTGAATGGCAGCTTGAGGCTCTAGAGGGAGAGGGATCGCCCCCGCGGCGCTCGACTGCAACGCCCTGTAAAATCGAATGGCTCAATATTCGCATTCTGCTCGAAAACCGCATGATAAATATTTATAATATTTGATAATTTTCTGAAATCCGGGTGCCGGCCCTTGCCTTTCTGCGGCCCCCGCGGCGGTTCCGCCAAGCCCTTGAACCGTTTCTCAGAAGGCAATAGATTTGACGATCGCGAACGTCGGCCGCCTACGTCATCTGGAGATCGATTTGTTGCACGCTACCTCGGCGTATCTTGTTAGCGCCATCGCGTCTAGCTGAGCTACTCCCGGAACTGGTGCACGTTGGGACGAGATCGGAACGCCACGGGCGGCGGCCTTTGGCAACTGATTGAGGAGAAGGAGTAGCTATGGCTACCGGTACAGTGAAGTGGTTCAACCCGACCAAGGGTTTCGGGTTCATTCAGCCGACCGACGGCGGTGCGGACGCTTTCGTCCACATCTCCGCGGTGCAGCGCGCCGGCCTGCACAGCCTGCGCGAGGGCCAGAAGATCGAGTACGAGCTGGTGCCCGGCCGCAACGGCAAGTCGTCGGCCGAGAACCTGGTCGCCCTCGACTGAGTTCTTGATTCAAGGAAACCCGTGGGCCGCCCGGCTCACGGGTCTCCGGCCTGTCGTTGCGTTCTAAGCCGGAGTCAGGGCCTTGGTGAGCGCCTCGCCGTAGGCGAAAAGGGCCGGCGTGCCGCCCGTGTGCATGAACAGCAGCGATCTCTCCGGATCGCCCTCCGAGGCGCGCTGGATCAAGCCCGCCATCGCTTTGCCCGTGTAAACCGGATCCAAGATCAGGCCCTCGCAACGCGCGGCGCTCTCGATTGCGCGCAGCGTCGGCTCGTTGAGTTGGCCGTAGCCGGGATAGAAGGACTCGTCGATGAGGCGGACGTCGTCGTCGCCGACCATCGGCTCCAGTCCCAAAAGATCGGCAATATCGCGGCATCGGCCCGCGATGCGATCGTGCTGCAAACTGGCGGCGCGGCGCACGCAGACCCCGGTCACCGTAATCGCGCAGCCCAACGCGCGCAGGCCGAACAACAGACCGGCGTGGGTGTTGCCGCTGCCCGAGGGGACGACGATCTCGTCGAAGGTCAGGTCCCAGTCGCGCATCTGCGCCAGGAGCTCCCGGGCCGCCACGACATAGCCGAGCGCGCCCAACGGCTTGTGGCCCGGCGCCAGCGGGATGATGTAGGGCCGCCGCCCGGACGCCTTCAGTTCCGCCGCGATCTCGCCCAGGCGCCGGTCCGCGCCGGCCTCGTCCTCGCCCTCCCCGTAGCTGTGGAGGGTCGCGCCCAGGAGCCGATCCAGCAGCACGTTGCCCGACTCGCGGTAGATCGGATCGTGCTTGGGCACCCGCTCTTCGAGCTGGATGTGGCAGTCCATGCCCAGGTGCCGCGCGGCAGCCGCCGCCAGGCGCACGAAATTGGATTGGACCGCGCCCGTGATCAGCACCGTGTCGGCGTCTTCGGCGCGTGCCTCGCCGAGATAGAACTCCAGTTGCCGCACCTTGTTGCCGCCGAAGGCGAGGCCGGTGCAGTCGTCGCGTTTGACGTGGAGCGGGCCGCAGCCCAAAGCGGCCTGCAGGTTGGGCATCGCCTCGAGCGGCGTCGGCGCGTGGCCAAGACGGACCCGTGGCAGATCTTCCAGTCGTCCCAGGCCCGGGACGGCGGAGGGCGGGGCGTCAGGCATGGTCGAAGTAGCCTCCGATGGAACAGAACAGGAGCCCCGCCGCGGTGGCCATCGCCATCAGGATCCTGAGCCCGGCGATGACCGTCGGGGCCAGCAGCAAGGCGGCGGCGAGCACGGCACCCTACATGAGCAGCAGAGAGCCATGCTTCGAAGCATACTCGAAAAGCGGCCGGGCAGTGGGCGCGACCATTTTTCTTTATAGCCCGGTAGAGGAAGTATGGCCAAGTGCATGTTGTGGCGAGAGAATTGGCGTGGGTTGCGGTCTCTGGGGCCTGCCGCCAGGCCGAAGCGTCGTCGAAGCGGCGCCATGCGCAGGTCCTCTCAGCTCATACCGGCGGCCGCCGCCACCGAAGCCCTGCGCCATATCGGCCTGCGTCGAGCGCTCCGGTCGCCGGAATCGAGCGCCAGGTCGGTTTAGCTGTGACCGTCCGCCGCCCCGGCAGGCCGACGCCACGCTGCGGCGGCACGGGTTCGCCGGGACAGAGCGGCATGGGCGGGCGAGGGAGAACCGGCGGGCGTGCGGATTCATCAATCTGCCGCTTGCAAAGCGGGCCCATTGACGCCAGTTTTATGAGCGTTTGTTGCACGTTACCTTGGCGTATCTTGTTAGCGTCACCGCGTCTAGCTGAGTTACTCCTGGATTGTGTGCACATGTGGAGGAGCGGAGCGTCGCCAACGGTGGCCTCCGGCTAGTTTATGGAGGGAAAGGAGTAGCCATGGCTACTGGAACCGTGAAGTGGTTCAACCCGACGAAGGGTTACGGGTTCATCGAGCCGAGCGACGGTGGCAAGGACGCCTTCGTCCACATCTCCGCCGTGGAGCGCGCGGGTCTGCAAACCCTGCGTGAAGGCCAGAAAGTCGAATACGAGCTCGTGCCGGGCCGCAACGGTAAGTCTTCGGCCGAAAACCTGGTGGCGCTCGACTGAGCGTCCGAAGGGCCTCAGGCAGAGGCTTCATGAGGTAGGCTGAGGGGGTTGCTGGAACGTCCTCAGCCTTTTTTCCGCGCGGTAAGCCGGCGCGGCCCGCGAGACGAGGAGAGAGTATGGCTCGCAAGCCCAACTACCGATTCGAGCGCATGGAGCGCGATCGACAGAAAGCCGCCAAGAAGGCGGAGAAAGCCAAGGCCAAGGCCGAGCGGGCAGAGAAAGAGAAACTGGAGAAGGATCAGCAGGCGCACGAGATCGACAGCGTCTGATAAGTCCCCCGTCGCCGGGACGTCACCGAACGCCAACCCGGCGCCCGCAACGCACGACGCTTAGGGCAAGTCGCGAGGCACCACGAAGCTGTGCAGCTCGCAGCCGCCCGCCGCCAGGTCCGCCCACCGATCCGCCTGCACGACCAGCGTGGCCAGTCCCCCGGTCGGGAACTTGGACCCTAGCCGCATCTGATCTTCGGGTGCGCCGCCGCCGGTCAAGGCGAGGGCCAGCGACTGCAGCGCGGGATTGTGCCCGATCAGCATCACCGAGGTGACCTCGTCCGGCAGGCTGCGCAGACGACTCAGTAGCGCCCGCTGTCCGGCGCCGTAAAGTCGCTTATCGAACTTAACCGTAGCATCTGCGCCAAGGGCGGGCCGTATGCACGCCAACGTTTGCTTGGCGCGCACGGCCGACGAGCAGAGCACGAGGTCCGGTTCGATGTCGGCCAGCCTCAAGTATTCGCTCATGGTCTCGCCGGCAAGGCGGCCGCGTTCGGCCAGCGGCCGGTCAAAATCGTCCAGACTCGGATAGTCCCAACTCGACTTGGCGTGGCGCAGTATGTGGATCAAGCGCGCCCGACGGCGCGTTGACGCGCGCTTGCGCTGCGCGCGCCTCTCGTCCTGCCCGAGCGCGTCCGGCAGCCGCTCGAGAATCTTGCGCAGCTTCGCGTTTTCGACTCGCTTCGCCGCAGAATCGAGTGAGAGCCAAACGCGTTGCCTGATTTCCGATTCGGGCCACTGCGCGTTTTCGGCGGTGACCCGCATAGGAAAGACCTCGATCTTGCAGGTGCCGCCCCATTTCTTTTGCGCGTAACGGCCGAGGCCGATGTCCGAAACCGCGCCTTCGACGCCGGCTTCCTCCTCGGCTTCCTTCGCCGCCGAGTCGGGAGGCGTCATGCCCGGCTCGACGATTCCTTTCGGCAAGACCCAGCGCTTGCCATTGCGCGATGTGATCAGCAGCACCTGCAGATCGCCGTCGCGCCGTCGATAGGGCAGCACCGCCGATTGCCTGTAAATCCAATTCGGAAACTTTCCCATCTCTGGTCCGATATTCGTCCATTGTGCGATGTTCGTCAGCTTATATTCGTCCGTTGTGCGATGTTCGTCAGCTTATGTCCTTTGTCCCGGTCGCGCGAAGCGCGGAGTTTGCCAGAAGAGCAGAGTTTTCTGCGTGAATTCCCAGGCATCGTGCATCTCACGACGGACCGCGAGCGATCAGCAGAGCGCCAAATCGGCTCAACTTTTCGGCGAGGCACGTGACAAATTGCGGATTTGCTAATTCAGCGGCTAGCGAATCGGCGACTGCATGATGCACAATCCGGCCGCGCTGATCGAAATCCAGTGATTTCAATCGGTTTCCAGATGTCGCCCGAAGCTTCGCGAAGCTCGGTCGTCGGCCCGCCGCGAACTCGAAGGGTGAATTGCGCGGCAAAAAGTCACAAAGGTAAATAGGCCGTTAACCATATGAACATAGGGCGTTAACCATCTGGGTGCATCATGCCGCCGAGTTCTGCCAGGACCCGTTGTGCTTGTATCGGAGCCCGCTATGTCCGCTCTCGCCCACGATATATTCGAGCGTTTCTCTGAGATCTACGATCGCGACAAGCAGGAGGACTTGAGCCTCCAAGACTATTTGATCTCCTGTCGCGACAACCCGATGATGTTCGCGACCGCCCCGGAACGCATGATCGCGGCGATCGGTGAGCCCGAGATCGTCGACACCAGCGCCGACTCGAGACTCGGGCGCATCTTTCTCAACCGCACGATCAAGCGCTATCCGGCGTTTCGCGATTTCTTCGGCATGGAGGACACGATCCAGAGGATCGTGGGCTACTTCCAGTACGCCGCTCAGGGGCTCGAGGAGCGCAAGCAGATCCTCTACCTGCTGGGCCCGGTCGGCGGCGGCAAGTCGTCGCTCGCGGAACGGCTCAAGCAGCTGATGGAGGAGCAGCCGATCTACGTGCTCAAGGCGGGGGAACAGGTCTCTCCGGTGCTGGAATCGCCGCTGGCGCTGTTCAATCCCGAGCAGATGGGCGATCTGCTCGAGGACAAGTACGGCATCGCGCAGCGGCGGCTGACGGGCTTGCGTTCGCCCTGGGCGAGCAAGCGTCTGGAAGAATTCGACGGCGACATCTCGAAGTTTACCGTCGTCAAGATGAAGCCCTCCAAGCTGCGCCAGATCGCCGTTGCCAAGACCGAGCCGGGCGACGAGAACAACCAGGACATCTCGGCCTTGGTGGGCAAGGTCGACATCCGCCAGCTCGAGTACCACAGCCAGGCCGATCCCGACGCCTACTGCTATTCCGGCGGGCTCAATCGGACGACCCAGGGCCTGCTCGAGTTCGTCGAAATGTTCAAGGCGCCGATCAAGGTCCTGCATCCGCTGCTGACCGCGACCCAGGAAGGCAATTACCTGGGCACCGAGAATCTGGGCGCCTTTCCCTTCCAGGGTATCGTGCTGGCGCATTCAAACGAGGCCGAGTGGGAGCAGTTCAAGAACAACAAGAACAACGAGGCCTTCCTCGACCGCATCTGTGTGGTCAAGGTGCCCTACTGCCTGCGCTCGACCGAGGAAGCCAAGATCTACGAAAAGCTGCTCTCGAACAGCGAGCTCGGTGACGCGTCCTGCGCTCCCGAGGTCTTGGAGATGCTGAGCCGCTTCTGCGTGCTGACGCGCTTGCGCGAGCACGAGAATTCCTTGCTCTATTCGAAGATGCGGATCTACGACGGCGAGAACCTGAAGGACAGTGATCCCAAGGCGAAGTCGATGCAGGAGTACCGCGAAACCGCCGGCGTCGACGAGGGCATGAGCGGCATCTCCACGCGATTCGCTTTTAAGGTGCTGTCCGAGACCTTCAACTACGACACCGAAGAGGTGGCCGCCGATCCGGTGCACATGATGTATGTGCTCGAGCAGGCGCTGAAGCGCGAGCAGTTCCCCAAGGAGACCGAGGAGAAGTACCTCGATTTCATCAAGTCGGAGCTTTCCCCGCGCTATGCCGAGTTCATCGGCCACGAGATCCAGAAAGCCTATCTCGAATCCTACGGTGAATACGGCCAGAACCTTTTCGACCGCTACATCGCCTACGCCGATGCCTGGATCGAAGAGCAGGACTACAAGGATCCGGATACGGGCCAGGTCTTCGACCGCGAGGTGCTCGACGCCGAGCTCTCCAAGATCGAAAAGCCGGCCGGCATCGCCAACCCGAAGGACTTCCGCAACGAGGTCGTCAAGTTCGCGTTGCGCACAAGGGCCAACAACGACGGCCAAAACCTCTCCTGGACCAGCTACGAGAAGATCCGCAAGGTCATCGAGAAGCGGATGTTCAGCCAGGTCGAGGAGCTGCTACCGGTGATCAGCTTCGGCACCAAGAAGGACAGCCAGACCGACAAGCAGCACACCGAGTTCGTGCATCGCTTGAAGGAGCGCGGCTACACCGAGCGTCAAGTGCGCAGGCTGGTCGAATGGTACATGCGCGTCAACAAGGCAGGCTGAGGACCCGCGGACGAAGGACATGCCGCACTTCATCGATCGGCGTCTGAACCCGAAAGACAAGAGCCTGGGCAACCGCCAGCGCTTCTTGAAGCGGGCACGCCAAGAGATCAAGGAGGCCGTCAACAAGTCCATCAAGGGCCACAACATCGCCGACGTCGGCACCGGCGAGAGGATCTCGATCCCGTCCAAGGGAATCCGCGAGCCCCGGCTTCGCCACAGCAGTACCGGCGGCTATCGCGAGCGCGTCCTGCCCGGCAACAAGGAGTTCACTTCGGGCGACAAGATCCAGAAGCCGCCTCAGGGTGGCGGCGAGGGGGCCGGCAAGAAGGCCAGCGACAGCGGCGAGGGCCAGGACGAGTTCAGCTTCGCCCTGTCGCGCGACGAGTTCCTCGACCTATTCTTCGAGGACCTCGAGCTGCCCGACCTGATCAAGACCAACTTGAAGGAGACCTACGCGCAGAAGCCGCGCCGGGCCGGTTTCGCCAGATCCGGCACGACCACCAACATGAACGTGTTGCGCACCATGCGCAACAGCGTCGGCCGGCGCTTGGCGCTTAGGAAGCCGGTGCGCACGGGCATCGTGGAGCTGCAGGCGGAGGTCGAGGCGCTCGAGCAGAGGGATCCGCTGGACGCCGCCGAGCAGCAACGGCTCCTGGCGCTCAGGCTCGAGATCGAGCAGCTCGAACGGCGTTGGCGGATGATCCCCTTCATCGATCCCATGGACATCCGCTACAATCGCTTCGAGCAGCATCCGGAGCCCAAGACCAGCGCGGTGATGTTCTGTCTGATGGACGTCTCGGGCTCGATGGGCGAGCGCGAGAAGGAGCTGGCCAAGCGCTTCTTCGTCCTGCTTCACCTCTTCCTGAAGCGGCGTTACGAGCGCATCGACATCGTCTTCATTCGCCACACCCACGTTGCGCAGGAAGTCGACGAGGAGACCTTCTTCTACAGCAAGGAATCCGGCGGCACGGTCGTCAGCACCGCGTTGGTCGAGATGCTCGATGTGCTGAAGGCGCGCTACCCGGTGACGGATTGGAACATCTATGCCGCGCAGGCCTCGGACGGCGACAACTTCTCCGACGATACCTCGCGTTGCGTCGACATGATCGCCAGCCAAATCCTGCCGCTCTGTCAGTACTACGCCTACGTCGAGATCCTCGACGAACGCGAGCTGCAGCTGTTCCAAACTTCGGCTAACGGCAAGCCGCTGTGGCGCGGCTATCAGAGCTTGCTCGAGACCTGGCCCAACTTCGCGATGAAGCGGATCGCCAATCCGGGCGACATCTACCCGGTGTTTCGCGAGCTCTTTGCCAAGCAGGAAAAGCAGAACTAGAGAGCTGGATCGCCTCATGGCAACGCGCGCAGCGGCCGATGCCGCCAACGGCAACAGCGGCTATCTCTTCGAGGACTCCGAATGGACCTTCGAGAAGCTTGAACGCTGCTTCGAAGCGATCCAGGAGATCGCGCTCGAGGATCTTGGGCTCGACGTCTATCCGAACCAGATCGAGGTCATCTCCTCCGAGCAGATGCTGGACGCCTACTGCTCGATCGGCATGCCGTTGATGTACCAGCACTGGTCATTCGGCAAGCGCTTCGTGCGCGACGAGGAGCTCTATCGCAAAGGCTATCAGGGACTCGCCTACGAGATCGTCATCAACTCCAGTCCCTGCATCAGCTATTACATGGAAGAGAACACGATGGCCATGCAGGCCCTCGTCATGGCGCACGCCGCCTTCGGCCACAACCACTTCTTCAAGAACAACTACCTCTTCAAGCAGTGGACCGACGCCGCAGGCATCCTGGACTACATGGAGTTCGCCAAGGGTTACATCGCCAAGTGCGAGGAGCGGCACGGCTTCGGTGCGGTCGAGGAGCTCTTGGATGCTGCCCATGCCCTGATGGATCAGGGTGTCTTCCGCTATCGCCGGCAGCCCTGGCCGAGCCTGCGGGAGCAGGAAAAGCGCGAGCGCGAGCGTCGAGAATACGAGGAGCGCACGTTCAACGACCTCTGGCGCACGCTGCCGAAGGCCAAGCAACCTGACGAGCCGACCGAGAGCGAGCGCGACCTGGCCGAGCGCAAAAAGCGACTGCAGCTGCCGCAAGAGAACCTGCTCTACCTCATCGAGAAGAACAGCCCGATCCTGGAGACCTGGCAGCGCGAGATTCTGCGCATCGTGCGCAACATCGCCCAGTATTTCTACCCGCAGAAGCAAACCAAGGTGATGAACGAGGGCTGCGCCTGCTTCGTACACCACTACATCGCCAACAAACTCTACGACGACGGCCGGATCACCGAGGGCGCGCTGCTCGAGATCCTGCACAGTCACACCAACGTCGTCTACCAGCCGTCCTTCGACCATCCAGGTTTCACCGGCATCAATCCCTATGCGCTGGGCTTCGCGATGATGGAGGACATCAAGCGGATCTGCGTCGACCCGAGCGACGAGGACCGCGAGTGGTTCCCGGAGATCGCCGGCAACCAGGATTGGCGCGGCACGCTGAAGGACGCCTGGGCCAACTACCGCGACGAGTCCTTCGTTCGGCAGTTCTTGAGCCCGCGCCTGATCCGCGAAATGCGGTTGTTCCTGCTCACCGACAAAACCAAGGACCCTCACTACACGGTGCAGCGGATCCACGACGAGCGCGGCTACGAAGAGGTGCGCGAGGCGCTGGCGCAGCACTACGACATCACGACGGTCGAGCCCGACATCCAGGCCGTCGACGTCGACCT
>JAAUYJ010126630.1_pt1 | contig 11391 bp, 6 predicted proteins | sample 7278031 | NCBI WGS metagenome assembly JAAUYJ01 (sample SAMN14350222, study PRJNA611818) | marine sediment metagenome | isolation source: surface marine sediment (1.8m) | place: French Polynesia: Moorea | collected 2018-08 | reverse complement strand
CGCCCGTGGCCGGATCGAAAGGTTTATTTCCCGCGATAACGGCCCTTGGGCGGACTTGCAAGTACACTTTGAACACGCGTTGGGCTCAGTTTACTATAAAGTTTTCTTCGCGATATTTTTATTTCTATGCATTTTTCTTTGTACAGTACACGATTATACATTTCCATTTTCGAGATACCTATGAAGGTCTACCACTACGGTACACACATTTATTTATTTTTCATGCAATTATGTTGTAGGTAGATGGATATAAGATTTTCTATGTATCTGAAGGGTTCGCAGATGAGCAGAAAAGAAAGAGAGGAGAAAGATAAATATATAACATTCTTCGTTGCATGAACAAGTTCTCTTCGATGTCATCATCGTCCCACCACCACCGCAACACTTTCGTGACGAATTTAGATTTCTCCTGGGTATTTGCTATCTCCTCTAGCCTCTGGGCTTAAAAAAGAAAGAAAACAATGATTCATCCACCTTTACCCGCACGAAAAATGCAGACAAGAGCTAATCTCACGCATTTTTTACAGTTGCCTTGAATTCCAAACAAAACTAAATAAACTCAAATTCAAAGTTTCAATATCGCACAATATTTTTCTGCTTCTTCGTTCGTGCCCACGATAGCTTTCTATGGAAGATCTAAAATTCGAATGTTCCTTTTTTTCCGCCTCAACCTAAGATAGGATGCTGAGTGTAACGGTGCCCTCGCAGTTCTTGAGTATGTTGACGGCCTCCTGGTGGGTGAGGCCCTCCAGTGGCGCCCCGTTGACGGACATGATCTGGTCACCGCGCTTGAGCCCGCCGTGGTCCGCCGCCGCGCCCGTCTCGAACACCGTCTTGACGTAGATGGGCATGTCGCCGTGCGGGCTGCCGAAGCCGCCCACGATGGAGAAGCCCAGCCCCTGCTCGCCCCGCCGGAGCTCGATGGTCTTGGGGGTCCCGTGGGTCACGGGGTTGGCCGGCATGCTGCCCTCGCGGGCGTGCTGCTGCTGTCCCTGTTGCTGCCCCTGTTGCTGCCCCTGTTGCTGGCTGCGCCTGTTGCCCACTCGGAGCCTGCGCACCTTCATCTTGATCTTGCCCTGGGCCATCTTGAGCACTGGGGCGGCCTCCTCCTGGGAGCTGTTGGTGAGGTCATGGGAGTTCACTGAGATGATCTGGTCTCCCTGGACTAGGCGGCCGTCAGAATCGGCGGCTCCTCCCTGGGAAAAAATACGTAGAAGTTTAATATGAGGGAAATGTCAGCAACATGAAAGTGTTGTTCGCACCTTGACGACTTCGCTGATGAAAACACCCGGTCCCGACTTCTTGCCGACGATGGACAGGCCGAGGCCGCGGTCTTTCTTCTTGTGGAGCTCCACCTCCAGAATCTCGTAAATTTCGTCGTCCTCCCTGAAAAAAAAGGTGCTGATTTCGAAAACTCGGTCAAAAACTTTTTTTAAGTTGAACAAACCTGTGGATGACGAGCCTGACCCTGTTGGGCGTCTGCCTGAGGGCGTGCAGGGCGTGGGAGTGGGTGACGTTGCGCAAGTTCTCGCTCATGACCTCCAGGATCTGGTCCCCCGGTCTGAGTCGCCCGTCCTTGTGCGCCGCCCCCTTCTCGTAGACCTCGTGGATGAAGATGGCCCCGAGCAGAGTGTCCGAGCCACCCACGATGGACAGTCCGAGGCCCATGGTCTTGCCGTCCTCGTCCTTGTCCTTGGTGATCTCGATAGTGGTGTTGGCGCCGGGGGCGATCTCGCAGGTTGAGGGGTGCTGCTGGGCGGAGGAGTCTCCGGCGTCGGCAGCTCCCGGGGTCTTTTTGCGGGGGGAAGCGACCGGCCTGGGCCTGGAAGCAGGCTTGGCAGCAGCGGAGGTGGTGGTAGTGGTGGTGACGGAAGATGGCGGCTTGCTCTGGACCGTCGTTTTGGCATCCGTGGTCGCCGCGGAAGTGGCACTAGTGCTGGTAGGAACCTTGTGGGTGGGAGAGACGCCGGAGGGCTTTGGAGCGATCGCAGGCTTTGGCGGAAGTTTCGGCTTCTCCGGGCTGGGAGGAGCCGCTTTGGCAACTGGAGCTGCAACGTCCGGCTTCTTCTCCGCCTCCGTCTTCTCGGCTGCTGGAGGGGGTGATGTCACCGATGGAACCGCAGCAGCAGCTTCGGAGACGGCCGCACTCCCAATGGAAGCGACGGACTCGGCCGGCTGCAGCGGATTGGCTACGATGAGCCTGATCTGCCCGTCGGAGTTCTTGAGGACCCCGGCGGCGGTGTCGTAGTTGGCCCCGACGAAATCCTCCCCGTTGACGGCAAGGATCATGTCTCCCCTCCTTAGCCCGGCGTCGTCGGCGCAGGATCCTGCCTGTAGGTCGGAGACAAAGACCCCGGTGCCGGCCTCAGGGTGCTTCCCTTCGATGATCATTATTCCCAGCCCCTGGTCCCCCTTCTGGATAACCACCTCGCGCAGCCCCTTGTAGCGCCCGCTGTACCTCTCAATGGGGTTTTCCTTGTAGGATTCTGGTGGGAAGTGGGAGACCGGCCTGACGGCGAGGTCCTCCATGCCGGTGTCGGTGCGGAGGAGGACGAAGGTGACGTCGGAGTCGGGGAGGCCCTTGATTAGGGAGGTGACGTTGAGGTGGTGCCTGTCGTGGAGAACCCTGCCGTTGACCTCCAGGATGAGGTCTCCCACCTTCATGCGCCCGTCGCGGTGGGCGTTGCCAAGCGGGTTCAAGCCGCAGATGTAGACGGACATCTTGGACCTGTCCTTGTGGCCTGAGAGGCTGATGCCGAGACCGGCCGTGCCCTTGTTGATGCAAGCGTAGATGAGGGTCCCCCTGCTGCCGTCCGGCTGGTGGGAGAACTTGGCGTACTTCCTCTGGATCTTCATGATGGTGTATCCGTACTCGTCCGGCTCCTCCCGATCCTTCTTGGAGAGAGGGAGGAAGCCGGCAGAGTTTCGGTCGATCTCGTTGCCGTTGCTGAGGGTGACAGTGCCGGAGAGGTCTCCAAGGGACTCTGACTCATCCGTGGTGACGGTTTCCACCGACAGCTTCTTCCCCCTCTCCTGAGGCCCGGTCAGCAGCGGCACAGTAGGAGTGGAACTCTCTCCCTCTTCCTCCTCTTCGCCTCCTTCCTCCTCGTCCGAGGAGCAAGAGGAGCCCGTGGAAGATCCCGAGCCAGTCCCCGAGGAAGTGGATCCGGACCCGGAGGCAGAAGAGCAAGAGTCGTTGGCGAACTCGGGCGGGGGCACGACCATGTTGTCGGCCGCGGCAGAGTCCTCCTCCTCCTCCTCCGTGGTATTGCTTGCGGTGGTGTGCGCCGCTGCGGTCACCCCGAGGAGCGACTGCACCACGAAGCGGATGGACTGCCCCGACTGGCGGATGACGTCAACAGCCTCGTCGTGGGAGGCGTTGCGGAGGTCATGGCCGTCCACCTCAAGGATGCGGTCGCCCGTGAAGAGCTGCCCGGAGGCGCCGGCGGGGCTACCCTCCAGCACGTTCTTGATGAAAATCCCGGTGACGGTGAGGGAGGAGTCGGGAGGGAGGCCGGAGGCTGCGGAAGCCTGGTCAACCTTTCCCCCGACGATGGAGATCCCGAGCCCCTGGTTCTGGACCCTCTGGATCTCCACCGTCCTCTCCGGCCCCCAGTGCTGGGAGCTGAAGGCGTTCGATGAGGTGAGGGCGCTGTGCTCGTCATCGTCCTCCCCGCCGCTGAGGCCCCTGGCCACCGGCGGCGAGGGGGAGGGACGCCTGTCATTGCTCACCACCACCGTTGCTGTTGCGAGATCCTCCGCGCCGGCACCTCCGGCTCCCTGGTGAGAAGGGGTCGAGGCGGAAGAGGACCCCGCCGAAGCGGACTTGGAGGGTCTCGGGGGAGCAGACGGTGGTGGGGGCTGACTTTCTTGCAACGGTGGAGGTGGAGGAAGCGGGGGATCATCGGTGCTACTCTCGTCGACGGTAGCTTGTGCAATCTGCAGGGGGGAATCTGGCGGAGGAGAATCTGGTTGCAAAGGGGGAGGAGGAGGAGGAGGGAGAGGAGCGCCAGCCTTGTCGAAGCCTATCTCGGAGGCCTCAGGAGAGACGAGGGGAGCGTACGAGGATGCTTTCTCCCCTCCTCCTCTCCCGTCCGTGGGCACAGAGAGAGGTGGGCCCCCGATGGAGATGACGGTGGTTCCATTGGCTTTCTCCGATACTTGCGTCTTGGACGAGGAGGTCTGTTGCTCTCCCTCCATCGCTGCTGCGGCCTTGGAAGAGGAGGCTGGGGCCTTTCTCTCCTTCTCCCCCCTTTTCGCCGCCCCAACTTCCCCCGCTCCCCCAGAGGATGAGGCCGTGGTGGTGAGCCTCGTAATTGCGGAGGCCTTGAATACGGCGGCGTCCGAGGCGGGGATGTAGGTCAAGCTAATTTCCTCCCTCAGCGGGATCATGTGGGTGCGCCTAAGGATGTCGAGCGCCTGGCTGTGGCTTATCCTCCTCATGGACTCCCCGTTAACCGAGACGAGGTAATCCCCCGGCTGGATGCGGCCGTCCGTGGCCAGCGTTCCCCCGGGGGCCACGGAGCGGACAATGAGGCCGTTGATGCCCTCCTCCTCGATGTCCACCTGCACTCCCAGAGTGTCGCTGTCCTTGACGAGCTTGATGCGCCTCTCCAGGGCGGTGGGGAGCGGAGGGAGCATGTCCTCTTCCTTTTTCTTTTCTTCCACCCGGGTGGTGACGAGGAGCCTCTCCGATCCCGTCTGTTGCTGTTGCTGCTGTTGCCCCTTCATGGAGTTTTCGTCGTCGGCAGGAAGTTCCGGAAGAGTCCCCAGGTACGCCGGGTTCCTCCTCTCCTCCAAATCACTCACCTCTGACCTCACCTCCGTGTTGTCCTCAGAGCTGGCCGTGTTGTGTGTGTTGGTGGTGTCACCCTCCTCGTCGGCGGTGGAGGCGGCGGAGCTGTCCGGCACCGGGAGCGGCTTGGAAACCCCGATGTGGACTATCCCCCTGGAGGCTCCTTTCAGCGCCTGGACGGCCTCGTCCAGGCTGGCGTGCTCCAGGTGGACCTCGTTGACGTACATCAGACGGTCTCCGGGAACCAGGCGGCCGTCCTGCTGGGCCACCCCTCCGGGCACCAGGCTCCGAATGACGATGACGGTCTCCTCCTTGTTCATAGGATCCTGGTAGTCGAGAATGGAGAACCCGAGTCCTCTGTCTCCCTTCACGAGCTCTATGATCAGGACCTCCTCAGACCACATGGCAAGGCTGGTCAGGGGCTCCAAAGAACGGGACTTTAGTTTGGAGGATTGCTGCTGCTGCCCTCCTTGCTTGTCTTGTTGGCTTCCTGAAATTAGGAATAAAATAATAACTGTTTTGCTCTTTGGGAAAAAAGGAGTCCAATTATTACCTGGCTGCTGCGAAGCCTCCGTGGTGGTTCCCGTGCTCGAGATGGACCCGTCCGACTTGGCCTTGACTAAGCGGTCCGTGGCGGTCATGAGGCTGGAGGCCACTCCGCCTAGCTGCTTGCCGGCCCCGACGCCGTGGCCAAAGTTGTTGCTGGTCCCGACGGCGGTGGACGTGCTGGTGGAGCGGGCGCAGACGATACGCACGTTGACGGGCAGGTCCTTGAGGATGCCCACTACGTCCGTGTGGTAGAGCCCGAGCAGCTTCCGCCCGTTCACCTCCAGCAGCTCGTCCCCGCTCTGCAGCCTCCCGTTCCTCCCCACCGGCCCGTTGGGCAGCACAGACCTGATGTAGTGGTGTGGGTTCTGCTCCTCCCCGTCCACCTTCTCCACCGTGCCCTCCAGGCTGATGCCCAGCCCGCCGGTCTGCTTGAATTTGGTCAGCTGGGCCACGATGATCTTGTACGTGGGGCCCATGAGGGCGCTCCACTTTTCGATCAGGCGAACCTCGGTCTTCTCGTCCAGCGGGCCGTCGTACAGGCTGGCGACGTCCTCCTCCACCTTCGCTTTCGAATCTTCCTCTTCCTCCCTGACAGAGGCGGACGCGACGACGGAGTCAGAAGAGAGGTCGGGGACAGCGTCCGAAATTATGGAGTCGGTGCGGATCATGTTGGCGGGCTGGGTGGCGGCGGCCGCCTGCTGCTGCTGCGCCACAACAGTTGGTTGCTGCTGCTGCTGTGTTGTTGCCTGCGACTGCGGGGTGGGGCTAGCCACTTTGCTTGGGGTCGTGACTTGGCTGCTGGTCTGGCTGTGGGCAATGGCTTGCTGGAGTTGCTCGAACTTTAGCCCATGGACGTAGCGGATGAGCTTAAGATTGACGGTCTTTCCCGTGCTCCTGAGCATTTCCACCGCCTGAGGGGAAAAATAAATTATGTCAGATTGTTAGCACATGAGAGGCGAACAAAAAAAATAAATTAAAATACCTGCTGGTTGCTGTATCCTTGGATAGATCTTCCGTCAACCTCCACGATTTGGTCGTTGACAGCCACTTTCCCGGATCTGTGAGCAGAGCTGCCCTCCGTGACAGACTTCACAAAAATGCCGGAAAGCTCTTCACGTTCACAAGTATAGCCTGGAAATAAGTATGATATTAGGTACTTATTTGCCAACTGTTTTGCAAATCTCCTACCAGCGATGGTGATGCCCAGGCCCTGGGAATCCTTTGTCAGTTCGACCTCCAGAGTCTCCATCTCCGGCATCATTTCAGTGGCACCTGCTGGAGTCGTCATGGCAGTTGCTGCAGCCGCAGCGATGGTAGAAGGGGCTGCGCCTTTGCTCTTGCCGGAGATGCTGACCTTCTCCGACTGCTTGGGCAAAACCATGTCTTGGGCCAGCGCTGTAGACGGGCCTCCGTATCCTTGACCACCTGCGACAGAGGAGTTGAGCTGAAGGTGCGCTTCCAGCTCCTCCCTGTTCATCAGAATGGCCGACGAGAGGATCTCCGAGGCCGTAGCTCCCGTATCCTCCAGGTCGACAGGCCTGGCCACGATGAGGCGGACATGGTTCCCGGTCCCCCTGAGGACCTTGGCCACCTGGTCGCTGGCAACCCCCTGCAGCCAGTGCTCGTTGATCTGCAAGATGAAGTCACCCGCGCGCAGGCGGCCGTCCGCGTCCGCCACCCCGTTGGGCAGGATGGTCTTGACAACGACGCCCGGCTGCTGGCCGCCGATTATGCCAAAGCCCAGACCGGACCCGTTGTTGACCAGGTCGATCACCTCCACCTGGCAGTAGTCTGACGGGAAGCCGATCTCGCTGGCGGACTTAGCCGGAGGCTTGGAAGAAGACTCGTCCGCCTTCCCTGCTGCCCCGGTCGCGGCGGTGGGGAGGTGCCTGGCGATGACAAGGTGGACGATGCCGCGAGCCTTCTGCAGGATGGTGATGGCCTGCTGGTGGCTGATTTGAGAGTCCAGGAACTGCCCGTCGATTGCTAAAATCTGGTCTCCCTCAATGAGCTGGCCGTCCTTGCAGGCGATGCCTTGCGGCTGGATCTCTTGCACGTAGATCCCCAGCTCTCCCTTGTGCTCGCTCTTGAGCCCAACCACGGAGAAGCCCAGGCTGCTCCCGTCCGGCTTGAAGAGGTTGATGTACTTGACTTCCCTTCCCTGGGCGGCGCTCTCGCACATTTGCTGGAAGTGGCCGTCGTAGGCGGGGGCCTCCACCAGGTGCTGCGCGGGAGAGGGAGCGGCGGCAGAGGTGGCAGGGGCAGGGGCCAGCACAGCGGAAGGGGCGCCATTCTGAGCCCTGCTCTCGTTGGCGTCAGCACCGGGGAGGTTTAGGACGAGGTCGCCGGTGGGAGTGATGTCAAAGTCCGCCGGCAGGATGGAAGGGTGGAGCTGGACCTGCAAGAGTAGACAAGAGAGACTACAGTCAAGGTGACGACGAAGAGGATCGCAAGCTGCCAACTGACCTGTCTCTTGAGCTCCCTGAGCGAGTCCTTGATGTTGAGGATGCTCTGGAAGACTGGGCTCTCCAGCACGGAGATGAGCGTGTTGAGGTCGTCGTTGACCGCGCGGTCCGCCTTGAGGTCCTCCGCGGCCGCCACCCTCGACCTCACGTCCTTGAGGAGGTCGAGGGCGGCGCGGGTTTCCTCGGAGATGGGCATTCTCATGGGGGGCGGAAGGGGCGGCGGACCCGGCGTCGCGCCCGGGGGGAGAGGGGCACCGGGTGAGGGACCGGAGAGGATCACGGCCCAAGTCCAGAGTCAACGGTGGAGTGTGGACTGTACGTGGAGGACGTCGAAGGACGGGCTAAGAAGCACTCTCTCCGTGTCAGCCTCTTCGAGGTCGACTTTCTTTTGGAAAGGCCTCAGACAGGGTCGGCAGATGGGTAGAACAGGAAAATAACCCAAAATTAAACAAAAGTTTAATGAAGAAACTTTTGTACCTCCTTCACTGTATCTTCAAAAATGGGTATTTTCAACTTATATTTTCTTTGTGTCAGAAATATCCTGCACTTTTGCAAATATTTCAGCTGGAAAATTATTCAACGTAAATTAGCCGATCGTTCATTATCTCCTATTAGTTCATCTCGCGTGGCAACTCTTTCTCTGCTCCTCCGCCCCTTTCTGGGGCTGTCTGCTTGTTGCCTCTCTTCCTCTCTTCGCTTTCTTGCTGCTCCTCGCCCCGCCACCGTTTTTTGAGCCGACTTTCCTTTCCTGTGTCCCATCAGGCAGGTGGACCGTGGACGGACCACTTTGAGGAGTCGGACCACGGAAAAACTCTATCCCCGAAATATACTGATCTGATGAGACCTATCAGGAAATGTCTTGAAATGTATGCGCATCATTATCAGCCTTGGTGTACTGTATCTGTATGTCTGGAGCGAATAAATACGGTACTTTGAAAATAAGTCGCTAAATATTTCGGCCCTCGCCAATAAATGACGGCTCGAGCGGCTCCCACAGAACCCCAATAGTTCTTCCAGTCCGCGAAATAATACCAATTGCATGATTGCATCTGCATGGGAAAAATACGGTACGTACCGTACACATTCCTAAACAAGCGTTTGCGAAGAAAATTGAGAGCAGGATTTTACAGTATGTACGTACAAAAAAACCTGAAGCTGTGGTAGCAACAACAGTTTATCAATCCAAGCAGCAAAAAATAGCCGAGAGCTCAGAGGAAAAATGCGGTAGAATGAATCAAACTTCAAAATTATATTGCTCAAGAAGAAAAGACTGGGGCAATTTGAAAAATCAATTTGAATTTTCCAAGTGAATGTTCTAACTATTTTTGGGGGGGAAACAGCAATGTTTTCTGAAATGTTCACCCAAGAATGTTCGTCTCCAAAGTGCTTAGAAAAAGTCAACTACTCGCCCAAGACTGGCGGCAAAAAATGGAAGTCCATCCAGCTACATTTGACCGCAACACAACCTTCTACAGAAATCCCTTCATCTCTGGTGGACAACGACATGGAACCCGAACCCGCAGCCTCTGACATTCCGCAACGGCAGGAGGTGAACCTCGACTACTCCTCGAGGTTCCAGCCCAGGCGTCCGTCATCCTTCGAAAGAAACAAGCACTTGGTCTTCGCCCGGGAACCCGCTTCCAAGCTGGGTCAGAGGGTGGCGAGGAACGTCAAGTTCCCCTTCGCGTGGACCTTCCACAGGGCCGTGGGATTGGAGCCCATTGACAAGATAAAGATACTAGCGACCCACCTTCCAGTGTTGTACAAGGTTCCGGAGGAAGAGAAAAAATTCGTTATCCACTTCGCCAAGAAGCATCTCTTCCACCTAACGGATGGGACGATGGTGGTCTCAGAGGCTGACCTCGCGAGCTGCAAGGACAGTCGCTCGTGGTTCAAGCGCGAGAGAAAGAACTTGGCCGCAAAGGAGATGGTTCCGTGCCTCCTCCCTCTGGAGTACACTAAGGAAAACATCAGGGAGTTGGACGCGCTATCTCACGACGTCTTTGGGAGATCCTTGAGGAAGCACTGGGATATCGGCAAAGCAAGAGCTTACGAACATTTGCAATACGAGAAAAAAATCCGGGGAATACAGCATTAGGCCTTTGTAGGTTTTCAAAAGATGCACGGTACATGAATAACTAACTGTAAGCGTACAACACCTCTCAGTCTTCCATCATTTTTTTTAGCTTAAATGTCTTCCGGACTGTGTTCAGAGATGGGTATAGAGGAGGAATTTTTAGTAACTACTGTAGTCGTTTTGGAAGAGACATAGTCTTTCATTATTACTTTCGGGGAAACATTCAAACAACACAGTCTGATGACTTCTTTTCCTCGTTGTAGCACAGGAAAGCTTGGTGGAAATACACCAGGAGCGCAAAAACAAGTTGCATGGTGCCCACAAAAAAGTAGATGAAATGTCCTGTGCGGCGAGGGTGTTGGATCACATCGATGTTCATTACTTTGGCACACAAAATCACGATAAGAAAGGTGCTCAAGAAAGACATCATGAGGGAATACACATATATCACGCTCAACACTGCCTTGTCGTCCTCTCCATAGTCGGGCGCAAACAGCAATAGGGCTATGATACCTTGTATCGCAATGAAACCAACAGATAGAATAAGAAGGCCGACTATGGAGAAAAAGTAGAAGCGCTTTTGTAAGAAGAACATTCCCATGACTACAGAAAAAGCCAAAGTATTCAGCAGGCCCAGACATATGGCAACATAGGAGAAACCATCGTCCCTTCCCCGAAAAGGGGCAAAGTGGAGAAAGCAGAAAGAAAGCAAGAGGAACAAAGATGCAAACCATAACACGGAAAGTCTTACGAGCCTGGGCAGTCGTATAAACCTGTATGCCAGTGTGAGGATGGAGAAAACGGCGATAAAGCCCCACTGAACGCCCGGAACTACAATTTTTCTCCTTGCTTCTGATAGAAGTAAAATCAGCATTGCTATAGATGGACCCGACAGGAGCAATATATAGAAAATCATGGCCCCGGCGAGGTGCTCGTGCACAACGTCCATGGCGACGGATTCTTCCTCCTCTGGCGTGAGGATTGATTTCCTGACCGTGCCAATCGACGTCTTAGCTTCTTCCGCCTTCTCAAGTGCCCTGGGATCTTCGTCCGATGTCTGGGTTGAAGTTCTTTTCTTCTGGCTTGAATGTTTGACATGTTTTGTTGACTTCGTTTCACTTATAACCTTGTCGTCGTCTGTTTCAGTATCTCCGCTAGAGATATTTCCTTTTTCGCTAGTACTTTTCTTCTTTTCCTTCATTGTTTCCACAAAAATGCAATGGTTTTCACATTGAGATTTCTACGCTATGCTTGATCAGTATTTTTTGTTCCTGTTTCTACAGTTTCCATTATTTTTTTTTAAAAAAGCTGCTTTTTTAAAAAACAGTTGCATAATTCCGTAAATATTAGAACTAGGAAAAGCGGGGAAATCGAGTACAGCGAGTTGCGCTGGATCGCTGGTTTGTTAAAAAGCGTATAAAGACGCGGGCAGTCTAAGTCAAAATCACTATCAAAATAAACTTTTCCTGCAGCCTAGAAAACTCAAGGCACAACGACTCAAGAAT
>JAAUYJ010169321.1_pt1 | contig 11399 bp, 6 predicted proteins | sample 7278031 | NCBI WGS metagenome assembly JAAUYJ01 (sample SAMN14350222, study PRJNA611818) | marine sediment metagenome | isolation source: surface marine sediment (1.8m) | place: French Polynesia: Moorea | collected 2018-08 | reverse complement strand
GTTCTGGGTCTGTAATATTTTCTAGGTCTTTTGCATCTAATTCTAGACTATTCTCATCGAGAAGTAGTTCTGGGTCTGTAATATTTTCTAGGTCTTTTGCATCTAATTCTAGACCATTTTTGTCTGCGATCGCTTCCGAATCACTATAAACTTGTCCTTCTATAGATTCTTCATTTTGATAGTTATCCAAGTTAATATTTTCCAGCATTTCTTCAGACTCACTCAAGGTAGCTGGATAATCTGTAATAAATTGCTCACTATCGCTTATACCTTGTTGAGCATAGTTCAACAGTTCTGGATCATCACTTAGGCCCAAGACTAACTGATACTGTTCTTTGGCTACATCATACTGATGAAGTCCATAGCAATATATATGACCACAAAGAAGACGAGAACTAGGGTCTTCTGGATAATCCTGAATTAAGTTATAAACTAAAGCTGCTGCTTCTTCATAATTGCCCTGACTGTAGGCATCTTCTACTTTTTGATAATCTTGTAAAAAGTCTGTACTGGATGATGTCATTTGCTGTCCCTCTCTCAAGATAATAATTTAATTATTTATTTTTAGTTTTTTAATTTTATCATTGACGGAATTAGGAATTGGGAATCAGCCTCACTCAGAAATCTTAATATATCAACAACTGAATCAAACAATTATGTTGACTTATCAACTGTATGGAGGTTTCATAATAAAAATTTTTTTTCCGTTCCGGAATGCTCCGCAAACATCTCGCGTAGCGAAACGTCCCTTTTAGGGTGCCCACCTAGCCGAGCCAATAATTGCTTTTTGATCCAATAATCTCAGAACCTGCTCTCCCTTCTCATCAAAAACCCACTCTCCTTTCAAGAAGGTCGCCATACCATCTGCAACATCTGTGGACATTTTCAGCTTCTTTCCATCAAGCCACTGCATTCCCACAATCCGTTCAACTGCTAGTCCTAATATAGTGTCTTGGTCTTCTACTGCAATTATTTTAATCTCAGGTTGATCGGTATTAACTGGGATTGGTTCTCCCAGGAATTGAGCTAGATCGGCTACCCAAATCACTCGTCCCCTTACATTTATCGTACCTAAAAGTAAGGGCGAGACATTGGGAATAGCTGTAATACCTTCTGGAGATTGATAAATCACTTCTCGAATATCTGTTGCTAGTAAAGCAAACTCATTACCCGAAGGTAAATAAAATCGCAAATGTTGTTCACCTTCAGGATTTTCTAATTCTTGGATTCCTGTACCTTGGCCTGGTAAAAACTCTTCATTGCCTACCATAGATTTTTCAACTTACCGTCTTAACAATTGTTTAACTGTTCCTACCAGTTCTGTGGGCTGGAATGGTTTAGCAATGTAGGCATCTGCACCTTGCTTTAAGCCCCAGTAACGGTCAAATTCCTCTCCCTTTGAAGAACACATTACTACTGGAATATTCTTGGTTTGAGGATCGGATTTTATCCTCCTACAAACTTCATAGCCATTCATTCTTGGCATTACAATATCTAATACCACTATATCGGGTTTAGTATTTTTTAGTCGTCCCAAAGCTTCTAATCCATCATTAGCAACGGTAACTGCCAATCCACTATTTTTAAGAAGTTGTGATATCATTTCTCTTTGGGTAACGCTATCTTCTACAACTAGAACTTTGCTCATTTTTTTCTACCTGATAGCTTGGGTTTAAATTTATTGATAGTTAAAATATAGGTATTGATTAAAAATTTTCCTCTGTTTGGTTTTTGGCCTATTTCAATTAATTTAGAGCAATATATATATAGATATTTGTTTGATTTAATATACTGGCTACTAAATGCTCTATAAAAATGACGCAAAACGTCACATCAAGTCACAATTTATATGTGCGGACGTTAGATGCAACGTTCCTGCCTACTTCTACTGAGGCCGTCGGCGGTTACTCATCTACAGGAATTAACGGTCGTTTGCTTCGCAACGCTGGCGCGAAACGCCGAAGGCGGAGCGAGCTGCTCACCGACCACCTAATCGTAAATTTATACTTGCGAATTATACTCGATCTATTGACAAGCCACACAATGGGCAATCATAAGTTCTCAGATTTAATGGTATATCTTGGACGTGACCACAGTTTGAGCAAGTCTTTGACGATGGAAAAAATCTATCTACTACTACGAGCTGCTGAACCGTACCATTGACACTTATATTCTAGCTGTCTCCGAAATTCAGAAAACCCTTGCTCTCTCTTTTATGATAGTAGTATTAATTAATCCTTGTAGGTCATTTTATATACTTACTAGTTCAGTGTTTAGCTGTAGGCATGATATAAATGCTATAGTATACTAACTATTTAGTTGAGACTTAAACATAATAACAGTGTATAAAATAAAACATCTATTTTTCATATACTTTTAATTGTTGCTTTAACTTAACAAATTCAGATGGTGATTAGTTGAGTCAGTATCCTCAATATAATGTGCCCAGAAACTTTGTCTATAGTTTCTCCAATTTTAAATATCTAAGATTTATGGCCCACTTGCCAAAATTTAGCTGGTAGCCAATAGTCTTTCAAATAATATTATATTTTCTCTTGACCAAAAATCATGGGACAGTTTAAAAGCTCCTTAGCAATAACAACTACAGATTATTTAAACCCCGCCCGATCAAGGGATGAAACAAAAATCAAATTTAGTATTTCCAGCCTCCCTATTCCATTGAGGTACTGATACAGCGTATTCCAGGTTTATGAGGTACAACAGTGTTGAAAATAATGTTTGAAGTGGTTAGTATCTAATAATAATAGTGCAGTAGAAAGTATTAGATAGACCATTTTTGCACTCTGTAGGCTTAAACCGACGCAAAAAACTTTTATCCATTGGTAAAGTCTTTTAACTAGCTATTAGCTATCAGCTATTAGCGATAGCGCCTAGGTATTGTGTATCAATTGAGATGTCTGGAAAGCTAAGGATTCCCGACCAAAAAGCTTTGGTCAAACATCCGGTTACTTCTAAAAGTCAAAAGTCGCTTCTTTTTAAGACGTGTAACAGTCACCTTTTAAAAAGAAAGCTGTTTGCGGAGCATGACCTCAGGAAATGCTGACCGCTGAGTGCTGATTGCTTATTTAATCACACTTATTATTCGTAACATTCTTTTTGAAAAATGGTATTAGTAACTGCAAAATCCTTTAGGAGTGGGGAGTCGGAAAATACTTTGGGGTCGCTTTGTCAACCATCTTTATATCTAGGATGAAAACTTTTACAATATGTGATTGATGCAAGTATCTTAATTTTCTTGATTTTTTGATAAAATTCTGTCAACTTGAGAATTTTTTACTAATCCTGGTCCAATGTACTGTTCCACCAACATTAGTAATTCACTTTCTCCGAAAGGCTTGGTCAAGTAGTGTGTAGCTCCAACTATTCTAGCCTTAACCCGATCAATAAATCCTTCTATGCCAGTAAGCATAATAATAGGTTTCTGGCGAAATGCTGTAGAGTTACGCAACATCGCACAAATCTCATATCCATCTAGTTCGGGCATAGCAATATCACATAAAATCAAGTCGGGTTTAATTTGAAATACTTGGCCTAATGCTTTGAGGGGATCGCTGAGACTACTTGCCTGATAACCATTTTGATTGAGAATTGACTTAACTTTTTCCCGAACAATTAAATCATCATCAATACATACTACTTTCGGAATTTTTGTTTTTCGTTGCAATGAGTTTGGTTTTTTGACCATACTTGTTTTTGAAGATTGGTCAAGCAATTGTACTATCCCTTTTTGCACAAAAGGATAAATGGCTTTAGCCACTGTTAATACATCTCTGTTTAAATATCTAGCTATTTGTTGCATCGATGTCTGACCATCTGACCAATGACTTAAAATATTATATATGTTTGGCCTTAATGCTTTTTTTAACTGGACTGGATCGGAAATTACTGGACACTGTTCAGGAGAGTGAATATAAGGAGAAAACTGGTTCCATTCTTGTATCTGTTGGATAATTTTGGCCAATAATGAGCTGACTTTTAAAGTTGTTAGCTGAGGTGTTATGGCTGGGCCAATTTCAAATATGAATGCTCCTTGATGGAGACTTAGTAAATTAAATAGAGTTTCACGAACCATACTATGGATAATGCTGCGTCCCTGAGCTGGAGTGAGAATCCCTTTTTCTAGCAAAGCCCATAAATATCCATACTCAGGTGCATTGACAGAGGCAACAGAAGGAACTTTAATTGTGTCAAGATAGCGAGCTGCTTTGTAGCGACGTAAGTAGTCTCTCAAACGGGATAAACTACCTGCACTTGGGGTGGCGTAGATAATCTGACCACTCAGAAAAAATACAAACCAAGATGGTTCTGGGGGAAAGTGGTGTCTGGGTTCAGCAATATTACTGCTAACTGATGAGCTGTAAGCTTTAACAAATAGTTCACCAGTTCGTTGACCTAAGTCTATAAGTTGCAGGATGCTGCGGATATCAATTTCACTCAAATTTCCCTGCATGCAGCTTGTAAAATATAATCTTTATCATCTTTGATGAAAAATGTAGATATTGAGAGGAGATGTATATTGCTTCTCATTTTCTGAAAGAAAAATAACCAAGTATTTTAATAAATGGTAGTATGCTTTGAGATAATTAATTTCATTTTGGGCACAATTATTGATATTATGCTATGAGTTTGCCATCTATGGCTTCAGAATAGAGTATTTAAACATCATAAGGTATTTCTATATTAGTTACAATAATTATATCATAACTATAAGTCATAACTATACAGTAGATTGAAGAAAAATACTATGGGATTGCTGTAATTTATTTTACTTACAATCCCAAGAAATATTTTCTATTATTGGACATTAATTTGGGATCCTGCTTCACTTGTATAGTAGACATCTCTAAAAATATTGAAGCTTCTACTATCGCTACTTTTTCTATCTCTATGTAGAGACCGTAGGTTATGCTAACCCACTCAAAAAAAGTTATCTACCCGCAGTTTTATCGGTATTTGGAGAGCCTTAGTCTTTAGATTAGGAAATTAACCTAAGAATAGTATTTATTTTCGATAATTTATGAGGAGCGATCATAATTATCAACAACTTGGCTATACTTAATAATTTAGATTGATAAATACTATTTATTGACGCGATAGTAAGTATTTAATAATATTTGTTATTTTGATGGTTATTTTGGTAGTTTCCAAGTGTAGCATTACTATTGATAAATCGTATAACTCTCTGTTTTGATCTCAATCAAGTAAATGGTTCTATTCTTAATCATCTCACTATTCCACAAATAGTCAGGATAATTTGCTTAAACTTATGAGAATTTATCTGAATCTTTATTGACGTACTTGCACTGTTTTTGACAACTATAAAGTGAATTGGTATGACATCTTCGAAGTTAAAAATCCTTACCGAAAAATAAAGGTATAAAGCCTTATATCTTCAAGAGAAAAAAAGTACTAATATATTTCCTTATATTCAATTCCCTTATGGTTTTCGTTGAGGTAATTATCCATTATCAATTATCCATTATCCATTAATGAATCGACTTGGTGTAATACCAATTTCATAAACTTGAGCTACACTTTTAGAAGCAGTCTATTATAGCAAGCGCCATAATGTCAGGGGTAGTTAAAATTCAGATAAATGAATCGGTAGAAACTCTCAAAAAACTTTGAAAAAATGTGAGTACAGCTCAAGAAAAGGAAAGACTTCAAACTATTTACTGGTTAAAAACTCAAACAGTAAAAACAGTAAAATAAATCGCGATAATGTTAGGAAGCAATCGGGTCACGGTACAAAAATGGTTAGGTAAATATCGTACTGGTGGACTGAATCTTTTACGCTTAACTAAAGAAAAATCCAGGAGGAAGACCAAGTTTAATTCCACCGAATGTCATAGAAAAATTAACAGAAGAATTGCAACAGCCAGAAGGATTTCAGAGCTATGGTGAAATTAAAATGTGGTTAACAACTTGCTTTGAAATTGATTTCTCCTATCGAAGAGTTCATCAATTAGTCAGATATAAATTAAAAAGTAAATTAAAAGTCCCACGTCCAAAGCATATAAAACAAGACAAAGAAGCTAAAGAAAACTTGAAAAAAAACTGCGCTCGCAAGTAGAAAAGAAAATTAATTTAATTAATCAAGATAGGATTCCAGAAAAATCGGGACAGAAACGACACATTCGCTATTGGTGTCAAGACGAAACTAGAATTGGATTAAAAACTATAACAGGTAAACTCATTACTGCTTGTGGAGTCAAGCCAATGGGCTTGTATCAATGGTTATTTGAATATTTATGGCTTTATGGTTTAGTTGAACCAAAAACAGGAGACTCATTTTTTTATGAATTTAGTCATTTAGATACCCCAAGTGAGTGAAAAATTTTTAGAGCTTTTTGCAGAAAAATAACAGTAATGAAATTCATATCATTCAGCTAGATAATGGACCTGCACATCTAGGTTTAGATTTGTCTATTCCTGACAACATAATTTTACTTACTATTTCAACCTCCTTATTGTCCTGAAGTTAATCCCATTGAAAGATTCTGGAAAGAGGTGAAAAAATGCTTGAAAAATCAAGTTTTTGATTCTTGGGATTTTCTAAGAAGAATCCTGACAAATATATTAGGTAGATTTAGTCAAAAAGATATTGCTTCTATAACTGGATATGATTTTATTCTTGAAGCATTATGTGTAGTCTAACTTTAGGAAATTGGTATAACTCAGATGTGCCCCTTAGTTAATTAAAAAACTTAATACTTACAATTTAATAAGGTAAGTATTCAGTTATTAGCTGTCAGCTCTCAGCAATAAGTCCCCCTTCTTAAGGTTGTAGGGCTGTTTCATTCTCTATAACTACCTGGGTATAGGGAGTAGGGAGTGTTGGGGTAGGGACGTTGCATGCAACGTCCGTACGGAAGTGTGGGGAGGACTATTTTAGGGAAATTTTGACAAATAGTCAGCAAACAGGCCCCTCTTTATCAATTATCCTTTCAGGTCAATTAACGAATTTTTATCATTTAAGTTGCGTTGAAACAGATATGATTAGAGAGTTTAACAATACTCCGACACTGAAAAATCGGCAAAGAATAGTAATTTTTCTTATTCGTCTATCTCTTAATCTTTTGTTCCCCATAAATCGTTAATTTACGATACCTTGAAACAACCCCAACCTCAAGGATCAGGGTTGAAATGAATATAGGCTTTAAAGCCTGTTTTTGTAGTAAGATTTAATCAGGAAAAAACGTAGTTCCGACCCAGGTGGCTAGCTGACGGTTGTGAGCTTCCGCACTCTCCTGGAAATGCTTACTGAATAACTCTCCTAAATTAGGAATAAAATACTCTAATTGACACATTTATAACTATATGTCTCAGTTCCCTATAAGTAAAAAAAAGGTAACTTGGTACTTGTTAAATATAGTATATTGGTTAAAATAAGAGGAGGATAGTTTAATAAGTTTACCTGTTTGTAAAATTTATCCCAGAAGCAAAGTTAAAGAATTTTCTGATTCCTAATATTCAGAGTAGTATAGTAATTGTTGCTACTTTTGGTGGTAACATAATAAATTATGAAAATCAATCTTTGAGCATAGATACTTCAAGAGGATAACAGTGTGCTATATTTAGCAGAAGTACAAAGAAGGCCAACAGGTTTTGGTGGTCTGGGTGGTGGTAGAACTGATTTGAAGTTGCTAGCTTGTCAGCGCGGTGAACATAATTGGGCTGCTGTACCTAGCGAAGAAATTATTCCGGCTGATGAAGCTAAGGAATTTTCTCCTGGTTCATTGGTGCTAGTAGATTTGAATAATAATAAGCAAGTCCAGCAAATTCAAGATGCTGCACGTCAGTTAGTGAAAATTCTCCAAAATTTCTCTCGCTCCCAAGAAAAGTCTAAGACACAATGGGAAGAAATTGAGCAATGGAAAGCTTCTCTTACTTTTCAAGCCCAAGAACTGAATCGACGAGAAATGGAATTACAGGCTAAGGAGGAGCAACTTGAAGAGCTGCAAGCCGAAATTGATAAGTTGGAACAGCAACGTCAGGAGATTAGTCAAAAGGAAGAAGCGTCTCATCAACTTCAAGAACAGATAGAACAAAACCGACAAGAACTAGAAGCAGCGCGTTTAGAATTACAAAGGCAACAACAAGAGTTTGAGCAACATCAGGGAGAGTCAGCTCAAGGTGCAGTTTTAGATGAGGAGCAATCTCAATATATTCAAGATTTATTGAGTTGGTTGAGTGAAGCGGTAAGTCCAACAAATTCTTTGGGAGAAAAGTTAAGTCAATCCTTAGAAATAGTTAATACTCAAAAGGAAACTCTAGAGGAACATAGACAACAGTGGGAGAATTCGCCAAATACAGACTCTAATACACAACAGGAAGAAATAGAGGGTTTGGCTAGTCATGTCCAAAACCAATGGTTAGAATGGCGACAAGATCGGGAATCTTTGGCTCAGAGTAGCACGGAATTGAGAGTGCAACAAACTTTACTGGCAAGTAAGCAAGAGTATAGTCAAGTATTAAATGCCCAAATTGGGACACAAACAAAACTTTATGATCAATTGAGTAATCTGATAACAGCTTTGGAGAATGGTGAGGCTACTCAGAAAGTAGATGTTGAAGCTTTGGAAAAAATGCCTATTAATGAGTTGGAGGAACTGGTACAAAGTTTGCAACAAGATTTAAAAAGAGATATGAGTTTTGTTAAAGACCAGGAAGAGGAGTTGGCATTACAACAACAAGAAATGGATGCTTTGCAAAGAAGAATTGACAAGGCTAGTGAATATGACAGAATTAATTTGGATTCAGAACTTGGCGATGAGAAAGACCGCTACAGAATGTTAAATGAATCTTTAGTCGGTTCTCAAAGAAATCTTAAGGAAAGAGAAGAGATATTAAGTCAGCATCAAGCAGTTCTCTCGCGTAGACTGGGTAATTCTTCTGAACAACAACAGCCGAATTCAAGAGATATAAAGCCTATATTATCACAAGTTGATACTCACAGACAGCAATTGATGGAAGAGTTACAAAGGTTAGAAGTTGAAATTCAACAAATACAAACTGAAATTACCCAAAAAGAAGAAATTATTAATGACCAAACTCGGCAATTAGAAGTTAAAAGAAATGAAATTGAGCAGTTGGAGTTGAGTTTAAGGGAAAAGCAGAAGGCAAATATAGGGGGTGGAAGTGGGGTTTTGTATCAAGAAGTAGTGCTACCTCTGGAAGGTTCTTTAGAACAATTGAAACAGGAACTTGCAGAGGTAGTAGGTGGAGTAAATCAAGTACAGGGTATAGCTGAACAGGTGGCTCAGTTAGAACAATTCCTCCACAGTCTGATTGTTCAAGCAAAATAATATTTACTCAAAAGTGATGGTTTTTTTATACTAATTTTCTAAAATTTTGCTAGGTGCTTGGTGGATCAGAGGGGTCTAATATCATGTCTGTTTGAATAACCACAATAAAAAATTTAGAGAGCAGGGAGCAGGGAGTAGGGAAGAAAGGGAAAGAACGAAAAATATTATCTTGAGAGAGAAGAACATTTTTATTATGTTTAATTAATGAGACTTGATATAATACGATTTCTCATGTATTAATGCTACCTTTGGAAGGTGGTAAAAATAACTGGATAAATTATAGAGGTTAGTTAACAATAAAATTACGTCAATAAATAGTATTTAGAAATGAAAATCCAAGTATAGCAAAGTTTTTGAGAATTGGGATAAGATATATTAATAGTCTGGCTGATTTTGCCGAGGATTTTACTTTTATTAATGGATGATTACCTCTGGTTAAAACTGAGAGGTGGAAATTTAGCAGAGATATACTAGCACTTTTTTTCTCCTTAACTGGAGTTATTACATCAAAAGGGATTAATTATCAATTATCAATTATCCATTATCCATTAGTAACTATCTTTGTTGAATATTGTTCTTGCTCAATCACAAAATAGGAACTCTGATTATTGGTCAAAATTAGGGGTGGAAACTGGAAATTAACTTATAGTGGTTTTGACAAAGTTAGACTGCACAAATAAGATAAGTATGTTTTAATTTTGATAAGTTACAGACTTGATATTTGTATTCTATTTTAATGAAAAGCGCTATAAGAAAAAAAATGAGTTAAAAATTTGTTCAGATTCTTCATTAGAAGTTAATAGAAATTTTATTACATAATATCATGTCCGGTAGCATCGGTATTGCAAGTGAGAAGGTAAGGAAGAAGAAAGAAGTAAGTTTTAAGTTTTAAGAAGTAAGTTTTAAGAAGTAACTTTTAAGAAGTAACTTTTAAGAAGTAGTAAGAGAAGTAAGTTTTAAGAAGCAAGTTTGAAGAAGTAGTAAGAGAAGGAAAAATCTTGCTAATGGTAGATTTTTTCCCAACTTTTACACGCTCGGATACCAACGAACATGATATAAACCATAAATTATAGGAATTAGGAATAAAGATAATTTTCACCCCAAAATCTTATACATCAAAGGCTAGTTTTCTAGATAATTATTCAATTCCTGAATACAAAATGTTGGGAGGATGTCATTTCAGTTACCAGTTATCCATACTTCCTAGTGAATTAGGAGGCTACGAAAATCCGAAATTTCCTTTTTTATCCCCTGGAAAGAGGAGGCTATTAACCTGATTTCTTGGTCAAGAACTATTCTACTAATAGAATCCAGGGATGTTTAACTTTGGCGATCGCTCCTCCAGGAAAGGGGTCTGTTTGAGAAGAGTTGGGAGCATTGATTAGAGCTGTTAACTTTTCAATATGACTGAAGTTAGGAGTTGTAGGTAAAACTTTCTGTAGAATCTTTCTTATTACTCTACGTTGTAATGCTAGAGAAACTTCACGCAATACTAAACGGTTGATAATATATTTGACTGGTTGAGGCTCGAATTGAGAAATATTGAGATTATCTGTATCTACTTCTGTTATCCTTTCTAATAACTTTTCTGTTTCATTTTCAAAATACTCGACTTCAGCACTGAGTATTTCTGCTGTTTGTGCTAATGCTAATTCAGCTTGAGGGTTAAATTGGCGTAGGATAGGAAATAATTCCAGACGGATACGATTTCGAGCATAACGTAAATCTTTGTTTGTAGAATCTTCCCAAATTGGGATTTTTTGCTCTTGACAAAAGTTACCTGTTTGAGTACGAGTAATTTCTAATAGGGGACGTACCAGTAAGGGGGAGAAATTTTCTGTTAGGGGACGTAGCCAAGTTAGGGCTTGGAGACCGTCAGTCCCACTACCGCGAATGAGGTTATATAGGAGAGTTTCTGCGCGATCGCTTGCTGTATGACCTGTTACAATATATTTAAAATTAGATTCTAAGGCAATTTTAGTTAGGGTTTGATAACGCCATTTTCTGGCTTCTGCTTCACTTTTATAGAGTTGATTTGCTGTTTCTAAATAGAATGGAAGTTGCCAATTT
>JAAUYJ010041272.1_pt1 | contig 11402 bp, 12 predicted proteins | sample 7278031 | NCBI WGS metagenome assembly JAAUYJ01 (sample SAMN14350222, study PRJNA611818) | marine sediment metagenome | isolation source: surface marine sediment (1.8m) | place: French Polynesia: Moorea | collected 2018-08 | reverse complement strand
GAGCTTCTCTTGAAATCCCAGGTTTCTTTTCCGCCTGACCTCCACCCCGCCGCCATGGGTAGGAAGGCCACCCTGGCCGTGTCCACCCTCAACCAGTGGGCCCTCGACTTCCAGGGGAACTGCGACAGGATCCTGTCCAGTGTCCTGACCGCCAAAGAGGCGGGGGCGGCCTACCGCTCAGGACCAGAGCTGGAGATCACCGGCTACAGCTGCGAGGACCACTTCCACGAGAGCGACACCTTGCTGCACTCCTGGGAGGTCCTGGCCCAGCTCCTTGTCCACGAGGCCTGCGCGGACATGCTGGTGGACGTGGGGATGCCGGTCATGCACAAGAACGTGGTCTACAACACCAGGGTGGTCTTCCTGAACAAGAAGATCGTCCTCATCCGCCCCAAGATGGCCCTCTGTGACGACGGCAACTACAGGGAGAGTCGGTGGTGGACCGCCTGGGCCAAGCCTCGCACGGTGGAGGAGCACTTCCTCCCGCGCTGCATACAGGAGGTCACTGGGCAAAAGAAGGTTCCCTTTGGAGACGCCGTCGTGGCCACCAGGGACTCGGTCATTGGTTATGAAATCTGCGAGGAACTGTGGAATCCAAAGAGCCCTCATATCGATATGGGCTTGGATGGCGTCGAGATTTTTGTCAACAGTTCTGGTTCTTACATGGAACTCAGGAAGGCTTATGTTGCCGTTGATTTGATCAAAAGTGCTACTGCCAAGTCTGGAGGATGCTACCTTTACAGCAACATGAGAGGAGGAGATGGTGGACGGGTGTACTTCAATGGCTGCTCTTGCGTTTCCGTCAATGGCGACATCATCACTCGGACCAAGCAGTACTCAATAGAAGAGGTAGAGGTGGCCACTGCAACAATTGATCTGGAAGATATCAGGTCTTACAGAAACCAAGTTCGGAGCAGATCCCTCAAAGGTGCCGCCTCTGATGCTTACCCTAGAGTTGAGGTTGATTTTGCCCTCTCCTCAGATGATGACATTTTCTTGCCATCCCACCTTCCACTAGTTTGGCAATACCATTTGCCCGAAGAAGAAATTCTCTTGGGTCCTGCTTGCTGGCTCTGGGATTACCTACGCAGAAGCTGTCAGGGAGGATTTTTCCTTCCATTGAGTGGGGGAGTTGACTCTTCAAGCACAGCAACGATTATCTATTCCATGTGCACATTGGTGTTTGATGCCATTGAGAAAGGAGATGAACAGGCACTGGCAGACACGAGGAGGATAGTCAATAAGCCAGACTTTGTACCATCTTCAAGCAAGGAATTGTGTCACCAAATATTTGTGACTTGCTACATGGGCAGCACCAACAGTTCCGAAGAAACCAGGCTCAGGGCCGAAACCCTGGCGAAGCAGATCGGCAGTTACCACATGACTACAAAGATTGACCTGGCCGTGGAGGCCATCCTGAAAATATTCGTGAGCACGGCTGGGTGCATTCCTAAATTTAAAGTGCACGGTGGATCCTCGCGCGAAAATCTGGCACTTCAAAATGTCCAGGCAAGGGTGCGAATGGTTCTTTCGTACCTTTTTGCGCAGTTGATGCTGTGGGCCCAAGGAAGAGCAGGAAGTCTGCTTGTTCTCGGCTCTGCAAATGTTGATGAGGCCCTCAGGGGTTACATGACAAAGTACGATTGTTCAAGTGCGGATGTGAACCCCATTGGAGGCATTTCAAAAACCGATCTCAAGAAGTTCTTGGCTTTTGCCGGATCAAGAATGGATGTTCCCATTCTTCAGGAAATCCTTGGCGCTCCCCCTACAGCGGAGTTGGAGCCGCTGAATGACGGAAAACTTGCCCAAACAGATGAAGAAGACATGGGAATGACTTATGATGAGCTCTCAATATTCGGCAGGCTGAGGAAGCAGAAAAATTGTGGGCCACTGTCAATGTTTTGCAAGCTGGTTCATTTGTGGCACGGCAAACACACTCCTGCCGTGACGGCCGAAAAGGTGAAGAGGTTCTTCAGGTACTACTCGATCAACCGACACAAAATGACCGTGCTGACACCTGCGTACCATGCCGAGTCGTACAGTCCGGATGACAACAGGTTTGACCACCGCCCATTCCTGTACAACATTCATTGGCCGTGGCAGTTCAGAGCCATTGACGTCAAGTTGGCCGAACTCGAGAAGCGCCCGGAGAAGATTGAAAAGGCCAGAGACGTAGACGAGTCTTTGGGAACTAGAGTGACAGTTTCCAATCTTGGCGGGAGGGGAAAGTCTGCCGAGAGCACCTCGGACAGTCATAGGTCACATCCCGCAGATCAGGTCAAAAGTCTTGGCTCCGTCAGTGATAATGATGAAAATCCCGAGAAGAAGATCAAGACATTCCACCTTCCTGATTCTGTCGCAAACTGTAGAAGTCCCTCAGTTGTAAGCCAGGGCCTGTCTTCAGCAGACGGAGCAATCTCGTCATTGTCGTCCAACAGCAGTGGGGGACATTCGACCACCAGAACTGAGTTCTGGGGCAGTGTCTTGCATTAGAAAAGAAGAAAAAACTTGTAGCTAAAAGAAGATGTGGACTAATTAGAGTAGTGTTGTGTAATATATGTACTTATTGCTTTTTTTCCCACGCCAGGACAGTCAGAATCCTTCAGAAGAAAGTCATCATGAGCGACTCCGAGGAGGCTGGGGCGAGGGCGGCAAAGCGGAAGCACGAAGAGGACGAGGAGGAGCAGCCCAAGGAGGACAAGGGCGCTTCGAAAGACGCCACCGAGGGAAGCGACGAGGACGACGACGACGGGTGGATAGGTCCACTTCCGAGCGAGGCGGCGCCTGCCAAGAAGATCAAGGTGCTTCCCCACGAGAAGCTTTACCTGAGGAACCTCCCCTCCGCCGAGTCCTACGAGAGGAGCTACATGCACCGCGACAACGTCGTCTCCTGCGTGGCCACCCCCTCAGAGTTCATAATCACGGCCTCCTGCGACGGGCACGTCAAGTTCTGGAAGAAGCAGCCGATTGGGATCGAGTTCGTCAAACATTTCAGGGCTCATCTGGGGAACATACAGGTAACGGGGATTTTTTTGCCATTTGTGTTGCGTAGCTCATAGGACCGTTTAATTTATTCTTGCAGGATGCAAAAGCCAACCACAATGGAACTCTGTACTGCACGGTGTCAAATGATAAGCACGCCAAAGTGTTTGACGTCGTCAACTTCGACATGATCAACGTTATTAAACTAGGTGGGTTAAAGCAACTTTTTATCGGGCTTTATCTTGACTTTGAATACCTATATTCTCATATTTGCCTTTTTTTCAGAATTCACTCCAAGCTGTTGCGAGTGGATTCACCGATCAGGGGACGCTCTGGCAGCTCTTGCTATTGCCGACGGCGAGAAGGACTCGACCAAGATCTACGTCTTCGACGGCCGGGGCGACGCCTCAGCACCTCCTCTCAAGGTCCTGGAGAGCATCCACATGAAGCCGGTGACCGCGATCGCCTACAACCCGGTGGTGGACGTGGTCATCTCTGCCGACGTCGGCGGGATGCTGGAGTACTGGGCCGGCCCCAAGGGAGACTACGAGTTTCCCAGGAAAGGAATAATGTTTGATTCCAAGCTGGACACGGACCTCTTTGACTTCGCCAAGAACAAGACGCACGCGTTGGCGCTGACGGTGTCGCCCAACGGCAAGTTCTTCGCCTCTTTCGCGGCAGACAAGAAGGTCCGCGTGTTCCGGTTCCTCTCCGGCAAGCTCTACTGCGTCATTGACGAGAGTCTCAACCACTACATCGAGATGCAGAAGGCCAAGGAGCTCTTCCCCACCATGGACTTCAACAGGAAGGTGTCCACCGAGAAGGACGTGGAGAAGGCCGAGATGCTCCGTCACAACAACGTCGTCTTTGACAAAACCAGCAACTTCATCGCCTACGCCAGCCTGGCCGGGATCAAAGTCGTCAACATCTACACCAACAAGGGGGCCAAGGTGCTTGGGAGGCCGGAGAACCTCAGGTGACAAAGTTGTGTTTGCGTGTACTACCGTGGTTTCTACAAATATCTAATTCTTTGTCTTTCTTCTAGGTTCCTAAGCGTGGCCCTCTTCCAAGGTTTGGTGAAGAGCGGTACGGCCGCGGCCACCACCGCCGAGGTCCACGCCTCCGAGAACCCCTCTATGGACGACGGCGTCAACGACCCCACCCTGGTGGCCTGCGCATACAGGAAGAACCGCTTCTACCTCTTCTCCCGGCGCTCCCCGCGCGACACCTCCAGCGTGGACGCAGAGCGAGACGTCTTCAACGAGAAGCCCTCCAAGGAGGACATCATCGCGGCGTCGACCGAGGAAAAGGGCACCCCGCGCCTCTTCGAGCAGGCCACCGTGCACACCTCCGTCGGGGACATGCAGCTGCAGCTTTTCCCGCGAGAGTGCCCGAAGACGGTGGAGAACTTCTGCGTGCACGCAAAGAACGGCTATTTCAACGGGCACCTCTTCCACCGTTGCATCAAGCAGGTAGAGGAATCGACAATTTTTATTTTGATTTGCAAATGTCCCCTCCCCCCTTATGTACTGTAAATAAATAACGGGCCCCATTCCCTTTTTTTTGTAGTTTATGATTCAGACCGGCGACCCCACGGGCATCGGCACCGGCGGCGAGTCCATCTGGGGCGGCGAGTTCGAGGACGAGTTCCACCCCCGCCTGCGCCACGACCGCCCCTACACGGTGAGCATGGCCAACGCCGGCCCCAACACCAACGGCAGCCAGTTCTTCGTGACTGTGGTGCCCACGCCCTGGCTGGACAACAAGCACACCGTGTTCGGTCGCGTGGTGCGCGGGATGGAGGTGGCGCAGAGCATCTCCAACGCCAAGTGCCACCCCAAGACGGACAAGCCCTACGACGACATCAGTATCGTGTCAGTCACGGTCAAGAACCCAGTGCGATTGTGAAAAGTAATTGCGTGTGAATGTTAATATACCGTACGTCTCCATATGTCCCCAACTCCGTCTGTCGTATCCACTCTGATTCTGAAATCTGAACTTCGGTATGCTAAAAGTAATCAGGACACGTTATGGATGTTTGAAAAGCTTTGAGTTTGAGTCTTCATTTCTGGAGTTTCTTTATACGGGCACCATCTTTTGTGGATGGCGCATTTTGACAATTTTCTTGCGCATTTTGGATTTGGATAAAAAAGATCTGGGAGCTCTGAACTCTGGTAGAGAAAATTCAGAAAAAAATAGAAAGAAAAATTTTTTCTGGGAAATCGGTCGGTCGTCTGTCCGGATTTTCTCCGGAACTTGGATCAGGTCACTTTGGTGTCCCTGTGTTGGGGCGGGCGCCAACATGATGTCCTCCGCCTCCACGGTGGACGCACAACACCAATTTGGCGCCTCGCACAACGACTTCGCCGCCATGGTGCAGGGGGACGTCGCGGGGGACAACGGGGCAGAAGGAGGAGGTCAGGGTCAAGTCCACCCGGGGGCGCGCGTCTCCCAAGACGCCTTCCTGGGGCAGCAGCAGTGCTACGGGGCGGGCCTGGGCGGGCCCGGAGGCGGGGTGCCGGTCGGGCCCAACCCTGCTCCGGCGCCTGCCGTCAGCACGAACAAGTTCGGGGGGAACATCTTCAACGGGACCGGCACCGGGGGCGTCTCCTTCTCGGCGGAAGCCCAGGGCCAGGGACCCGGGTTCGGCACCCAGGCCTGCGAAGGGTTCGGGTCTTCCGTCACCTCCGCCCCCTCCCCCACTAGTTGCTTCATCTGCGGCGGCATCCAGATGCCCAACGCGGCCACCCTGTACAGGCACCTCCTCTCTCACTCCCACGCAGACCTGGCCATGGCCGTCATCAGTCTCACGGAGCAGCAGCAGCAGCAGCAACTTCAAAGCAGTAGCAGCAACAACATCACCAACGGCAGCAGCAATGCTAGCAGCGGTGACTCCGGCGGCGGCGTGGACGGCGGCGGGCAGATCATGTTTTCAGGCGGGGTGGAGCGAGATGCCAACCATAATGAGCTTTTCCAGGACGAGTCCTCCGCTCAAGAACATCAGAGTCAGGATATCCAAGATTTTTTCAGGTGAAACGATTAAATTACATGCTTTTCTCAAGTAGCTATCTTATGATTTTTATATCAAAATTATCAAAAAATACCCTTTCTTCCAGTTCGTACACCCCCAGCAGCACCCCAAGAGGAACGCTCCAGGGCGGCGGATTGCCCTTCCTCGACCAGGACGATGGACCGGACAGGCTCCTTCAACAGACACTGGGTGCAGATCAGTCACAGTTCCGCGGCCTTTGGGGAGAAGGTCCGGACAAGATGTGGTCGCCTCCCTCGCAGCCTCTACCTTCACTTCCTCCACCACCGCCACCACCACCTTTGCCGCCGCAATCTCAGTCTGACCCTCTGCCTCCTCCCCCCGAGGCACAGACCTTTACGTCCACTTCGTCTAGTACCGCCGCACCTGAGAACCAGACGCAGTCGACGGACCCGGAAGCGTCCGCCAGAGCGATAATTAGCGAGGCCTCGCTCCCTCCTATCTGCTTCGACACTCCACAGCAACCATGGCAGGACCAGCAGACGCAGCCTTCGCAGTCGCTCCAAGAACAAGCTCTTCCCGAGCCGGAGGCAATGGGGGAACATCCAGGAAGCGTGGCAACATCCACCCCTACTCTGCAGTCTACCACGGGGACAGAGATATCTTCTGATCCTTCTCATCCTCCTCCCCCGCCTCCCCCTCCACCACCTCCTCAAACTCAGCTCACTACGACCAGAGTCTACAAGAAGCACAAGGCGGGGATGAAGCGGCCGGAGCAGACGCAGAGGCGAGATGAAGAGCACCGCCATCCCCTACCAGCCTCAAAGGCAGACACGTGCAACGAAGAGTTCTGGACCTCCCTGGTCCAGACCATGATCAACACCCCGGAGAGCCGCCCCCCAACGAGCAGGAGGCCGCCAAGGCGGGAAGAAGTGCCAGTGTCTGAGGTGTACCTCAGCCCTAGGCCGCCGCCCTCCGCCATCACCACCACTGCCGCAGCCCCAGACAACGCTACCTTCGTCAGGTCGAGAAGCGGGCAGGTCATCAGGATCAAGCCGTCGGGGACTGTCGTCAAGTTCAGGTCCAGTTTTTGTCAGACGCCCATTTCCGTCCACCCCGACCACGACATCATGGTGACCGCCAGGCCGAGAGAAGTACTGATGACCGATTTCAACGCAGTGATCAGGTACTTTAATCCCTCTTGCTGGATAGAATGCACAACAGGCGTAGCAAATTTAATTTCCCTTCCTTCCCTCATTTCGAAGCGTCTCTTCCGAGGATAATTCGAGCGAGGGGGCGGCCGCCGGAGTCGCTCCGCACAACAACGCCTCATCCCCTCATCCCCCGACACCCGAAGTCGTGGAGTTAGACATGGAGGAGGAGGAGGACGGCGAGCCTGCCAGCGTTGTCAGGGACAGGGTGGACGTCTCCAAGGAGGGATTCATCGACCTACCGCTGGATGCGGGAGAAAAGGCCGTCGGGGAAGGTAGCGGAGTGGTGGACCTCTTCTAAAGCCGCCCAAAACATCCCTCCCCTATTTTCTTCAATGAAGGTAGGAGCCACCGTCTTTTCACTACTAATGTTTTTGTCACGAAGTTGCTTGGTTCAGTTGTGTGAGAAACAGTGCTCCACACGCACTGTACGTATTATGTTTCCATGGGGTTTACTGCTATTGTTGCTAGAGCTACTATGCTGCGTATGGAATAGATGTTTAAAGGGAGATTTGGTCTCACTTAAACTTTTCGTTTTGTAGTGTGAAATCGACGCGCCTGAAGGTTAAGGTTGTCGCACGGGATAATGGTCGCGCCAGTGCTGAAAATTGCTCAAACAAAGAGGGGGAGAAAGAGGCATGAGGAGCAGCTACGTATGGGAAGAGGGGAGGGAGGGAGGGGGCGCTCTACAAAGTTTTTCCCACAAACGAGGAAACCACCAAAGCGTCCATTGTAGGAAAAGGGTGTAGGCATCAGGTGCTGCACAAGAGCTGCATCGGCGAAAAGTTTCGAGGTTAGGTAGGCCGCGGGGGAGGAGAGAGAGGAAGAGGGGAATGACGTTCGTGTTTTAAGGCTAATCTTTAATGTTCCTCTTCACAGAAAAAAAATGCTACAGTCGTGTTCGCCGCTGCCACGAATCCGGCGAGAAAATGAAAATGCCCTTAACATTAGGTAAATGCTCGGAATGCCTCTTTACAGTTACGAGTGCAAGCCACCTCCTCGCACATTAGTTAGAATAGGGGCTCCGTGATCTCCACGTATCTCTCCCCCGACCTCCCCTCTCCCTCGTCCTCGTCTCCTCCCTTGGCCGGCTCGATCGGCTCCGCCCTGATGGCGTACTGCGTCTCCACCCCCGCCACCACCTGCTGCACGATGGCGCTGCCCTGGCGGTCCACCTCGGGGCCCTCGCCCACAGGGGTCATCTCGCGAGAGAGCTCGCGGTAGCCCTTGTCGTCCGCCATGTAGGACACTGGAACAAAAAACAAAGGAAGTTGAAGTTTTTCGGCGGTTCGCCGGTTATTTTGACGTTTGCTCGCTTAGTTTTTCCCACTCGCGATTCGTATATGTTGCCTTATTGCCATTGAAGCAACTCAAGGTGAATGCCTTCGTGCATTTTCATCTCTCTTTCGACAGATTTGGCACATAGCGCCACAATTCAATACGTGACGAGAGCGCTTCTTTCGTGCGTGCGTGGGAGAAATCAAGCAGTGTGGGAGAGGGGGAGCCCTGCAATTCGTTAGGACCTTGTGGCAGCAAAATGAAATTGCGCCCGTTATACGCCCTCCTGCAGTTCTCTTCCCCTGACTCCTCAAGCAACGGAGTAAAGTAAATCACGTGACAAACTCACTGCAAGAGAAAAGTTGCGAAGGAAGAAAAAGATCCGTCGTATGGCGGGTTTTCTCTTAGTTCCATGATCCTCCTTGTTTCTTCTTTCCTTGCTCTTTCCGCCCTGAATCGTAGCATGTGCCTTTTTCCTCCCTGTCGTACCTCTCTTTCGTTTTTTTTAAAAAAAATTCTATTGCCCCAGATGACGGTGCCATAATAAGGAGCCCGCATCTGGAGCGGCCGCCCCGCGGTCAGTCAGACGGTGCACGACTCGGTATGGTTGGTTGACTGGTGGCCAAAGCTGGTTTTTACAACGCAATCCCATATAAACAATTGTCTAGATTTTCTCCTGCCTTGTATTGGGCAAATCCACTTACCCTTATGCTCGAAGAATCCGTCGCTGTACGAGTAGACTCCCTCCACGTTGACGCCGCTCCTTTCCTCAGTCCTCTCGATGTAGCCGTCATTGATGCCGTCCTGATAGAGAAAAAAATGCTGGAGGGAAAGCCGCTTATTTTTAAAAAATAAAAAGTTACCTGGATCGAGTATCCAAAGCTGAAGCTTGCCCCCTGCGCTTGCCTGGCCGCCACGTCCTCCCTCAGCCTGGCGAGGCTCCCCTCGTCCTCCAGGTCATAGCCCGACATCTCCTCCTCGCTCAGATACCTGGCGGCCTCCTCTAGGAGAGAGCCTAGGGTCTGCGGCGGGGCGGCGGCGGGTCCGGACGGGACCGGGAGGGCGTCGTCTGCTGCGGCGGCCCTCTTGTGCCTGTTGCTGTTCCTTCCGCCGCGAGACGGGGAGCCGGGAGGGGCGGGGGCGGGCAAGAGTCGGTAGTCGTACCTCCTCCAGCCGGGGAAAGGGCTGGACGGCGGCGGGGGGACCACTCCCCTTCTGGCCCCCTTGTTGGTCGGGGCTCCAGAGGCCGCCGCCGCCGCCAGCAGCAGCAGGATGGCCACCGACGCCCTCATGGTCGTCGACCTATCTGCAAACTCCGAAGAAAAAAAAGTTGCTTGCTCCCCCTCCCTCCCTCGACCCCTTGTTGCAACTGCATTATCTCGTATCATCTTTGACCTGCCATTGCATTGCGGAGGGCAGGTCAGTCAGGTAAGGAGAGCGGGTTCCGCGGTGGTAAGGTCAATGCCTTCACGCCGGGAACTGCAGACGGAGGGGAAAGGCGGCGTAAACAACATTTTCCAACCCTTCTTTCTGCCTGCGCACAGTGGAAAAAATCCATTCCTCCATCCTCCCCTTCTTTTCCCTTTAATTCCACCATTCTCCCGGGGCAATTGCAGCGGGTCGAATGGGGGAGTGGTCGACACGGTCGATCGAGAAAGAAGAAGGGAGGGGGGGGAGATTTCTGCCTGCCCTGCTTGCCTGTCTGCCTCACACCGCCACCCCGGGGCTTTTTGTTTTAGCGAAGGGCTTGGGCAATCTTCTTTTTCCCCCTTCCTTCAATGGTTTTTCGGTGGACGTCAATTTTCTCCCTTACTCCCAGTTCGCAGTACGTATTATTGCAGCTTTTGCAGAGACAACAGTAGGTACAAAGCAAAAATGGAATGGCACCTCCCCTGAAGCCACAAAAACAGTAATGATGTATGAGGGAGGGTGGCGATGAAAATGGGATGTCCATTGCCTCGTCCGCAGTTAGATTGGTTCGTCATCATTGACCCCCTCTTGCTCTTGCCAGCGTCGCGGTGGTTGCGGTCGTCCATTTTTTTACCCCTTCTACGGTACTAGTGTCTTTTTGTCTAGCTCTAGCCCAAGGTTGTTTCGGCCCCTTTCCCCCTCTAACCCTTTATTTTTCTCCTCTTTGCACAGTTCGTGATGCAACGAAAAGCTCTTTTGTGTGGAAGCAGTGAAAAAGGAGCATCACGGACGACCGTCGCCGTCGTCGTTTTCTTCCTCGCTCTCCATTAAGCACTTAGGATGGAAAGAGAGGACCAATCTTTTTTGACAGATGTTGGGTAAGCTTTTTTCCTTGCCCGGGCCACCTTCTCCTACCGATATCTTTTCCTCCTCCTCTTGCCCAGATTGGGCAAGGCATTTACAACCTTGCCATCTCTGCTTGGGGGAGGGGGAATTACAAAACCATTCGTATCTTGGCTTCTATTTGTCGAAGAATTTTCCTTTCCATTTTTGGTCGTGACACCGATTGATCAAAGGGGGAAATGGAGGGTCAATGCAATGCGGTGGGTGGCTCGTGCCGCACGATTGGAAAGAGAAGCAGACTGAGGCAAGGGGTTCTCGCTTTCATTTTTCTCCTTCCCCGCTCCTTTTTTCGCAAGTCACCTCCTGCGAAGAAGTGGTCTTGGACGGCTTCTGAGAGGGAAGTGGTTTGTTTGGCGGCGGGAATGGAATGCGCTCTAATCTCCTTGGCGATGATATGTGGAGGTCGTCGTCGTCAAAAGAGTCTGGTAGAAATCTTTATGCTGGCTGCTACCTTTACATACGTGCAGAAAGGCGGAAGTCGGGACTGCCGGTCCGAATCGCGGACGTCCCGCGTTTTCGCTTTGCAGTTTTTCATCAGCTGGAAGGAAAAGGTTCCAAAGAGAAAGGAGACGGGGGTAGGGGGACAGAATGGGAAGTCGGACGAACAAAAGACGGCGGAAGAAAGAAGG
>JAAUYJ010213169.1_pt1 | contig 11412 bp, 12 predicted proteins | sample 7278031 | NCBI WGS metagenome assembly JAAUYJ01 (sample SAMN14350222, study PRJNA611818) | marine sediment metagenome | isolation source: surface marine sediment (1.8m) | place: French Polynesia: Moorea | collected 2018-08 | reverse complement strand
TATAAAAACTTAAATAAATTATATCGTAAGCGTTGTGAAGGTGTGTTTTTAACCACCTTCACAACATCCGCTTATAATCCTTTGTGTTTCAACCAAAGGAGATGTCAAAAAAAGTCTGAGATAGAAGGTATGCTTTTGGATGCTTGTGGTCAACGCTGTCAAGATATGACATTTATTTCTTACCCTACTCAAAAAGATAGGAGAAGCATTGTTCAAGTAAAATTATCCAATTAATGACAGAATTGAGTTCTCCCTGGGTTAAAACCGCAGGGAATCAAGTGCGGATGTTGCTACACGCTATAAATAAACGCTTCGCAACGCTTCCGATATGATTTGGATAACCTATCCAAGTTATATCGTTGTGGAAGACTCAAAACTTCCCTAGTCACCTTGGCTAAAGATAGCTTTAATAGATTACGAGTCTTCTTTTATTAGAATCTAGGTTAAACATTTTTCTTCTTCTAGAAGCTCAATAATACTGTCTAGATGATTAAGTAAAGCTTTTGAGATTATATATGACGCATATGCAGGACGAGAATTTGGCATAGCATTACAGCCGTTATACCAAATAGAATGATTTGATTTTTTAATCAGCTTGAGAGGGTTAGACAGTTCAGTTACATGGGTGAAATTTGCTCCATGACCAGATTTATGAACAGGATCAATAAATATCATATTTAGTTTTAGCTGATTGAATTTATCTTCAGGAATAAACGTCCATTTTGGCTGAGAATGAGATGGAATTGTCGCATTAACAATGATATCAGCTTGCGGAAGAATACTATCAATTAAGGGTAGTTTTAAATTGTCTAAAGCTATCTCATAAGTGTTGGTGGGAGTATATTGCATTTGCCGATATTCTACTCCTTCTAACTTATCCTTGATCTCTGAATAGGGACGTTGACTAAAAACAATAATTTTCTCAATACCTTGTCTAAGCAATTCCATTGTTGCACCCATTCCCACATTTCCATAACCGAGTACCACTGCTAATTTTCCTTGTTTAATGGCAGGGGAAAAAGGGTCACATTCTTTTAATCTTTCAAGACTTTGTACTACTCCACATTCACCAGCAACAGAGGCATTTCTGTATAGTAATTTTTGGGGTTTTCCTTCAACAACAATTTTAATATCTTCTAAATCTAAAAAGTTAATATCCGTTGAATTTTTAGGCACAAATGCCAGATGATTGAACCAACCAATTAATGTACTTCCAGGACGCATATATTGCCATTCATCTGTTGGTTTTAGGGAAACTACAATATCACTTAAGGAAAGTAAGGTTAACCTATCTACAACTTTACAACCTAATTCAATTAAACAATCATCTGCTGCTGTTTGGAAAGTATGAGAGCCAAAATTTTCCTCAAAAATATATTCCTTGATTAAGGGATTATTAAGGCTTTCAGAGGTTAAGTGCTCATACCATATTGGTGAACGCATCTCTTTTGACAATTTTGAGCGACTTACAAACCCTAAAGCATATTGTTTACTCATTTTTTTTACCTAAAAATGACGGTGTAATAAAGTCCTTTACCTTCACAAAAGGACTCTATCATGTTTTTGATCAAAACTACAAATAATGAGGTAAACTTAATTATTTGTAGCATCTTGCTGTCTTTTGTTTCTGACTGGATTAGTCTCTAATTCGATATATAAAGAATCAATTCCTTCCCTTTCCAACAATTCTAAGATGCCTAAATTTAATTTTCTTTCAGCAGCAAAGTAAAAGCTGAGAGAAGTAACATAAGCCCTAATTTCAAGAACACGAGCATTTTGTTCAATTTTTTTAAACCTGACTAAACATTTCTCGTAACACCCTGGAATAGTCGCTGGCATTTCTGCAATTTTATCACAAATATGACTGGTTTGCTGTGCAGAAATGCCGTCAATTTTTAGATGTAAATTAATCCCAAATTTTCCTCCTTCTTCAGCACTTTGTGACCAATTGGAGACAATTACAGAAATCATTTTTGAATTGGGTACTTTGATAATAGAAGCCCATACAGTATCATGAATAGTTGTAGTTCTAAAACCAATATTTAATACTTGAACCATGTTTGAGAATCCTGAAATAACCAGCCAATCTCCTTCTTTATAAATAGAGTCAGAGTAAATGATAACTGTACAAAACCAATCATAAAGTATATCTTTAAAAAGTCAACCTAGGGTGATACCTGCCCCACCCAGCAGGCCAAAAAGAGCCGCAGCCGATTGACCTAAAAATAACTCACTAATCTTCAGAGCTATGACAATAATTGTTACAGCTTGAAAAATATTCGGCAAAAAAGGTTTCAGCAAATGATCTAGTTCAGTATCAGTATGAAGTAAATAGTTGGCAATAATTTGACCTAGAATTGAAGAGGCTCGATAAATAACATAAGCTATAATAAAAACAGCGATTACATTTAGGAATCCATCAACTGCTTTGATTATTTGAGGGCTTAAATTTTCTTCTAAAATAGCTATAACTCACCATAAACCACTAAGAAGAATTAACCAGCTTATGGCAGGTTTGAGGATTTGTACTAATTCTTAATCTAGAGAGGTATTGGTTTTACTAACCAATGTTTCAATCCGCTTAACAATAACTGTGGCAAAGAATTGTCGTAATATCTGTGTCAACGTTAGGATAACGATAACGGCTACAATTTTGACAATAGGGATGCCAGAGTAATCAATATTTTTAATGCTATCCCAAATTTGTTCCATGATATCTCCTGAAAAAGATAAGTTAATTAACATTATCCCTATACTAGAAGACAGGAGGATGACTTAAAACAAATTCTTTTGTACAGTTTTAAAGTTGGTTGACCGAAAAAAAGGGTTACAAGCCTCCAACTTGAGGTGGAGGTAATTCTACATTCTAAATTCTGATTGACGCTTCCATAAACTAAGTAGTCCGATTAGGCTGATAAGTTTACAATTAAAAATGACTCAATATTACACACAAATTCTACTAAGGAGAGGGTTTCCTAACCTAACCATGAGTCCAATTTGATAACCCAACGATTCAACTTCCAGTTATCTTCCTTTTGAATTGCTGTAAACTCATAGATACCAGTGGTAACCAAGGATGTTATGTTATATTTCGTCGTAAATAATTGCAAATAGCTTTGTCCACTCATTTGATCGCTAGTTTGACTGTCAAATCTCGTCGCACTGACGACATGACGGGGTTGAATCTGCTGTTGCTTGAAAAACTGTTGTAAATTTGAGATATATGTTATCCATTGAGACAAATTCATTGTCGTTTTGTGGCTTCCCTCTCCTAAATGGATTACAGCCGATGTGTCAAACAAGTCTGAGAATTCTTCTAACTTATTTTCATTAAAGAAGTAGCCATAGCTGTTCAAGAGATTAAGAACAGCCAAGCGATCTCTAGCATTGAAAGAGGAATTACCGACAATCATTTTAGAACTTTTCATTGAAGGGACTACTTGATTTTAGTTGTATTTTAGATTTAACTATGGAAGTTGAAACTCACCCGTTGAATCAGAAATGATCATGGGTGAGTTTCAAGAAGTAGAAAATCTTGACCTAAAAATTATCAGAAAAAATAACTTCTGACTTCTGAATTCCTACTTCTGAGGGAAAGCGAAGCGATCAACTATGGTCTAAAACCTGGGAAATATAGACTATAGTGGAATCACTTTTAAGGAAGGTTTATCAACCGTATTTAAGTACATTTTTTCTTTCTTACCTTCCTGTTCTAGTTCAAGGACAAATCTGTACTTATAAACACCAGGAGGCAAGTCACTTAAAACGGTTCCGGCCCAATAATAATAGACGGGACAATAGGGATCTCGCATCATATCAGGTCCGCCATAAATTTTGAGTTCGGTCATAACCTTGGCTTCAGCAAACTCGTCAGCGTCTCCGTCTTGGTCATCCAAAAATACAAGGTTATTGATTTTGGGCATTGGGGGCCAAGTGCCGTCTGGTCTTTTTTCGATATCCATAGGATAAATAATCCAGTTGATAACTTGACCTGGCTTGCAGACGGTTTGTAGATGGCCAGTTCCTTGACCGGAACCACCAACACTATTGTCCATCATGTGAATGGTATCTTTAACGCTTTCTCTTTCCACAGCTTTATGAATATCAATTACTGAGACGACATTAAGCTGTACTGAGTTAAGCTGTCCTGGATTTTGCTTTTTTAGAGTTGTTCCGTTATCTGCCATGATTTTACTCGCTATTAGTTGAACAAATTATGATTCTTTGCTGAGTGCGTGGCCATAGTTCATGGCCACCCAATAGTTCATGGTTAAAGCCTATATGGGCTCACCAATCAGAAACAAAGAGGATTCTGTTTCAATTGGCTCTGCGCGAGTGCCGACTTTAAACTTGACGCTATAGGGAGTAATGGTGACATCCTTTTTCACTGTGCCAACCCAGTAAGAAACATCGGTTCCTTCATAAAATTCTTTTTTGGGTTCGCAGCAATCTTTATCAATGATGATGTCATCAATTGCTGCATAGGCTTCACATTCTAAAAAGATAACCGTCCAAACCAAGCGATCGCCTTTTTTTACGACGGTTCTCAAATTTTCAGTTCCTTGATTTTGGGAACCACCGGCTTTGTTGGTATCCATAAAATACACTTGTCCACTCAGGGAATCGGTTGCCAATGCTCCAACCACATCAATCACAGATGCAATGGTTGTGGTTTTCCCTGTTGTTTGTGTTGCCATAATCTATCCTCCAATATTTTTTGCTTTAAGATTGACTACATAATGGGAAGCATTCCCACGCCGGCACCGGTGAATCCATTGACTTTAGGACCATTAGAAACCTTGAGATAAGCATCACAAGTCAGATCTACTGGAACCCAAGTCCATTCCCCTTCATCTAATGCAAGTTTATAGAGTTGAACGTGCATGGTATAGGCATAAGTCCCAGGTTTAGAGGTATCTACAGAGGCTGCCCAGTACCAACCGTCTGTCACTAAATCAGGAGAACCATAGGCAGCAGGATAGATGATTTTCTTGTCTACTGCTTCTCCGGTGATGTCGGTAATAATAGGATTGAGAGAATTAATCGCAGGTACTTCCTCTTCATTAGAAGCATCTACTAACTGCCCTGTAACATCCATCAGTTTTTGACCGGAAGCTCCAAGATCACGCTTGTGGGTTTTGCGCTTACTTTTGACTTTGGTTTTCTTGCCTTTACTACCTGCAATTTTTTTCAGTTCGTTAATGATCGACGCAACATTAGTGAATTTATCTTTTTCCGTTTTTTCAACTCTATCAACCAGTTGCTCGAAATCATCCAAGGCTTTGAGATCACTATTTTTTGATTTATCGATTAAAAAGGACTTGGGAATGGTTGGGGGTAGAGAACCAACTCCATAAGGTAACCAGTTTAACACCTGTTCATTGGCTTGAGAACCATCAAACCAATGACTTCCATTCACGGCAGACACTAAGCTATCGGTGCCTTGACCTTCGGAACCCTGCAATTTCATGTTGTCAAACAGGTAACTATTCCCTTTTAATGTATCGGCTTTGATGGCAGCCTCTACATCAACCATCAAGATAATTCCTAATTGTTGGCTCATAACTTTTCTTCCTTAGTTAAAGTTGATTTTTCCTAGAGAACGATGGAGCATAAACTTTCCTAAAACATCGCTCTTGTTGCTGTTTTTTTTGCTAGGCTTCAACACACTTGAGGGACGGTGTATCAACATACATGATGCTGTTTTTGCCTTCATACATTTGCAGTTCGAGTCTGTATCGGTACTCAACACCGGGAATCATCCAATAGGGGACAGTTCCTTCCCAAACGTTTAAGTGAAGTGTGTCACTTTCGGCACTCATGGGATCACTTGGGGGTTCTTTAGTGCCACTACCATCAAGGGCAAGAAAAGAAATGTTTCTAATAGCAACAGGAGTCTGTAAATCTAGAGCTAACATATGCCAATAAATGGTTTGTCCTGGATGGCATAAGGTACACAGATTCGGGGTTCCTTGATTGAGACTTTCTAGGGGGCTGTTATCCATCATGCAGAGGTTGCCATTGCCAAGGGTTCCCCCTGAAAGGGATTCGATGACATCGACGACGCTAAATATGGTGATTTTGGATTCCACAATTTTTCTCCTAATTTGTTTACCACAAAAAAATACCTGAGACAAGCAAGTTTGCTTCACTCATTTTTACGTTTTTTGGGTGTAATACAAACTGCAAACTTAGTCCAAAAAACAATTTTTTAGCCAAATTTATTAGGCATTCAAATTTGTTTTTCAGACTAACTCTACCACATAACTTGCTCAATTATTTACTATTTTTATGAATTTTTTTTTAACAAGAAAAAATAAGATACAGAAACTTTGTTAACTAATATTTGGACAAAGTTAACAAACTAAAAACATATTTTATTTGGATGAAACAAGGGATTAAAATCTCTTGTTTCATCCTGAGTTTGATCTAGGGCAATTTGGAGATAACTTACTAAAATCAGCAGTTTCAAACCCTCATTGTCTCTTTTTAAAAAGCATAACCCCGAACACTGAAATCACGTTATTTCAGCTTAAATATATCACATTACTTTATCAAGTGTTGACTATTTTTTGGGTAAAATTCTCATTTTAAAAAAGATGAGAATGTAAGTGTTATATTCCTAAAATATAGCACTCAAAAAAACAGTTATCGGCATTGATTGCCCAATTAAAATCTAGATTATTTACCCTCAGCAAAACTATTAAGACAGATAAAACTTTGGAGGCTATGCAATAAATTGTTAAATGGGCTGTATCAATACCTGTTGGTTTACCACTTCATAAAAGGTGGTGCGCTAAATGGATGTTTTGAAAACCACTCGATAGCACCTTTGAACAAGAATTTATGAAATCCTGCATTGGGTATTATCCTCTTGACATTTCTCACATAATCTGTGGGCACTCCGTAGTTGAATATGCCAAAAGAAAAATCAACCAAATCCCCTTTGCGAAAAACTTCCACAAGTGGATATTTCTCGTCCTTATAAGGTCTTACTTTGTGGTGAAATTCAACCATTAATCCAATTTCTTCGGACCATTGCTCAAGTTTCTGTTGGGATAGGTACTTTTTAACTTCCACTACTGATGGCGGAATGTAATCAGCAGTATGAGCGGACCAGAGCCCAATATCGTGAAAACAAGCAGCAATGGCAATTTTCTGTTTCTCTTCCTCTGAGCAGTCATGTTGTACTAGGCAAAAGTTATACATACGATAGACATGGCCGCGGTAGCCATCGTAATTGTCTCCGATGCATTCTTTCCATTGCAGAAGAATCTCCTCGATAAGAGGATTATTTGTTTCAATTTGCATCAAAAAATACCCTCATCTTTTACATTTCACAAGTATAATTGACCGGAGAAAGAGAACGGATTACCTGTTAAACAACATCCCTAATGACAGGAACCTTGCTTAAAGGGGTTCTATAAATTTCCTCGGACCAACGTTTAACAAATTTCACCTCAAAGCGGTAGCCCGTCTTTTCAATGTAATGAGGATTCGCTTCTCCACTGTTAAAGATAGATAAAGAACTAACTAAAGCCTCAACAAACAGACGTTTTACCCCTTCAGCCCCAAGAGTGTTTTCTAATTTGATAAACAAATCTTTAGGTTCATCTACTGCAGCAATTAAAGATAGGGTTTTGTTGGTGCGATGGTTAATAAATTGAGTTTCGTGGGCCAATGCTTCTAAATCAAAAAGCCCATTCTCCTTAAGTTGACGACATAGGGTTGTGTAAGTTGGAGGTGCAGGAAATTGTGTGTCTCCCAGATGAATCACATCACCACTGCGGCCTAAAAATTCAAATTGTTGAGTCTTTAATCCGGGGCCATTTATATTAGGACGACGAATCACCTTATCCCCTGATTTAAAGCGAAGAAAGGGGGTTTCGTGGCCATGAAGTCGTGTCACCACTAACTCACCTTCTTCTCCTTCTTTTACCCAACGCCCTTCTTCATCAACAATTTCTATCAGATGTAACCCAGGAACAGCTGCTAAATTAGGAGAGTCTGCCTTTAATTGTAAACCGATGGCCTCGTTTTGAACCGTGGCAAAGTAGCTTAAAATCTCCACATTGGGATACATTTGCTTAAGCTCAACTTGTTTGCGCTGTGGTAACATCCCGCTACCATACATGGCGACACGGAAGCTGTTTCTGGCTTCTTGACTCAATCCAACCCCCAAATCGCTGAGAATGGCAATGCCGGCAGAAATGGCCATGATAGCCTTGGGTCCTTGATAAGACATAATATGATGATAAACTTCTTTCATCACCGGACCAGCGCCGAGATAATTAATACCTGGTATGTTTTGCAAAACGCCGCCAACCATTGTGCCACTACTCCAGAGTTGGAAATCAGCTAAGGTGGTAGCAACCCATTTAGGCTCATCTCCTGTCAAGTAATCTTTGAGCATATACTTGCCGATGAAATCCCCTGCTATTTTGTAAGTATCGTGTAATTCTCGCAAGGAATAAACCATTTCGGCTGGAACTCCACTACTGGTGCCTCCACTGGCGACGATTTCAAAGCCACCATAGTTTAAAGGGACAACTAAACCGGGCCGCTCTCCCATAAAAAAGTCACTCATGACTGTTTTATCGGAAATGGGCAATTGTTGCCATTCTTCAAAATCATGAGGAATACCCTTAACCCCTGATTGTTCAATTCTTTCTTTCCAGAGGGGATTCAGTTTTAGGGTATGGACCATTTGCTGCAAACGCCGCAACACCAATGTATCTTGAATGGAGGGATCAATTTCACTGTAAGGTTGCTCACAAAGCTTGGCACATTGGTTCATTTTCTCGGCAAATGAAGGCAAATTTACCACGTCATCGATTGATTTGGGTTGCAACTCTTCGGGGGTAATCAACTGATTAACCATTGTTTCGAGAGAATTGTCAACAACTGAGATTTGAGTCATGATAGTTCGTTAATTTTTGGCTAAAAATACAATAGTTGAGGGGATGGTTAGGGAATTTTTGTAGAACTTATACAGTGGATTACAGTTTTGCAGCCTTTTGGAGAATTTCTTGTCCTATTTTTCTGATTTCACGGAGCAAGAGTTGGAAATGAACCATTTCGATTTTATGATTCATAAAAACGACACGCAGACAGGGCTTGCCATCAACATTCACCTTAGAAATGAAAAAATTACCCTCTTCTTTAAGACGGTTTCTGATCATCACTTGAAACTCAGGGAAGGCTTTTTCGTCTAGGTTTGAGGGGAGATAGCGGAAGCAGACTATGTTCATTTCTGGATCATGAACGGTCTGAAAATCTTTTTCTTGCTCAAGTATGCCATAAGCATTTTGGGCCAACTTACATAAATATTCCAGCTTATCAGCAAATAATTTTCTGCCGTAAATGCTCCATGTTACCCAGAAATTCATGATTAGGGGTCGTTTGGTACATTCAAAGTTCTGTTTTGCTCTGTCAAACTGGGTGTAAACGTCTTGTTGTTTTTCAAAGACATAACTGGCATCTTGATGGAAGGCACCATAACTCTTTTCTTTATTTTTGTAGAACAGAAGGGTGCATACCCCAGGCAAAAACATGGTTTTGTGGGCATCCCAAACGAAGGAATCTACTTTTTCAATGCCTTTTAATTTGTGACGCAGTTCGTCGGAAACGAGTAAACTCGCACCATGACAACCATCAACGTGCAGCCAGATGTTTTTTTCTTGGGCAATATCTGCAAGTTGATCAAGGGGATCAAAAGCTCCCATGGTTGTTGTTCCTGTGGAGACTACCATGGCAAAGACGTTTAAGCCTTTTTGGGCGGCTGCTTCGAGGGTGGGTTTTACTTTTTCGATACAAATCTGTTGTTTATCATTCAAGGGTAAACGAACGATCTGTTCTTCCCCAATGCCTAAAATACCGACAGCCCTAGAAATACTATAATGACCATCCCCTACGGCGATCGCTGGACGAGCTTGCCCTTCTAGGGCGGAAAATCCCTGAGACCAAAGTTGAGGAAATCTATCGTTTCTGGCGGCTAATAGGGCGGTTAGGGTGCCTAATGAACCCCCAGAAGTGGTCACCATTCCAAAGGTTCCTGGTTCCCAACCGATGAATTGGTTTAATTCATTGGCCATGATTTCCTCAACCACATTGGGCAACTGTGCTGCTTCGTAAAATGAGGATGGCTGGTTAATGGTGGAGTTTACCAAGTCCATAACACCGGCTAAGGGAATAACGCCGGAAAATTGTCGCCCCATATAGCCAGGGGAGTGAACAGCAATTCCTGTTTTTAGGTAGAGATCGAGGATAGCTGCTAGTTTTTCTTGTTCCCCTGAACCGGATTGGTTGCTGGGGGCGTTCATGATATCTTTTGCTTGTGCCAAAAGTTCATGGGGGTTGGTGAGATCAATGCCCCGAATGGAGTCGTCTGCTAAATATTTTTCTAGCTTAGAGATAGCAACTTCGACATTTTTACGGAATAATTCGGGTTTGAAAGCTTCAAGTTGTAGTCCTGTTGGTTTGTCATTGAGTGATGTTTCTTCTAAGAAGTTTGAGAAGAATTTTATGGAGTCAGATTGATTATTCAAAGACATAAGGCTACTCTTCTATTTATGAGGTTGGCTATTGATCAATTTGGTCAAACTTAGCACCCTTTTGTGTAAAGAATTCCTGCACAGTTACAACCTGTGCATAGGCAACTTCTAAGGCACTGAGGATGGTGCAATGGACATCTCTAGCTGGAATTAAATGATTACGGAAAACAAGGTCTTTGGTAGCACAAGCATCGTGAATGACTACACATTTAAACCCTAAATCCGCTGCTGCACGAACGGTGGAGTCAACGCACATATGAGTCATCGCACCACAAATGACTAATTCTCCCACTTCTATCTTTTTGAGTTCGTGTAGTAGGTTAGTTTCTCTGAAGCTATTGGGATAATATTTACGGGTGATTGATTCACCTTCAATGGGTTGGACACTATCATGTATTTCGGCTCCTGGGGTTCCCTCTATAAAGGGAGCGGTATTTGCTTCCCCTTTGGTTATGTGTTGTATATGGAAAACGGGTAGCTGATTTTCCCGATAATATTTCAGCAAATGGCCCGCATTTTGGGCTGCCCAATCCATGCCAAATAACTCCATGTAACCATTCGCAAAGTAGTCTTTTTGGATATCAATAAGAATTAGGGCTGATTTCAACTTTTTTTCCCCTTAATAAATAATCTATACAGATAGAAAGTCTACACTTGATACTACAGTAATGACTCCCTTATTTAGGTTAAAGTTTGATTAATTTATTTTTTTTTTATTTATTTTTAAACTTTTATTCATAATTTTGATCGATTTAACATCATTAAATCGTAACCAGAGGGACTTTGAAACACTCTTAAATCGAATTTAGGAACCATACAAAGAATATGATCAAAAATAGCTGCTTGTATCTCTTCATCG
>JAAUYJ010019314.1_pt1 | contig 11418 bp, 7 predicted proteins | sample 7278031 | NCBI WGS metagenome assembly JAAUYJ01 (sample SAMN14350222, study PRJNA611818) | marine sediment metagenome | isolation source: surface marine sediment (1.8m) | place: French Polynesia: Moorea | collected 2018-08 | reverse complement strand
TTTGCTTGTAGCTGACTCGCTCTTTGTTCTCATGCCACAATTGAGTTCTTGCTGCTAAAGCTTAGTTATATACCAAACGTACACAACCCAAGGTTCTCCTCAACAGATTTTCCTGTTCTGGAGTTGGGTAAAACCTAAATTTGTAGGCTTTTTCAACCATCTACTGTTTGCTTTTCGACTTTGACATTTTAACAGATTATGTGTAAACCCACAACATTGATTGGTTTTCCCATACGACGCTCCCCTTCCGGAGAGCGCGGGTCTTCAACCAACGTTGAGATAAAACAACTACCAAGATTAACAATTTAGCTTCGATCCATACTTTCAATTATCACTCAATAATCTCAATACTAATGCCACTTATAGCTAACAATAAGTTAATAGTTAATACCTGATAGCTAATTGCTGAAGGCTTTCCTTCGTCAGGGACAATTTTAGCTGTTTCAGTCCAGACACGCCTAAAACTGTCCAATAGATTTTTGTTTCTAGGTGTACCGCTCTTCTCCCTCTTCCCAAACTTCACTTTTAACGCACCATTATTTAGATGTGTCAGTCCAATAGTTACACAAAGTCAATCTAAGTACAATTACTCCAGCAACAAGCTAAATTCCTAGAATTATAACTTCTAGAGAATCAAATCTGACGCAGAAAAAGATATTGTACCCATAACTACATTAAATTCCAAAGCATAACTAATCTATTCACCCGAAACATCCACAGTATAAGAGTAAAGCATACATAAAGCTGTTAACAATGGCATTCATAGACAAATAGATGTTAAAAATATAATTATTGAGGGGTCTAGCCCCTCATATTATAACCCCTCTAATATTTTATTTAGATTTGAGAAGTATTAACTATGAACTATATAACAGCTCAAACATCAAAAAAGAGTAGGGAGGAAATCCCAAAAATGAAACAAAGGCCCATCACAGAAATCACTGATGCTAAACCCACAATAATTCCTAGTAATCAGTATCCAGAGATACATCATAATCACAACCTTAGTCAGTTTGTGAGATACATACCTACCGCAGTCGCAATGGTAGATCAGGAAATGCGTTATCTAACCTGCTCTGGTTTGTGGTTAGAACAATGGCAAATTACGTCTGCTGAAATTATTGGTCATTCTCATTATCAAATATTTCCTAATCTGCCAAAATTTTGGCAGCAACAAGCAGAAAAATGTCTATTGGGGACAATTGGTCAATTTGAAATAGAAGATTTAATCACTACTCCTAATGGATCGATAGAGTGGGTAAAATGGACAGTTACACAGTGGAATACAGATAAAGGTGCTATTGGTGGACTAATTTTATCTACAGAAGTTATAACTACCGACAAACAAGTCCAACACCAACTAGAATTAAACCAGTTAGCCACCGATAATGCTGCTGATGCTATTTTCTGGATTACTTCAAACGGACAAATATGCTATGTAAATAAACAAGGTTGTCGCTCTTTGGGCTACTCCGAATCGGAGTTATTAGAACTAACTATTCACGATATTAACCCAGAATTATCAGTGGCAATTTGGCCGACTCATTGGCAAAAAGTTAAACATCAAAATCCCCTCATCTTTGAATCTTTTTGTCGCACTAAAGAAGGTCGTATTTTTCCTGTCGAAATAACTGTAAATTATTTAGAATTTCAAGGTAATGAATACCAATGTACTGTGGTGCGCGATATTTCCGAGCAAAAGAAAACTAACAAAGGTTTATTGGAAGCTAAAGAACAATTACAAGCTGTCTTAAATGCTGTTCCAGGATTAGTTTCGTGGGTAGATGCAGATTTACGATATTTGGGAGTTAATAAACATTTGGCAAATTCTTACAATTTGCCGACTGAAGCTTTTATTAGTAAAGAAGTAGGATTTTTGCAAACTAGTCCTGAATTTAATGATTTTGTTTACGACTTTTTTGCTAAGTCAGATTGGACTGTTGCTAAAGAAGTAAAAGCTAACGTTAAAGGAAATAGTAGGACTTATTTAATAGTCGCTCAAAAATATTATCGTGATGTAGCATCATTACCCGCTGCAGTTTTTGTGGGATTGGATATTACAGAACGTTTAGAAATGGAAAATTCCCTCCGTCAGAGTCAGGAAAAATTTCAGCAGCAAGCTTATAAATTAGAGCAAACTTTACAGAAACTAAATTCAGCTACTACTCAATTAATTCAAAAGCATAAAATGTTTTCCCTGGGGCAGGTAGTAGCAGGAGTTGCCCATGAAGTTAATAACCCAATTAATTTTATTTCTGGTAATATTGCCTATGCTAAAAATTATATTCGAGATTTGTTACATCTATTGGATATGTACCAGGAATATTATCCAAATCCTGTACCAGAAATAGAATCAGAAATTGAAGATTTAGAAATAGATTTTCTCAAAGAAGATTTACCTAAATTATTAGATTCGATGATGATTGGGGCGGAACGAATTAGAGATGTCGTTAGAGGACTCAAACAGTTTTCACGAGTCGAGGAAGAATCTATCAAAGCAGTGGATATTCACAAAGGATTAGATAGTGCTTTGTTAATTTTGCAAAATCAATTTCAATCCAAGGGAGGTCGTCCAGGTATTGCTTTGATTAAAAATTATGGTAACTTACCTAGTGTCGAATGTTATCCCGGACAGTTAAATCAAGTGTTTATGCACATTTTAACTAATGCTATTGATGCACTAGAAGAAAAACATCGAGAACTGACATTACAAAAAACAAATCATCAACTATTTGAACCACAAATTAAGATTACTACAGAAGTTAAAGATAATTATGTAGCGATCGCTATTGTTGATAATGGACCTGGTATGGTGGAAGCTGTTTATCAGCGAATTTTTGAACCTTTATTTAGTACCAAATCCTCCCAAAAATGTACAGGTTTAGGTTTATCTATTTCTCAAGAGTTAATTGTTGATAAACATCATGGTCAATTGGATTGTAAATCTCAACCTGGAACCGGAACAGAATTTATAATTAAAATACCTATTAAACTTACTTGATGTTTTTTATGATAATTATCAAGACTTAGGAAATGTGGTTCAAAACAACATTTTGTTAACAAGTTTAATATGAAAACAATTGCTCATTGGTTTAGGAAAATTTTTCGATCAGAGCCAAGACAAAATTAACTGTTAAATATCCAACTCCTAAAATTAGAAAGATAAACAAGGTAAGACTAAAAATAGATTTCATTTTATTCATTGACGATGATTTTAAACTAGTAAAATTAAACGGCTAATGGTTATGTAAACGTAAGTATTTCCTTTCGTGCGGAATGCTGCGCCAACGGAATGCTGCAAAAACAGCTATTAGCCTTCAGTTATCAGCGATAATCTAGCAATCCGTGCATAGTTTGTAAAAAAAAATTGAAAAACTATAAATCAACTCCGAAACACTGACCCATTGTCTCCAAACCTATTCCCAAAAAGTAGTAAGATTTTACACACAAGTAAAAGAGGATTGCTATGTACCAAAATAGTTAAATTTAGGTGATGATGTCCGCTTTTACCCAGACTTTTAATTATCGCACTACTAAATCCTAATTTCTCCTTCAAATACAAAAAGTAAGGAACGCTGAACGCTGACGAATTCATACTTAGGGTTTGCTGAAAAAGTATTTTGGTGGAGGATAGGAGTCAGGATAAATGGGAGTTATAGAGGATGTAGCAGGAAGAATAGTCCCTTAATTTTTCTGCTATAGTGAGCCTTTAATGCTAACTCTTTGAACCTTTTGATGAAGTAAAAAGCCTGCATCTAAAACCTTCCAACTAGATTTCTAACTGTGGTTTACTCATATAAAAACTGGTGTAATATATACTATAGGTATCTCCAATAATAAAAAATCAAATCAATTGTCGTAAAGAAAACATTAATTATTTCTCTCTACTCCCCTACCCAATCCTACAGGACCAACACAGCTAAAACTGTGCAGCTTTTTTTGTATAATACCAATTCCCAAAAGTAAGGCTATACTTGGATAACACTTCAGTTATTAAGTAATTAAACTAAGGTCATTACTTTTTTATTAGTTTGAGTAAATTTAGCATCAATTATTCCTTTTTTTTACTTCTCCCCTACTCCCCTACTCCCCTACTCCCCTACTTCAATCAAATGTAGAAAAGTTTTTGAGAAATGGTATAACTGAACCCCATCTCCCCATCTCCCCATTTTCTAATGCACCATTTAATGTGTGTCATTCCACTACTACCTCTTTTCCAGATAGGTCTATTAGCTAAATATAATTTTTTTCAAGATTTACCAGAGTAGATTGTCAAGGTTATGTTAAGATTCATGTGAGTAGGTTGATTTCCCACCGATTTTAAGTATGTGGACGAAGATAACTAACAAACTTAATTAGTAGTCTTCGGTGAAGCAGAAAACTAGTCTCTAAGACTTAAACATAAGTTTGGGTAAGCTTGGGTAAGTTCAGCAGAACAGAATCTAGATTCATTATTCCGAAGAACAGAACTTTGAAGCAAAATCTTTACCAAAAGCATTGGCTAGACTTGGCAGAGTATGCTAGCGTAGTGGCTTCAGCAATGGGTGCTTTAGCAGTAGCAGCTTGGGGTCAAGCTTTTTATGCAGTAGCCCCTCTAACATTGGCTTTATCCCTGAATATAGCTAATAGATATAGGTTTGAGCAACAAATGCAGTTGTCCCAATATTCGGAGGTGGCCGAAGTTCAAAATTCCGTAGAAAAGTTAGAAAGAAATGCCGTTAAAGTAATCGTAAAGCTACGTCAACAGCTTTCGACAGAAATTGAATCAGTTCGCGAAGACCTATCAAATAAATCAACACAGCCTGTAGACTGGGGAATACAAGACCAGTTAAATGCACTGGAAAATTCGGCCTCTTCTGTGCAAAAGAGTTTGGCTGCTGTGGGTAAAAAAGCTCTAACTACAGAAGACTGGGAAACAGTGAATGGCCGTCTGTTGGTAATCGAAGAAGCGATCGCTAATCTACAGAGGGATATGGAAATATTGGCCAAGAGACCTCAACCGGATATATCCCAGATGCAGGCCAAAATAGATGATTTAGAAGTCCAAAACCGAGAAGTTGTTAAGCCACACCTAAAACGCTTGATTACTATAGTCAGGCAGTTACAACACACAAATTATCATCAATCATCCCATTCCCTAGTTTCAAAAAAGCCAATCAAAGAACCTATAAGTGAATCAGTTAAACAATCTGAAGGAAGATTTTAGCTAGATAATTATCCCAGATTATCGGTGGGAAAAATAGCGACACTTAAAACACTTAATAGGTATAAAATCAATCAAACATACCAGGATAAAATTACATAGTTTCCTCAATGACTGAATTATCCACTTTAATCTTCGATGTTGATGGGACTCTGGCAGAAACCGAAAAAGATGGCCATAGAGTCGCTTATAATCGGGCTTTTGCAGAAGCGGGACTGGACTGGGAATGGTCAACTTCCCTATATGGTGAATTATTGACAGTTTCAGGCGGAAAAGAACGCATTGATTATTATATCAGCAATTATCAACCAAAATTGGAATTGTCTATCCCACGGGACAAACTGATTGACCAATTACACGCATCTAAGTGTGAATATTACCAAGAATTAATAGCAACTGGAACTATCCCATTACGTCCGGGGATAAAAAGGTTATTAACAGAAGCACGAAAAAACCAAATGCGTCTGGCGATCGCGACAACAAGCGCTCTACCAAATGTGACTACTTTATTAGAATATACCTTGGGAAAGGAGAGCATTTCTTGGTTTGAAATAATTGCAGCAGGTGACATGGTTCCTGAGAAGAAACCAGCACCGGATATTTATTACTATGTTTTAGAAAAAATGAATATTCAAGCGAATAATTGCATAGTATTTGAAGATTCTGATAATGGTTTAGAAGCGGCTTTAAAGGTGGGATTAAGAACAGTAGTAACAGTTAATGATTATACGAAAAATCAAGATTTTACTGGTGCAAAGTTGGTGTTAAATCATTTGGGAGAACCTGAAGAACCATTTACTGTGATATCTGGAAATGCTCAGGGAAAAACTTACTTAGATATGAATCTCATATATAATTTGTGATAATGAATTGGCAAATTTCCGTAAGAAATCTAATAATTTTATGATACAGATAGCATTCCTATTTTAGTTGTCAAAAAAATATCCTCGAAAAAGGGAATAGGGAACGGGAAACAGGGGTAAGAGTTTCAGTATTTTTATCTATTTTTTGATTTTTTACAAATGATTTAGGATTGCTATATATTATAGTTTTTCAAGTAAATTAGCCACACTAGATCATCAATATTAGGATTTATCAAATAAAGTAGACAATTTTTTGGGAGTTTTTAGGGAATAGATGAAGAGAAAAAAAGACTGTATCTGATTCAGACAATAACTACTGTATATTACTTTCTGGCTCTACTTAAAAAGCTTTACCAAAAAATTATTCTAAAGCCTGCCATTTTAAGGGGATAAAGAAAGAGAATATTCCAAATTTCTAGCCTCCTTATTGCCGAGGTACTGTTAGCGCAGCTCCTCCGGAGGAGGCTAACTATTAATTGATAACTGATAACTGAAATGAAACGTTAATTATTTAAAAAATAATTATTGATGCTTCAGTAATACCAATTTAAAAAAAATAATTTTATGTTTGAGAAAAATTCAACTATTAACTAATTAATAAAAAAATCCACTTTATCCCTTTTATAACTAGCTTTTTTTTTGTTTTTCATATTATTTCACCACACCCAACACCCCACACCCTAAACCCAAGATTGATAATAGTTATAGCAAACATTTATAAACTTTGTACAAAATAAAATTACTTATTTATAATTGTCAAATAAAATTTGATTTATTTTTTACTTACGCTACAATGTAGAAGCTAGAAAAAATAAAAATGAATAAGGATACCAAGAGAAACCGCGTATGAACGCTAATGCTACAGTCAGCAAAAAGCCATTACTAATTGGCAAAGGATTACCACCTTTTGAATCGATAAAACCAGAAGATGTAGTACCTGCAATAACAGAACTACTAGAAGAACTGGAGCAAGAATTAAATAACTTAGAAGTAACTGTTAAACCAACCTGGAATGACCTTGTAGAACCCCTACAAAAATTAGTAGATAGTTTAACTTGGAGTTGGGGAATAGTGGGGCATTTGATGGGAGTAAAAAACAGCCCTGAATTGCGAACAGCCCATGATACAGTACAACCAAAAGTAGTAGAATTTTTAAACAAACTAAGTCAAAGTCAACCTCTTTATCAAGCATTTAAAAGTTTACGGAATAGTGATAGTTGGCAAAATTTAGATTCGGGGCAAAAACGCATAATTGAAACCGCTATCAGAGATGCAGAACTTTCAGGAGTAGGTTTAGAAGGAGAAAAACGAGAACGCTTTAACGCCATTGAACTAGAACTAGCAGAACTTTCCACTAAATTTTCTAATAACGTTCTCGATGCAACCAAAGCTTTTAGCTTAACCCTGACAAAAAAAGAAGAAGTCGAAGGTTTACCTCCCAGCTTATTAAGTTTAGCAGCTCAGGCAGCCAGAGAAAAGGGAGCCACAAACGCTACCCCAGAAAACGGACCATGGCGTATCACTCTAGATTATCCTAGTTTTGTACCCTTCATGCAGCATAGCAAACGGCGGGAACTGCGGGAACAAATATATAAAGCATTCATTAGTCGTGCTGACAGTGGGGACTTAAATAATTATCCTTTAATTGAACGCATTTTAGATTTACGTCAACAAAAAACAGATATTTTAGGTTTTAATAGTTATGCAGAACTAAGTCTTGCTAGTAAAATGGCTCCCACTGTCGAAGCAGTAGAAAAATTATTAGAAGAACTACGCAGTGCTAGCTATGATGCTGCAGTCAAAGACTTGGAAGAATTGAAAAAATTTGCTGCTAGCAAAAATGCACCAGAAGCAAATGATATCAAGCACTGGGATATTAGTTTTTGGGCAGAAAGACTACGAGAAGAAAAATTTTCTTTCACAGCAGAAGAGTTGCGACCTTATTTTCCACTGCCACAAGTTCTTGATGGGTTATTTGGTTTAGTCAAGCGGATATTTGGCATAAATATTACTCCTGTAGATGGGGAAGCACCAGTTTGGCATCAAGACGTGCGTTATTTTCAAGTAAGCGATGAAACTAATACTCCTATCGCTTACTTTTATCTAGATGCCTATAGTCGTCCCGCAGAAAAACGCGGTGGCGCTTGGATGGATGAGTGTATAACTCGCGCTAAAATTGTAGAAAATGGTCAAACTACTGTGCGTTTGCCGGTAGCTTATTTGCAGTGCAACCAAACTCCACCTGTCGATGGTAAACCAAGTCTGATGACATTCAGCGAGGTAGAAACTCTGTTCCATGAGTTCGGCCATGGTTTACAACATATGTTGACAATAGTTGACCATGCAGGAGCTGCGGGTATTAATAATGTAGAGTGGGATGCAGTGGAGTTACCCAGTCAGTTTATGGAAAACTGGTGTTACGATCGCGCCACTTTATTCGGGATGGCAAAACATTACGAAACAGGAGAAGCTTTGCCAGAACATTATTATCAGAAACTATTGGCAGCTCGAAATTATATGAGTGGTAGTGGAATGTTACGTCAATTGCACTTTGCTTTAGTTGACATCGAACTACATCACCGTTATCAACCTGGTGGGGAAGAAACAGTGGCGGATGTCCGGAACCGCATTGCTAAAACTACTGCTGTTTTACAACCGTTGCCAGAAGATTCATTTTTATGTTCCTTTGGGCATATTTTTGCTGGTGGTTATGCAGCAGGTTATTACAGCTATAAGTGGGCAGAGGTATTAAGTGCTGACGCTTTTGCTGCTTTTGAAGAAACTGGTTTAGAAGATGAGTCAGCGATCGCTACTTGTGGCAAGCGTTTTCGGGATACAGTGTTAGCATTAGGTGGGAGTTTGCATCCAATGGATGTGTTTAAGAGTTTCCGAGGTCGGGAACCTAATACTGAACCTCTGTTAAGGCATAGTGGTTTGGTAGCTGCAACTTAAAACTATGCTTTTACCTGTAGGGATGTCATTTCAGTTAACAGTTAACAGTACCTTTAAAGAGGAGACTTGAAACCTAATTTTCTGGTCAGATGAAATCTCCCTACAGAAAATAACGGTGGTGCATAGTAATGGTAGAGGAAGTGAATGTAGGTTTGGGAAAAAATAAATATTCTTTTCTCACCATTACTATGCAGAAGAACCCATAAATTTTCTGTAAAGATATTAAAGATCTTTATTAAGTTTTTGGCGTTTGATAAGGTTAATTTTTGATCAGAGGATTAAGAATTTAAGAGTCAGAATTGTTTGATTTTTTCTACCTAATTGACAGGAATTTTCCGGTTGATTAGGTATTGTATAATATTTAATTCCTTTTGCTTGTTGCTATATAGCAATCCTATTTGAGTCGTGTACAAAATTTTAATGGTTTTTAGGGAACATGGAACAGACAAGAGTTTCATTTTTTTATTGACTTTTTGAGTTTTTACAACCTATTTAGGATTGCTATATGATTAGTTATAATAAAAATTATTATACTAATATAGATGATTTATTTTTTTCTCCCCTTCAAATTTTATATGACAGTGGTTTTCATTTCGGTAGACCAGAGTAGGGATGTTGCAGGCAAGGTCCCTACAGGGTTTTGTTTATGGCTCCGGTGGTTCATCAAGAGCGAAAAGCGCTGTCAGTATTAATCTCCCCATTTTTTCTCCAATACTTGATAAATCAACCAACAAGAATCACAATCATAATGAGTAAAAAATCGAGTCAACTAACTCCCCATAATTCAGAGAATAGAATATCTAAAACGAATACAGAAACCTTAGATAAAATAGAAAATCTGAAGCAACTTTTAGTGGCTAAGGAAGTAGAGGTGAGAATTGCTGCATTATCGGAAGCATTACACTATGGAGAAACTGGAATAGATTTAGTAATTAACTGTTTGCAAGACGAGTCAAAGGAAGTGCAGTATAAAGCATATTTTATCCTGCAAGAAAGAGAGGAAATAAAAGTTAGACAGGCATTATCAGAATATCAGTGGGAAGCATCTATACTATTAGAATTATATGCACATAATCAGAAAAGATTTATGCGGGTGAACCTAAGTGATACTGAATTAATAGATGCTAATCTAAGTGGGATTAATTTGGGTTTTGCCAATTTGAAAAATGCCAATTTGAGAAATACAAATTTAAGCATAGCTAACTTACAAAATGCCGATTTAACAGATGCTTATTTAAGTTGTTGTAATCTCAGTCAAGCTGATTTGAATGGTGCTAATTTTACTAATGCTTTTATGTGGGGAGTTAACCTCAGTAATGTTGACTTGAGTGGAATGTATTTAGGAGATTTATGTTTGAGTCATGCTAATTTTCAAAATGCTAACTTGACTCAGGCAAATATGAGTTATTCAAACTTGAAAGGTGTTAATTTCAGCGATGCTAATTTGAGTCAGATAATTCTCATAAATGCTAATCTGAGTAATGTTAATTTGAAAAGAGTAAATTTGCAGGAAGCAGACCTGAGTAATGCTAATCTAAGTGGGGCAAATCTTCAGGAAGCTAACTTAAAAAATGCTGATTTGAAATATGCAGAATTATGGGATGCTAACTTGAGTAGGGTTAATTTTTTTGGTGCTGATTTGAGTGATGCTAATTTAGAATCTGCTAATCTTCAAGATGCTAATTTAGAGAATGCAATTTTGACAAATACTAATCTGGAAAATGCTAATTTAGATGGTTGTAAATTACCGGGAAAATCTTGATTGTTTGAGTTTATCCGTATTTTATGAAAAATTTGGCAAATTTCCTAGACAAAATTAGTTTAATATTTTATCCTTATAGATATGGTAAAATTAGGGATACCTATAGCTATAGCTATGTCGAAATTCCTGGGGGTTTTGCCAAAAATCTAGAACCTTGACAATTCAGTAGTTTTCGGTGTTGGACAGGGTTGTATTGCTCTAAGCCCAATAGCTGAAATTTAAGTTTTAGATTAGTTTAGATTAGTTCTGCCAGAAATGGTTGGGAGATTTAGTCTAGGACTGGGTTTTTAGGGGCAGACTTTCCTTTTAAATAAATCCCTATTAGGGATTGAAACATAGCTAGCTAGTTTTTACATTATTTCCTGAAATAACTTTCCTTTTAAATAAATCCGGCGTTGCTGAATCAAGGAATGAAAATAAAAACTCAACAATCTAGAATACTGACTATTTAATAGTGAGCGCGATCGCTAATAAATATAAATCATACCCACGCATCAGCAACGCCATAAATCCCTATTAGGGATTGAAACCAGGGCTATTTCATTCTAGAATCAAGTGAGAATTTTACTAGCTTTTAGAGATTGGTGGATAGAACCTTTAATCCTTGAAAAGGCAGATTTTCGTTAATACACAAAAAG
>JAAUYJ010085080.1_pt1 | contig 11419 bp, 9 predicted proteins | sample 7278031 | NCBI WGS metagenome assembly JAAUYJ01 (sample SAMN14350222, study PRJNA611818) | marine sediment metagenome | isolation source: surface marine sediment (1.8m) | place: French Polynesia: Moorea | collected 2018-08 | reverse complement strand
GTGGTGGTCTTGCAGTTGGCACAAGAGGTTCCCTCTCTCCTTGTTGTGCTCTAATGTTGCATGCAAGAAATTTAGCATACTCTTGTTTGATACCATATGGGAGAAAATACTCACCAGTCGTCTTTTGGGCTTGATCAAAGGCCTGTTCTGTCCATTCATCTTGTAGTAAAGCCCACAGGCGTTGCAGAGGTAGTGGCCATTGCCATCTCTCCTCCAGAGAGGCGTACTAGTAGCACCGCAGTTCACACATTCTCTTCCTTCTGCAAAAGAGATGGAAGATGTCTGTTATTGGTGCATTTGCAGGGGAAACAGCGAAATATTTTTAGTGTTTACTATCCACAAACCCATAGATTATTAATTGATTTCCCTTGACAACAACTTGTCAGTTTCCTTCTCCCGGGGTTAGTAGTAAGTTCACGGAAGGGCAACCCATCCCGGTTCTTACCGGCGTTGGTTCTCGCTTTGGTTTTCGGCCTAGAGCTGGGGAAACTTGACCTAGGGGCGGAGGCGGCGGAGGCGAAGGGGGAGGAGGAGGCCGCGGCCGCCATTCCGGCCATGCCGTACATGGAGGCGGCCGCCAGTTGCTCGGGGGACGAGTAGTAGGGGTAGGGGGTGGAGGAGGAGGAGGAGGAGGTTGATGAGGAGTGACTCGTACCTTCTGGCATCTTCCTGCTGCTGCCCCCGCCGCCGCTGACGCCGCCGCCGCCGCCGGCCGCCGCCGCCGCGGACAGGGAGTGCATCCCGTAGCCCATGAGCTGCTCAGAGGTGGGCTTGAAGTCGGAGGAGGAGGCGACGGAGGAGGCGTAGTCCAACGCGGACGGCGTCGACGTCGAGGTGGTGGGCAGAGAGGACTGGGCGGAGTAGTCGTCCTCCTTCAGCCCCGCCGCCGTCGCCTGGTGGTGGTGGTGAGAGGCCGGGTATCCGAAGGAGGAGGACGACGAGGAAGGTGAGGAGGAGGTCGACGCGGAGTAGTGCTTTGCAGCTGCCGCGGCGGAGGCGGAGGGGGAGCCGAAGGCGGTCCCCCACATGGAGTGGAGTGGAGAGTAGAACCCTCGTCCCATCATGTGAGATTGAGCTAGAAAGGGGGGGGGGATAATTTGTGCTTAAACGAGGAAAATAAATTGTTTGTGATAATTCGCCACTCACCTTGATACGCCCCCTGCACCTGGGAGAAGTACGTCTGCTGCCCCTTGAAGTATGCGTCGGCGAGCTCGTCCGGAGAGGCGCCCGCGTTGGAGGCGGCGGCGGTCGCGGCAGAGTGGTCGTACCAGGAAGAGCGGTGGTGGGACGCGGAAGAAGAGGCCGCCGCGGCCGCCGAGTGGTCAACGCCGCCGCCTCCCCCGTCCCCGCCGCCGACGCCAACAGCCGCGGCGGCGGCGGCCGAGGAGGGGACGCCGGCGCAGGCGGCCTCCATCACAACCATGGAGGACGGCTTCCAACCACTGCGAAAAACGGCCGCGCGAGGAGGTGGGAGTCACTTCAAAATACTCAGTCGGTCCTTATTTCCCGAGGGGGCTAGGCCACGTACACCGCCGTCGGGAGATGCAATCAAAGAACAAACACACGTGCGAGGGTAGCCTCGGGGTCTATAGATGTTGGGGAAGAGTTGGCGTCCGTTGAAGTAAAGATGCGATGCGATTGTGGGTCCAGATTTGAATCGAGATTCCTTTCTCCTCCTCCCTCCTGACCCCCGGGGCAATTATGCGACTTCTTCGCAGCAGAAGAAGTGTCGGCGTCCAACACTACTGAGGCTCTTTTCACCTTTCTCCTCCCATCTCCATCTCCTTGTCCGACATACGAAGGTGGAGAAAAAAAGAGCAGAAAATAAAAAAGCTCCTTATTCTTTTTTTCACTTCTTCTCTTCTTCCTCCTTCTTTCCCCCCGCGGGGCGAAGATGGGTAGTGGGAGGGAAGAGCACTTTTATGGGCCAGTTCTCTCCGTATATCAGATCTGAGTAGCAGTCTCCTCTCCTCTCTTAAGCGATGATCTGACCGCGATCGCCGAAAGCAGGGCAGGCACTGAGAGGGGGGGGGGAGATTGCAACGTTATACGGGGAGTGAAAAGGAGGGGGAGGGGAGGGGGTGGTAGATGCCTCGCGGGGAGGATATGGGTGCCCCCTCCTTCCCCGGTGAGTGTGTGTGTGTGCGTGTGAGGGCGGCCGGGGGAGAGAAAAGGGGGAGGGAGGAAGTGGAGGCGCCGGTGCCTTCTTCTCTCTCTCTTTATCCGCCCTTTCTCACATCGCACATGCTCCAACCTACAGAGAGAGAAAGAAAGGAGAGGGGGGCCCTTCCTCCGTCTTCCAAGCCGCCATCGACAAGCGGCGGCGAACGGAGATCCGCGCCGCCGCCGCCCGATCATCTCTTTCTCTAACGGCCGCTCTCCGCCGCCGCCGCCCGCCCAAGATATCACCCATTTCTGGTGACGATTCTGACGGGGGGGCAGGAGTGCTACAAGATGTTCTCCTTTCTCCTCGAGCACAGGGGGCCTTTTTCTTTTCCTTCCGGCACTCCTCCGCCCGTATCTCTGGCGACTTTGCGCCGGCGATTCAAGTGACCAAGGGCCGTTCGAATCTTTTCCGCGCGCTTTCCCCCCCTTTTCCTGTCCGAGCGCCTTCCTCCCATGTGTGGGAGGAGAGAGAGAAAGAGACACCCCAAGTTACTACCTAGTACCTACCTTAGGCCAACGGTGCCTACTTCTTCCGAACTCTCTCTCTGGGCAACAGCCGCGGCGGCGGCGGCGGATGATGCACCCAAGTCACGGCGGGGAGGGGGGGAGTGAGTGCACAAGGAGAAAAGGAAAGGTATACACGGTCGTCGTAGCTGGGCAGGGGCCGTCCAATGGGCCGCGCGATAAGATGAAGACAAACGGCCAATCGAATGGACGCCCGCGACGATAAGGAGAGAAGAGGGCCGAGGGGGAGGGAAAGGAGGACGGAAAAGATCTTTTGCCCCCTCTTCGGTTGTACGGGTACACTCTTCTCTCTCTCGGAGGACTCTGAGTTGCTTCCCTTGATGCAATCAGCGGGGGGAAATCCGACGTCGATAAATGACTCCGAGATTTGAGGAGAGGGGGGGAAGAAGGACTGGAGGGGGAGGAAGAGTCAGGGTGACCGTCCAGAGGTTGGGAAAAACATCCCCGAGAGTTCGCTTAGGTTGTTCGTTGAGGTGAAAAGTGGCTGGACTCCGAAAATTCAGGGAATCCTGAAAACACGCTGTTTCGCATATTTTATTTACAAAAGTATCAAATATTTGAATTTTGAATTTAGCCGACATTTTTAGCACAAATTTATAGGAAATACTAGCTGTCGATTAATTGTTGAATAAAAAGAAGCACAAGACGTTTCGGTGACCAAGGAAACTACGCTGGCACAGCGAATACAGCTTCAAGTGGTCAAAAGGGCATAACGCACTGGATCCTGCACGTTGGTTTTGGCTATGGATAATGCAAGTCAGTGGCAAAGAATCTATTCACCGTTTCCCAAGGGGTCGGAAACAGTGAAAAAAGATTTCCCCTTCGCATTTCGCCCCGGCTCACCGTGCAGTAGCTTTCTCTCTCTTCTCCCACCCTCCCCCTTTTCTTTGCGGCAGCCTCCGGCGGGAGGGCTCTATCATATATCACTCCCCGCTTGACATAGCCAATCATATCTCGGGCTCCCATTCGCTAAATGCGGTTCCTTCTCCTTTTCATCCCTCCTCTCCCTCCCCCTCAACTTCTCGGTTCGCCTCCCCCTCTTCTCCCCTTCCTCCCGCCACCCCATCTCCCATGTAGGACTTTCTTTCGCTCGGGGGCCTCCTTTGTGCTACTATACCCCATTCAACCGAGGGGAGGGGGAGAAGGGGGGAGAAAGACCACGGTGTCTCGCTCAAATAGAGTGCTTGGTGCCGTGCCCTTTCTTGTGATTCTTTCTTTACAACCGTTTGGTAAACAAAGCATGCCGAAGCCCGAATGAACAATAAAGTGGTACCAAGAAAGAAGAGATAAATCCATTTTGTGGCCACGGAGGGAAACGTGCAAGGCGAGAAAAAAGAATGGGAAAGAAAGGAATCGATGGAGCCGAGATATCACAGACAGAAAAGGATGGACCCACCGCCCAAGGGAAGAATAGGCGAGCTCTCCCTCCCGTCCCCGTGTTCCGTGGTATAAGCCCACAAAAGTTCTTCCTTGCAAAGCATATACCACCGCGGCGGAGAAGAAAGGATTCGTGTCTTGCTTTCTTTTTGTGGTGCATCAAACGTGAGGCGCTCGCTATCTTGCGGAATATGTTTGTCCTGCACGCGAAACTCAGGCAGCTGCTTTCCAATTAAGATGTCATGCAGGTGCGGTGAAGAAGGTTCAAAATCCCAGAACTAATTGCGGATAAGAAGATTTATTTAGAAGGAATCTAAAAAGGAGTTGCGGCAGAGCAAGGAGATAAGAGTCGGATCAAGGCGAAACTTCTCATTAGCACGCAAATCAGGGAGAATGAGAAGGGGGGCCATCCTTCTTGCAGCGCTAGTTCCGTTAATTGCGGCCAGAATCTAGGAAATGCCAGTACAAAGTTTTCCCGCGGAGGGAGGATGTCAAGAGCGTCGCGGGGGAGTGGAGGAAGACGACTTTTTAGGGTGGGAACAACAAACGTAGCTTGCGGCGCGAAAAGAAAACCCGCGGGGCAAAAAACCGTAGAAGAGACGCAGACTGTTTCTTTTTCTCTCTCTTCATACAGTGCTATTACGTACTGTACTACACCATACGGCTCACTCATTCCCACCCCCCTTTCTGCATGCTCCCACACAGCGACGCTCTGTCATCATCAACATCATATTCCCCCCACCGCCTTTCTCTCGCTCCGTTTCCCTTTTCCCCCCGCGGCTCCGTCCGGTCCCTCCGCCCGCTGTCATCTGTCAATCTCTTGATGACGTGGGGAGGAAATCAACTCTGGCTCTCCCACAATGTAATGTAGCTCTTTTTGGGGGGGATATACGGATAGACCCGCTTTTCTATTATGTCCTTTTTTTACCGCAGTCGTTAGCGCCTTGCGTCACCACAGCCTGCAAAAATGAAGGGGCTGGAGGTGGCGGGAAAGTTTGAGTACGTGCGTCCTCTTTTTCACTGGCTCGTGTTCGATAGCGCCCTTCTCCTGTCCTCCTTTTCCCTTCCCATGACTAAGCTCCCCCCCTCCGTCCATTGATCCCGAATGAATTCTCTTTTCTTTCCTTTCTCTTTACCTTTCCTATCCTCCCCTCGGTTCTTTTTTCTTTGCAGTGGCTCCTCTTCTTTCCTCCTCTTCTTCCTCCCCCTCCCAGCTCGATGGCAGACTCGATTCCATTACAGACATTAAGATAAGGTTTGGCGGGGAAGGGGGAAGAGAGGGGAGAGGGAGAATCCTCCTCCTCCTCCTCTCACAGAGTTAAGAATCCCCAAGGGGAAATTTTGACGGGGGGATAGCTCCACCACTGCAGTGCGGAGGAGGGGGATGGAGGGAAGGGAAAGAGAGGGAATTGGGCAGGATATAATGGGTGGAAGAGACAAGAGAGTCAGCTGTCTGTATCAGTGTGTCGTGCTTTTGGGTAGAGAAAGGACAATGTGCGGTATATGGCTCATTGGCGGCGGAGGGAGGTGCCGTTTTGACGGGATGAGTCCTCCCCCTCCCCTTTTGTTTGTGGTCACATTAACACGTTGTCTCAACACAGCCACTGCATTGTGCGCGGGCTGATGAGAATTACACATGTCGACATGGCGCATATGGGCAACGCTTTTTTTTAAAAAAGGTAGAAATAACGTAGAGCTTTCGGTGGCGATATTTTCTTTTCCCAGAAGTTGTCATCGTCGGCGAGTCGGACGGACCTGACTTTTGGACGCGAAGTCAGACTGAGAAAAGAGAAAAAGAAGCCGCCGACGCCGCCAAGCTACCACATCACACAGGATGGAGGAATCTTGATTCCGGCATCGGATTACTCAAAAAGAGCGGCGGCGGCCGAAAAAAAAAGTTTTCTTCCTTCTCTCTTTTCTTTCCCCATGTGGCGACTGGCGAGCGGCGGCTGTGGGAGAAAAAGGGTACGGCGGCTGCGGAAAAGCTAGGGGGAAACAGGAAAGCAAAAATGTTTTCTCAGCGATCTCGCAGGGGGGCCGTCGGAAGAAAAAAAACCTCAAGGAAAACGAGCCGAAAGATTTTTCTTGCTAGCATCACTCTGGCTGACCACCTCCCGCTGAAATATTTCGTCCCCGCGTCTTCCGCCGACGAAATCTGATGCCTTTCAACCCTTTCTCTCTCTCCCGCCCTATCCGTATCTAATAATCCACTTAGCCTCTCACATCTGATGCGACAAAAAGGCTCTCTCTTTCTTCTTCTTCACTCTCGGAGAAACTTCGTATCTGGCGGAGACATCGCAATCGCCTGTTGTTGACCGCCGGCAGGTAGAAGGCTTGTTTTTACTTTAAAAGTCAAGAGATTTCGGCGAAAGATCCGACTTTTCCAGGTATAAAAGGGTGGCGAACTCTGCCTGCCAAAATGATTGACACCAACTACTCATTTGAGCGTAGCGAGCCGTGGATGGATAGGGGTAGCCCAAAAAGCAAGGAGAAAGAGTCATGCCATGCTCGTGGTGGCGATGACTACATTTTTCCATTCCCCCTTCTCTCTGTCTAGCTGCTGACACTCCTTTTCCTCCCATCTGATAACCATTAATGTTTTTCCATCTCTCCCTCTCCTTCTTCCTCCCCGGTTCTGCTAACGAGCTTGAAAGTCGGACTTGAAAGAAGGCAACACGAACGAAGAGGAGAAACAATCCAGCGTCCTTTCGGTTCTGGCTTCTTTTTTTTTTGAAGGGGACAGAGTTAGTTTCCTATTTTCTATAAGTCCGCCTTCCTCCTCTGCCCTTTTTGATAGGATCTTTTTTAGAGGAAGCGACCGTGAGTCTGTCTTGGTATGAGTCACAGCGACAGCATTCGAAAAAAAGTCACTTTTGCGGTCTCCTCGCAGCACGAGTTTCACTTCACCTTTTACCAAAAAGCCATCCTCCTCTCTTCCTGCCTGCATTTGGCCTAATGCTTCCCCCCGTGCCCACCTATAAGACCCCTCGCCGTAGGAGGTCCCTCCCCCCACGGGATGGCATGGCATCCTATAGCCAGAGGAACATTCGTCATTGAGTGACTTATTCGGGTCCGGGGCGACTTTGGCAGATCCTCGTTTGTCACCGCCGCCGCCGAAGCTCAAGTGGACGAATCTTCTTCTCCGTAGTCGGAGCTAGGGAAAATATGCTATGGAACATTAGAAGAGAGGGGGAAAATCGCGATGGAAGCATGCGATAAACGGCCATTCTTCACTCTCTAAAAGTCCCGCTTTCTTTATTCACCTCCAAAAGCCTACCTCATACAATCAAAGAGACCTTCAAAGTCGCCCTATAGCTAAAAAATGTCAAACCCGCGTCGCACGCAACTTGATACTGCTCAAAGCTGCTCGGTGTCTTTCTCTTCGTATATCTGAGGCGCGTGCCGCTGTCATTCAACCGCCACTTTTCCCAGTGTGCGTATGCGCCAGAGTATTATTTATCCGCTCTTTCTCCGCCGCGGTCATTTTCGCACGCCGCGGCGGAAGACGGAAGAAGGAAACCCAATATCACCCCACGTCAATGGTTTGCCGGGAAGAAAGCTCCTCACGTGCGATTGACCCGGAAATCGAGCGGCGAAGAAATGAGGTATGATGTGATTCGGAGCAGCACATGGCACTTTTCTCAATTTCCCTGACTACGGAGCGAGTTTTCCCACACAATCCCACGCGGTGGTTTTTGGAGAAGGAGAAAATACGGATTCTCTCGCATAGCAGCCACTTGTTTTATGTGCAATATGCGCCCGATTTTCCTCGGCTCGCAATAAATTCCGGCGTGTCGGATGGCGGAGACAATGTTGTTCCAGAGTTTTGCACTGGTTTTATGCTAACTGCTCCCGTGACCAATCAAGCGGACGGCGTCGACGAAAAACGCGGGAGCTTCCGAAATAAATGGAGAAACAACACAGAGCTTCCGCGAAAGAAGGAAGACAAAAAACCATATAAAACTGATATTTGTGCAGTTTTCACCTCTCCTTGTTTCCCGCAGGTTTAGCATCCGACTGGTCACCGTTCGCGAGATAGCGCTTCCTTTCCCCCATAAATTCGGCGAAACGGGGAAAGCGGGGGGTGGCCGGCCATTTAAATGCTAAGCAGTCAACTTCGGAGCCGCTCCCCGTCTTGAGCCACACACTGTCATAATCTGATAAAAAGGCTGCTTCTTTTCTGACTCTGGACCTGTCGCACCCGGTCGACAGTGAGTGGCATGAGGAGCCACTGAGGAAGGTAACTAATGTAATGTCGCGTCCTCCACAAAGTATTTGGCGGGAAGGCCATTTACCTACAGCCACGGCAAAAAGAGGAATGGTCTCTTCTCTGGTTGCGGGGCAATACCAAGAAGCAAAACTATGTCGGAAGTGATTTTCCAGTAAACGGAACGCCTCATAAACTCATGCTTCCAAACAAGGCTCTTCCCTGGTGTCTAGCATAGGGGAAATCCGACCTTTTTTTTCTGCGTTTCTCGTCTCAGCCGTCTACTTCGCGCCCTCTCCGTTGTTCTCCACTCTGCTTTGGAACGTGCCACCGGCCGGCAGCTCATCTGGAGCATTGTCTGTTCGCATTGAAAAAAGAGGTGAGTAGGCGGTGTTGGGTGGTGGCATCACCCTGCCGCCGCACTCAACCAAAAGCTCTGATAACATCGCTCCCGTGGGGTGATCATCTTGAAAGCGCTTTTAGATAAGGATGGCGGAGAGGGGGGATGTTGTAACCTAAAGACCCATCTTCTCTCCCTCGAACGAAGGGCAAAAAACCTGGCAGGTGCGTTTTGACACCGTGCGCCAAACCATTTGACACTTTTTTTAGTGTGCGGAATTATTCAACGGAATAATTGTACGGAGAACGGTGGCAACAGTACCGCACGACATCACACGGGTCGCTAGCTCACCGGAGGTGAACTTTCTATTGTCCCCTTTCAGCGAAAGCTTTTGGAACTGAAGCGCCATCTACCAATGAATAAAAATACGGAATTGTCGATAGCTCTTTTGCGTGTTTCCTCAATTTATTTACACAAAAAACTTGTAGTAGCGTAACCTTGGCAGTATAAATATCGCGTACAAAATTGACTTCGCTCGCACGGTTCCTCTTCTCTTTCTCCTGGGGAATGAGAGACGCACAAACATACCTTGGAAAAATATCGCTAGGCGCAGGAGTTGATGGAGTGGTGTTGGTGGGAAAGAGTTTCACTCATTGGGTGGGGGAAAGGGGGGCAGTAGGTTGAGTCAACTATCTTCTCAGGGGTTTCTACGGCGAGGGTTGGGTTGGGTGGGATAAGGTTGACTAGAAAAAATCTTTTCCTATGCATGTATGTAGTAATGCTGCGCTAAAATAGGTTAACCACGTTCCAATCATTCACTCACACCAATATTATACTTTACAAAAGGGTGAGAGACAGTCTGTCTTCTGTAGGTAAGGGGGAGCGAGTTGTGCTTAATTCTTCCTTGGTTGGAGGTGGTGGGGAGAGTCAGAGAGTATATCTTGGTCGTCGCTTCTAAAAACGGCACTGGTTTTTTCTCTTCCTTGCGTGGGCTGGAGGGGATGGGGATACGACAAATAGACACACACGAATATAGCTGCATGAAGGGTAAGAAGATTCGCAGTAGTAGTAATAGTAGTAGAGAAGATACGAAAGGTTCGATTTTTTTGGCAATAGGTCCTCCCAAAGCTCATTGTACCGAGAAACTGGCTTTGGGGGCTGCATTGGAGACAGGGAGAGAGAAAAAACATTGCCGCGGCGGGTAAAAAATATTGCGTATTTTTCGATCGAGCGAGGGCGCCTTGATATTCTTCAGTTGCTTCAGCTGCCTCCTTGATTTTTTTCTAAAGTCTACTTCTTCCCGTTTGCTAGTACCGCGTTGACCGGGACGGAGTAGTCGTACTCCTCGTCCTTGCTGCGGTACAGGTCCACGTAGTCGGATATTGCACGGTAGATGAACTTGTACTGGTCCTGAAAAAAGAAAGACAAGTTGTGAGAGACTGCAAGGAGTGGGATGATATAATTTTATTTACCAAGCTCTGCACCATCCCCTGCCGCTGCGCCCTCAGCTTTCTGACGGCGGTGAAGACGTCGCACCTGGCCTCGTTCTTGATCTGCAGCGCCAGGCAGCTCAGCGCCACGTAGACGGAGGACCGGTCGGAGCCGCGCAGGCAGTGGACGGCGATGGGGCCGGTCAGCCCGGCCTCGGTCTTGTGCGCCATGGCGTGCTCCACCAGGTCAAGCAGGCCCTGCGTTCTCGAAGGGAGGTCCGAGGCGGTGTCGCCAGTCCAAGCGCTGTACTCGAAGTGGACCAGGTCAACCTCCTCCTCGACCTTAAACGTAAAAATAATTACATTTATGCCGCGTCTCCATCTATAACAAAACTATCAAGCTTACCTTGGTGTTGACCACCTCGAAGGTCCTCTTGACATAGGAGGGCAGCTTCTCCGTGCCGGTGAGTTTGACGCGAATGTTGCCGAAAGAGGCCTCCCCGTCCTCGTTCCAGTACCTCCACGCGCGGTCGCCCGACAGCATCACCATGGTGGAAACGCTGTGCTCCGTGACCATCCGCCAAAAGTCCTCCGAGGTGGACGGCAGCGGGTCCTGCGTGATGATGAAGCTCTCGTCGTTGTGGTAGCCCTCGATGAAGGAGGCGTTGATGTAGGTGGAGTGGGGCCGATTGCCGTCCGGGGTCAGGATGACCCTGTTGCGGTCGAAGGGGATGACGGTGCCGCACTGGTTCTTCAGTCGGTTCTCGTCGTTGGTGCCGACGGAGAGCGCCTTGCGGTCGTCCACGATGTCGGCCAGCCGGGAGAACTCCTCCTCCAGCGCCCGGGAGGAGTCCTTGCTCATCTCGCCCCAGCGCTTCTTGACCAGAGGTGCTTCCAGCTCCGTGTCTCCGAACTGGGCGAACTCCATGATGGCTCGGTAGACGAAGATGTACTGTTTAGCAGACTGGACAAGGAAGTTCCTCTGGTGCCGCAGCTCGCAGACGGTCTGGTAGATGGCCACCTTGCCCTCCTCCTCCAGCTGCTGCGAGAGGGAGTCGATGGCTATGAGGGTCCCGGAGCGGCCAACCCCGGCCGAGCAGTGCACCACCGTGGGGGGCTTCCTGGAGACGGGCGAGGAGGCGGAGGAGGCGGTGGAGGAAGAGGAGGTCGAGGGGGAAGACGGGGAGGCGTCCTCCAGCTTGGCCCAGGCCTCGTTGATGCGTTTGACAAATCTGCGGTAGCGAACGAGTTTAGTTTAGTTTAGTTTATTACAGGTTCAAATCAGGGCGACAATAAACGATACAAATTGTACACATCTACTGCCGCAGACTTTGTCCGAAGACTTGGTCCTTTCCTGTCCGACGATGGCTTACC
>JAAUYJ010183220.1_pt1 | contig 11420 bp, 15 predicted proteins | sample 7278031 | NCBI WGS metagenome assembly JAAUYJ01 (sample SAMN14350222, study PRJNA611818) | marine sediment metagenome | isolation source: surface marine sediment (1.8m) | place: French Polynesia: Moorea | collected 2018-08 | reverse complement strand
TAGCTAATAAGTGCCAATTTGGTTAGCGTAAATTTTACGCTAATTTTGACCCAAACTAATAAACTTTTTTCGTTTTTTTCGTATCAGTTAATAAAAGTGCGGAATGTGGGAAGTATGTACTCGGCGGCAGATCGGCGAAAAGATTGTACAAGAATAACAAAGTAGGCAGCAATAGCATAAGTCCAAAGTGCAATCTCGACTAAAAGTAATAACTCCTTGGGAAGCAGGGAGTCTGCCTGTGGAGGCGGTGTAAGACCGAGATAAGACAAGTCTTATGGAGGCGACGGCCAATGAGACGGGAAGCCTCAGAGACGAATAAAACCGTCCTTGAGTTGATCTGGTGTTGGGAAGCCCCAACTTCAGCGAAGCAAGTTGTGGTACTTCACTAACCCCAACTAAGTCTTGCGACTATAGTTGGGGTTAGTTCAGAATTCGCAGTTATTATTTTCAAACGAGACAATGAGCGTTTGATACTACTGATTTTAGTAAGTTGTCTCCACACTTCCTGATATCGAACTCAGATCACAACGAAACAATGAGATAATGATTTTGAAATTTTGCCCCTTTAACCGACTGTCCGGCTAAAGGAGAGGGTAATTCTATGTTTCGTCGCTGATCCCCTGCTTCAATGGTTAACTCCGGTCCATACTGAGTTAACTTAACCTGTTTTTTCTCAAACCCAGGCAAAAATACTTTTACCTGACGCTTAGCAATATCAATGGTGACCGGTTTAGGGGCCTGAGAATCCCCTAAAAGCCCTGGTAAGGCTTCCATTAAAGGTGTCCACTCTCCATCCATCTTCGGAAGAGAAGACACCGTCAAGGGGTCAAATTCGTTGGCCAAAACGGCTGCCGCCCCTTGGTTAACAATCACACCTCGAACCGTTAACCCAACTTGTTGCGCTCCACCCCAGTAATATTTAGCAGCGGCGATCGCTGTTTTCTCTTCTGTAGTCACCAAATAAGCTGCCACACGGTTTCCGTCCGCTAAAGCCGCTTTTCCTGACTGTAAAATGTCATTAGCCGGAGCATTTTCTAAATCATCCACACTCCAAGACACATTGAGAATGGCACTGGTTATCGGCTGTACAAAAGGAGCCAAAGCTTTGCCCACATCAGACTCCGTTAACACCTCCCGAAACCTTCTCACATACCAACTCATAATCTCAGGAATGCTAAACATCCGTAACGTATTTAAAGCACTATCTCCATCATAAACAATGACATCGTAACGACCACTGGCTTCATATTCTCGTAGGGTATTCAGTGCTAAGGCCCCATCCATTCCTGGTAAAACTCCCAACTCTTGTCCGTAGACATTCTTTAGCGTCGGCGATCGTAAATATTTTGCTTCTAAGTCCTTGATATCTTCCCAACCTTGTGAAAGTAGCTGAGCAGATTGTAAAACCATCCCCTTCAAATTAGGCCCAATTTCCGTGGGAGAGGTTTCGAGGGTTGTTCCCAATAAGGTACTCAACACAGGGCTGGTATCTTGAGAGAGTAACAAAACACGCGAACCAGAGGCAGCCAGTTTTTTAGCCGTAGCGATGGCCACAGTCGAACGACCTGTACCGCCTTTGCCTAAGAAGGTTAAAATCAAAGCCATAAGGATTAAAAATATCTTTGTTAGTGATACAAACAACTTTTGTAGGGGCTTAATAGTGTTCAGCCCCTAGGTATTTTTGACTTCGTTAATCAAGAGGTTTAAGTTCATCACCAAAAAACCAAGTAGAGGTTTTATCAGTGAATTCCACCACAGCACCAATACCACTGCCATCAGTCATTTTAAAATCCTTGATGGTTCCTTCCTTGCCCAGTTTATCGACAACGTTACCAGAGACACGATCTCTGAGACGAATTACTTTAACTTTCTGCCCGATTTCCATGCCCAAAATTTAATAATAGATTAATGAACCATTGATTAGTTTAGCCGAATCTGGCCCCTATAGATGGTTAAAATTTTATCAAACTCTTGGGAACAACTCGACAAAAGTATCTGACATTTAATACAATAGCCCTCTAAACTGTGATTTATCGGTATCATTACCTATCTATTATGACCATGACGCTAAAAGCTGGACTTCAAGGATCGTCTTTGAGACGATACCTCGAACTCCTACAAATGTTAGTTGAGAGAAACTTAAAAGGCCGTTACCGAGGCTCGTTTTTAGGGATTTATTGGTCATTGCTGAACCCGCTCATTATGACTGGACTTTATGCGGCCATTTTTGGCAATGCCTTTTCTCAATACTATAGAAATTTATTTGAGTATGTTTTAGCCGCTTTTACGGGCTTAATTGTTATTAATTTTTTCTCATCATCTACCAATCAAGCTTTAGCGAGTGTGGTGGGCAATGGTTCACTTTTAAACAAAGTGCGTCTTCCCATCAGCATCTTTCCGGTGTCAATGATTGTGGCTAATGTTTTCCAATTTGTCATGGGACCTTTGCCTTTACTAGCTATTGTCACCCTTGGGCTCTCTAAAAACCCTCTGAACGTCATTGGACTAATATTTCCCTTAATTTCATTGGGTCTTGTCTGTACAGGGGTCGGCTTTTTTGTCAGTGCGATGTATGTATTTTTCCGAGATTTACCCTATTTTTATGAGTTAGTTTGCTTTGTGCTTTGGATTAGCTCTCCAGTTTTTTACCCCTCTGAGATTGTTCCTGCGGCGGTCAAATCATTCTTACTTCTAAACCCCCTGATTCCCATTATTGAGAGTATTCGTCAGATATCATTGTCTGGTGATTTACCGGATCTCTCCCTAATTTTACATTCATTGTTTAATGGAATCATCCTTTTAGTGTTAGGCTGGGTGTGTTTCCGCTCCTGGCAAAAAAACTTTATGGACTTGCTCTAAAGGTTAAATGGTAGAAGCAATTAGACTCGATCAAGTTTCCCTATGGCGTAGAACCCAAGAAGAGTTTTCTTACGATTTAAAGAAAACTATCTTGTCTATGCTAGAAGGGAAATATCGTCAACCTTCAAAAAAATTAGTTCTTGACCGCATTAATTTGACAGTTCATGATGGGGAAAAAATTGGCATTATCGGTGCTAATGGGTCAGGAAAATCCACCCTACTCAAAGTGATCACCGGTATTCTCGAACCTACATCGGGTAAAATTCGTGTCAAGGGAGAAATTGCCCCTTTGATTGAATTGGGGGCGGGATTCGATGGAGAATTATCCGTTACTGATAATATAATCCTTTATGGCGTTATGTTAGGATTTTCTCGCCAAGAGATGAAGGATCGTGTCGACTCTATTTTAGAGTTTGCCGATTTGACAGACTATAACCTAGCCCCTGTTAAAGCCCTTTCCTCTGGTATGGCAGCCCGTTTAGGGTTTTCCATTGCCACGGATGTTGAACCCGATATTTTAATCCTGGACGAAGTGTTGTCCGTTGGCGATGAAAGCTTTAAGCATAAGTGTCAAAAACGGATGGATAAACTTTGGGGACACCATACGACTATTTTGGTGGTGTCTCATAGTTTAGATTTTATTCAGCAATCCTGCGATCGCGTGATTTGGCTCGATCGCGGAAAAGTTCGCTTTGTGGGCAATACAGATGAAGCTATTCATCGCTATCTCACGGCGGTTCAAGAAAATTCAAAAGTCGAATTACATAATCATCTATGAAAATTTTAATTACGGGTGGTGCCGGCTACATCGGCTCAATTTTAACCCCTACTTTACTGGCTAAAGGCTATGAAGTAACGGTTTTGGATAGTTTTATTTTTGGTCAAAATAGTTTGGCCGATTGCTGTCAGTATGACACTTTCAATGTGGTGCGAGGTGACTGTCGCAATGAAGCTTTGATTAAGGAATTGCTCAAAGACGCAGATGTGATTATCCCTTTGGCCGCTTTAGTGGGTGCGCCTCTATGTAGTCGGGATAAAGTGGGAACCCGCACCATTAACTATGAGGCGGTTAAGATGTTATGCGATTTAGCCAGCCCTCAACAAAGAGTTTTAATGCCTGTAACCAATAGTGGTTATGGGATTGGAGAAGCGGGTAAGTTTTGTACCGAAGAGTCTCCCTTACGCCCTATCTCTCTCTATGGAACGACAAAAGTTGATGCAGAAAAGGTAGTCTTAGCACGAGAAAATAGTATCACCTTTCGACTCGCTACTGTGTTTGGTATGTCTCCGAGAATGCGGGTTGATTTATTGGTTAATGATTTTGTTTATCGTGCCTTTTATGATCGCGCTGTAGTCATTTTTGAAGGACATTTTAAACGGAACTATATCCATATTCGGGATGTGGCTAAAGTATTTGTTCATGGCCTTGAAAATTTTGAAACCATGAAAGGCTTGCCTTACAATGTGGGTTTAGAAGATGCCAATTTGTCTAAATTAGAATTGTGCGCTGAAATTAAAAAGTATTTGCCCAAGTTTGTCTATTTAGAAGCTCCCATTGGAGAAGATCCCGACAAGCGGGATTATATTGTTTCTAATTCTCGTATCTTGAAAACTGGCTTTGAACCCGAATGGCCACTGGGGAGGGGGATTCGAGAATTAATCAAAGGGTATACAATTCTACGCAATAGTGTCTATTCCAACGTTTAAGCACCCTGGGGAGAAATAGAGCGATTTTCTTCCCCTAATATCTCACTGTGGCCAAGATTGGCAAATTAAGCCACAATAAACATAGTATAGTTTTTCGTTTTTCAGAGAAAAAGCCAATGGTTGCACTTGCACAAGTTGAAGATATGATTAAGACTCAACTCCCCGACGCTCAAGTAGTGGTTAGGGATCTCACCGGTGGGGGGGACCATTTGGAGGCCATTGTTGTCTCTGCTGAGTTTGAAGGCAAAACCATGATTAAACAACATCAATTGGTTTATGGCGCAGTTCAAGAAGCCATGGCTTCTGAAGCCATTCATGCTCTGGCTTTAAAAACCTTCACCCCCGAAGCTTGGGAAAAGGCCCAGGGATAATCTTGTCTATACTTTAGATCAAACAGTGCTTAGTGAATCAATTTCTTAAGGAGTAAATATGACCCCAGAAGTCAAAACAAAAATTGAAGAACACATCAAAGGCCACAAAATTTTTGTATTCATGAAGGGTAACAAATTAATGCCCCAATGTGGCTTTTCTAATAATGTTGTCCAAATTTTGAATACGTTAGGTGTTCCTTACGAAACTTGTGATGTTCTAGAAGATGATGGCATTCGTCAAGGCATTAAGGAATACTCCAACTGGCCCACCATTCCCCAAGTTTATATCAATGGGGAATTTATGGGAGGCTCGGATGTCATGATTGAGATGTATCAAAATGGTGAGCTACAACAAGCTGTAGAAGTTGCTCTAGCTTCCTAAAAAAATAAGCCCGCTAGAAGCGGGCTATTGAAAAATAACTTAAATCTTTTCAGATTTAAGTCTATAGTCATGATTGAATTATCTCTAAATATTTCAAGAAAAAACATCGGCATCATGGCTAGTCTATTGTCGGTAATACTCGGTTTCTGGTTGTAATGCTGGTAACTCAAAGTTAGAGGGATCACGAAAAAAACGCCAAGCATCTTCTTCTAAACGGTGAATGAGATAGGGTTCTAAAACATCGGCTTGTCTTAAACAAGCAATATAACCATCCATATAAGATTGGATCTCATCAAAGCGACGGCCACGGTTCCATAATTCGACCATACCATCTGTGAGGTTTTGATAATAACGGATTGCCAAAGGATGTTGAAGCATAGGATATTAATGGGAATGACTTATACAAGGATAGAGCTAAAATAAGTGTTTTGATTTTAATGAATCATTAACAGAAAAACAAGCTAGAATGTTAAATAGATTATAAAGATCATTGTCTCTGAACCCTCTTGATCATGACCATAGGATGAATAAATTGAAGACTGGGTTTTAATAAAATTTAAGATTTTCTTAGGAAATCCCTCAAAACCCCGTAGCTAATGTTACAAATTCTTGACATTACGTTTGTTACGCTAAGGACGGTCAAATTAAAAGGACGAAAACTAAGGTGACTCTCATTTATACCGCTATTGTTGAGGGAAATCCTCATCTACGCTCATTATTAGGGTGGCATCTGCAACAGGCAGGTTACACCGCTCAACAGTGTGCGAATTTACAACAAGCTCGAAGTGTTTTTGAGCGTCGCCAGCCCACCTTAGTGGTCCTTGATGCTGATCTCTCTGACGGAGATTCCCTAGAATTGTGTCGATGGCTGCATCAACAAAAGCAATCGATGATTCTTATTTTATCAGCCCAAAATACCGAAAAAGATATTGTTAGGGGACTCAATGCAGGGGCTGACGACTATTTGACCAAACCCTTTGGAATGCAGGAATTTATGGCTAGGGTGGAAGCCTTAATTAGAAGGGTTCGTGTGGCTTCTGCGCCCTTGTTTCTAGATTATGGTGATTTAAAAATTGATTTAGTACAACGTCGGGTTCAATTTCGAGGAGATTTTGTCGATTTAACCCCTCAAGAATTTAGTTTATTGTATGTCTTAGCCCAAGCAGAAGGGAAACCTCTGAGCCGTTCAGAATTGCTGCAAAGAGCTTGGCCAGAGGCCATTGATAACCCCCGTACCATCGATACTCATGTCTTGTCTTTGCGTAAGAAAATTGAAACCGATCCCCGTCAACCCAGTTTGATCCAAACTGTGCGCAATGTAGGTTATCGATTTAATTCACAAGTCATTCAAGCGTCTTCTGTTTCTCCCACAACATCTTCTGCCACTCAGTCGGCTAAGGTTGCCGCCGTTGAACAAATGAAGTTTAATAAGTTATCTTATTAATTAAGATAAATGTTGAACAGAAATATGGTCGGTCAGAATGGGCAAATTTCTTCCACCCCAAGTTTAAGGCTTGAAACAAGGGATATTTTTCTTTCCATCCTCTATTTTGTGTTTTCTTGTTGCTTTCGATAATTAAGAATACTTTGACGAAACCCTAAAACGACCAAAATATTAGAGAGGGTTAAGAAAGATTCTGCACTACCATGTAACCAATCAATATTTGCTAAGGCTTCTCCATAGTGAACTTTGGCATAAATTCCGGCAGGAATGGTTACTGCGACAAAAACCAATAAAACATAAAAACCAATTAATGCTAAACGAGGGGTTTCTGGGCAACGAGTCAAAAACCATAAAAACCCCAAATAAGGAAATAAAGAAACTGCGAATAATGTATCTTTTGACAACATAGAAAATAGGTAAATAAAATGCAATTTTTATTGTATCATGTTCGGTTTTTGGTTCTTGAGTAAATACTATACTAAAAAATAGTTTCAAATCCATTAAGGTTACTGGTTTCTCTGATTAAAAATGATGTCTAAAAAAATCTTAGTCCCCCTTGCTTCTATCGATAATAGTGAAACAGTGTTTCAAGAAGCTTTACATATAGCTAAACAAGAAGACAGTATTTTAAAGTTATTTCACTGTATCAATTCAGAAGTGTATTTTACCCCCTATGGAACTTTTACCACTAGCGAATTAGATACCTTGTTTCCGAAATTGCATGAAAACCTAGAACAAGAAAGAGAAAAAGTAATCCAGTGGTTAACTAAATATAGTCAAAAAGCCTCCTTACAAGGAGTTAATTCAGAATGGGATTATACGATGGGAAACCCTAGTTCTTGTATTATCAAAGTTGCCCGAAATTGGCCAGCAGATTTAATTATTATGGGAAGAAGAGGCTTAACAGGATTATCAGAAATATTATTGGGAAGTGTTAGTAATTATGTTTTTCATCACGCTCCTTGTAATATCTTACTTATTCAATAAAGCTTGTACTTCTTTACTTAAAATATGTGAACTATGGGTAAATTTGCTGCCATTTATATATTCTGTGAACAGCCGCAAAAAGCACCAGAAGAAATGGAAAATATTTCTTCTTTGCTAGTCCAAGAAGGCTATTTCTTTACTGTACGTTATCATCAGGAAAGTCCTTGGATACAACTGTTTCTAGAAGAGCCAGAAAATGTTGTTCAATATACTCAAGATATCTCTCAACTTTTTCGGGAGCAAAAACTATTAGGATTAGCGGCGTATACTGTTTCAGACTCAGTTAGTTTTTGTCTTTTTCAAGAGGGAAAAATGATCCGTATTTTGCAATCAGGGTTTAGCAGCGAAAGAAAATGGGAATTTATCCAAGGAGAAGAACAACAGTGGGAAGCAGAAATATTTAAAAATATCACCCTGAAAATTGGTAATCCGGGGATGGTTAGCTCTCATATTCAACAAATTGGAATCTTATTAAATCTACCAGGATTTGGGATTCCTCGAATGGGGGAACCTTGGACGAAAGAAATTATTAACTAACACCAGATTTTAAGATTTTTGCTAAGAATAATTACCGAAAAAAAGGTTTCCAAGCCTCCAAATTGAGGTTGAGGTAATTCTAAATTCTGAATTCCAAATTCTAACACCGAACTCACCTTGTTTTACCAATGACTTCCTCTACGAGAAACCCCTGGAGAATTGTGAAGGGTTCTATTGCTAGGTATATCTGAGTTATCAGTAGCATAATGAGGTAGTAATAACTTATTCCAACTATCCATTTTTTTAGCGAAGTCTCGCTGACATCTAGCAGCCCGACGTTTAATTGCTTGTTCAGTGGCAACTCCTTCACTATCCACTAAAACAAATTTTTTAATGAAGACTTCTGCGTATTTTTCTGGGTTACTACCATAGACTAAACAAACTAAATTAAACAGTCTTTTATCATTGGGGGCGTGTTCACCCCATCCTGGTCCCCTACCATCTGTTTTATCTAAGCCATTGGCTCGCGCAATACGATCAGCAATAGCATATACGGCAAAATAGTCTTTAGGCAGTTCTTGCCGTGCTTTTTGATAAGTAGGATGAATTTCACCAGAACTTGGTGCCTCTGGATTAGCCAGAAGCAATGGCTGAGGGGATAATAGGGTTACAGAGAGGACAGTTCCCAGTAACTTCGTCATTTTTGCGGTAATTTGCATATATTGAATGATTTTTGACACAAAGAACTCACAGACATTATCTAAAATGAGTTCAAATTTTCAGTATGATTCGTCACAAAAAAATCTCATTCTCAGCCTGAGTTCGATATAGGGAAATTTGGAGACAACTTACTAAAATCAGCAGTTTCAAACCCTCATTGTCTCGTTTAAAAAAGAATAACCCCGAACTCCGAACTCACCTTATCCTCAACATCACCAGCAAATCCTAACCATGTCCTTTGCTACTAAAATCATTCTTCCCAATCAATTAAGTAACCTTAATAAATCTCTACACAAATTTTTGTAAAATACGCTACACTATGACCATATAGAACAACTTCTTTTTTCGATTTTCTTTATAATTTATCTGAGTTTTTTTCTTAACAAAACTTTATCTAAAAAGGGATGAAAAATCAACCTAAAATCAGATAAGTTATGTAATAACAAGAAGCAAAAAATTCATTTCCAGTGTGAAGGAGACGAGCAAATGTTAAAAACTTTCTATAGTTTAACCAAAGAACTTCCTCTTTCTATTCATAGATTTGTCTTTTTGTAATTAGATAGACAAAACATCCAAATAATTCTGGTAGCCTGATAAACAGCCAGTCTTCTCAAACCATGATTGGTTCGGGCTGGAGGCGATAGTCACTAGATTAAATCATAAGATTAAGTTGTCCTCGTTTTTGATCTTTAGTTTCCGTTTTTTGGGTACTCATTGGTATTGAATAAGAATCGTAGCAAATTATTAAGATAATCTTAAAATATTTCCAGTTCAATTCATAGCCAATAATCCATAATTCCATACATAGCTGACCTCGTCTCCTCTTCCATTGTTCCTGAACTTGTTAAACGTGTTTTACTCCTCGGAATTATCAGCTTATGAACATGACACAAATGATGCCAACGGAATCGATGAATGAATTTAAACCCTCTGCAATTGAAGCAGTAGAACTCGAACAAACAGAAAAGGATCTTCAATCGGTTGAAGTAGAAATTTCCTCTTTAGCCGATGATGTGGGTCATCAATATCCAGAAGGATATCGTAAGACGGTTTCTGATGATACAGTAGGGGCATTTTTTAAAGAAATGTCGCGCTATCCTCTCCTGAACGCTCAAGAAGAGGTAGATTTAGCGAATCATGTTCAATTTTTAGTGCAATCAGAAGAAACCCGTCAAAAATTGCAAGAAGAATTGCAGCGACCCCCGACTAAGACAGAATGGGCAATAGCCATGTCCTTCGATAACCAAAAGCAATTTGAACATCGTTTGCATCGGGGACGTACAGCGAAACGGAAGATGATTCGTTCTAATTTGCGTTTGGTGGTATCCATTGCGAAACGTTATCTTAATCGCGGTGTTCCTTTCTTAGATTTGATTCAAGAAGGAGCCATCGGACTCAATCGTGCTGCAGAGAAATTTGACCCTAATAAAGGTTATAAATTCTCAACCTATGCTTATTGGTGGATTCGTCAAGCTATCACTCGTACCATAGCCAATGATGCGAGAACGATTCGTTTACCGATTCATGTAGTTGAGAAACTTAATAAGTTGAAAAAAGCCCAACGGGTTTTAAAACAAAAATTGCAACGCAACCCCAACGAAAAAGAACTCGCTGACGAGTTAGAAGTGACACCACCTCAACTCCGTCAGTTATTACAACTCCGTAGACAGTCTTTATCTTTAAACCATCGGGTTGGAAAAGGAGAAGACACAGAATTAGTTGATTTACTCGAAGACCAAGACTTACAATTACCCGAAGAACTGATGAATGAGGGGATGTTGCGTTACGAAGTATCGGCTGTACTCAGTGATGTTTTAACACAACGGGAAAAAGACGTTATTGCTTTGCGTTATGGACTCTGTACTTCCCAACCCCATACCCTCGAAGAAGTGGGGGGCATTTTTAACTTGTCGCGCGAAAGAGTTCGTCAAATTCAAAGTAAAGCGATGCGTAAGTTACGTCGTCCTCAAGTTGCCCGTCGTCTCAAAGGATGGCTTCATTGAACAAAATATAGCACTACGCATTATCGTTAGGACGTTGATAAAATTGCAAAACCTTGTAGGGTGGGCATTGCCCACCTTACCATACTGTCCCAATCTTTCTTTGTACTGCTATAGTTGAGCGCAGTCCCCATCTAAATCAAAGATTTTAGATGGGGTCAGGGAAATCAGTAATTGATACTCCCTTAGCTGAAAGCAAGGGATTCTTAGTTCTTAGTGCGTATTTTTTTCTAGCTTTTTTATAGTTGTTTGATGGAGATTGATTGACCTTTTGTGAACTACCCCAACTAACCTATCGGTATAGTTGGGGCTTCTGAACTCACAGGGGAATGCCTCAAGACAGACTTGCGCCCACCTTTTGGTCTGACTTGAGGCATTCCCCTGTGAGTTCAGAAGCCCCAACTATACCGATAGGTTAGTTGGGGTAGTTCACAAAAGGTCAATCAATCTCCATCAAACAACTATAAAAAAGC
>JAAUYJ010004992.1_pt1 | contig 11424 bp, 6 predicted proteins | sample 7278031 | NCBI WGS metagenome assembly JAAUYJ01 (sample SAMN14350222, study PRJNA611818) | marine sediment metagenome | isolation source: surface marine sediment (1.8m) | place: French Polynesia: Moorea | collected 2018-08 | reverse complement strand
AATACCTATCCTACGAGAAAAAGCATGAGAAACTACTTGTTATAACTAAATAGGAGATTTCACAACCCACCCACTTATTTCCATCAATTTGAAAAATATTCATCAACAATTAACAATACCTCCAACACAAAAAGTGTTATTAATATCAAATAACTAAATACCAAAAAGCTATTAATAATCAGGATTTACGCAGAAACACCATATCTAGTAGGGGCGAATTGCCGAATCGCCCCTACAGATGGTGTATATTTTCTTATGTTGTGTAAGTCCTGATATAAAATCCGGTTATACAGTAATCGGAAAATTACTTCTCCTGACAATCGCTACATATGTTCTATATGGAGGAATTTAAAAATTTAATAGTTCAAATCCTTTCTTTCTCCTGACTCCTGACTCCAAGAGCGATACGATAAATAATTACCCCGATTCTATATGATACTTATAAAGTGAAACAACTGTGATGGGTGTGTCTATACATTTAGGTCAACTTTACCAAATCTTGATAATTGATGACCGAATAAATACAATTGTCAACCTTTGGAGCAGAAATTGTCAGCGATCGCCAATTTATAAAATTTTGATAAAGCTAAAGACTTAGAAATGTTAAAGAGCAAAAAAGTTCCCTATTTGTCATTTAGCTAGATAATAAAGACTTTTGACAAAAAAAGTCCAACTTTCCTGGAATAGTTGCTTATTCTCTAGCAATAGATATAGAGAAGAATAAATGGCCCAAAGATGAAAATATTTAACCTAGTCGAACTAATAACAGATAACAGAACTTAGGCAATATAAACGCCATTTGTTATTTGGGCAAAGTTGCGAGTTTTTGGCTCATGAGTCAGGAGTAGGGGTGATTCGCTCTTCACCCGTACAGAAGTCAGGAGATTAAGAAATACTCAGAGGGGAAAAAGGTAGAAAAATGCCCCATCTCCCCACCCTCCCGTAGGGACGTTGCATAACAAAAATGCGTTTCATGTCGCATAGCGAAACGTCCCTACCCCAGACTCCCCACCCCCATCATGTATAAAAAAATAAATAAACTCAGGGGTTCTATAAACACCATCTGCAACTTTTGCCAATCGACGAGATTTAGGGATTTTTGAGAACCATACTTTTCACTGAAGACCTAGAAAAGCTGATTATTCCGGAGAAAGTTGCACATTGCCTCAATATAAGGTATTTCTCTGATTATTAGGAACTGCGTTTGCGGATAATTCCGTCAGGAAAGTAATCTCAAGCCAATTTTTGCACTTCTGATAGCTAAGTCCTGAGATAATTTGTTATACCGTTTCACGGAAGTCAAAAGTCCTAGGGGCGAATGGCCATTTGCCCGTACAAAAGTCATGCATTAAGATTCGCTTGGCTCAAAACTTTTAATATACATTAATTTTAGGAAATTATTTCACATTTAAAGTTTGAAAGTATTTGTGACATCTTTAAAGTGAATTGGTATTAGTTGGAAACTCAAGGAAAATTTTACAAAATGAATCGCGCTCTATTTTTATTCATAAGTCTAATTGTTTTAGGAACAACATCCTGTAACGCTGTTAAGGAAATTCAGGAATTAATCGACCCACCCCCACCACCGACATCCACTACATCTCCCGTCAAAAAAAAAGAACAAAGAAAATTATTTCTGATCGAGCAAAACGGAAAATATGGGTATATCAATAAGACGGGTAAAATCTTGATTCCACCAAGATTCGATCGGGTAAAAAATTTCTCAGAAGGATTAGCAGCAGTAAAAATTGCAGAAAGGTGGGGTTATATTAATGAAAAAGGAGAAATAGTTATTAAACCAGAATTTGATTCTGTGAAACGTTTTTCCCAAGGATTAGCACCAGTCAAAAAAATAGGTCAGAGATGGGGTTATATTAATAAGAATGGAAAAATGGTAATTCAACCGCAATTTGAAGATGCGGTCTATTTTTCCGAAGGGTTAGCACGAGTTACAATTGATGGTAAGTGGGGTTATATCGATGAAACTGGCAAAATAGTAATTAAGCCAGAATATGGAGGGCAAACTGGGCGGGGTTTTTTTGTTGATGGGTTAGCTGCTGTGAGGGTTGGTACTGCTTATGAATATGGATATATAGATCAGACCGGAGAAGTAGTAATTGAAACCCAATATGATTTTGCTGGAGATTTTATTAATGGTTTAGCCAGAATTTCAATTGGCGATCGCTGGGGGTATATTGACAAAACTGGTAGGGAATTTATTAGACCACAGTTTGAATTTAGTCAAGATTTTTCCGAAGGTTTAGCAGCAGTTAAAATTAATGATAAGTATGGCTATATAGATGTTTCAGGTAAGAGAGTTATTCAACCGGAGTATGATTTTGCTGGTAACTTCTCTGAAGGTCTAGCAGAAGTTAGGATAGATGACAAATATGGCTATATTAATTCTGCCAATGAGATGATTATTGAGCCTGAGTTTGATAATGCTTTTGCCTTTTCTAATGGTATTGCAGAAGCGTGGGTAGAAGACAAAAAGGGTTACATAGATCAAATTGGTAGGTTTGTCTGGAATTTAAGTAATTGAGGGAAGGAAGAAGGAAGAAGGAAGAAGGAAGAAGGAGTAATACAAAATCCGGTTATCAAAAGTATATTTTTCAAATTCCTCTCTAACCTTTCTGCCTTTTGCCTTGTAATAATGGCGAATGCTATGATTAATATGATGTCCGGATAATAAGTGATAAAAAAGTTTTTGTTTGTAGTAGGGGTTTAGCAATATCTATACTTATGGCTAAAGCCTTACTATGAGCTAATTATAACTATTGAATTGAACCAGACATCATATAAATTGTATTTTCAATCTTGATAGAAGGAGAATGATGTCCCAAATTTTCAAACAAGGATACGCTGTTGTTGTGGGAGTAGGTGCGGATTTACCTGTCACAATTGATGATGCTACTGCCGTTGCGAATCTGTTGGGCGATCCATCTCGTTGCGCTTATCCTACTGAGCAAGTGCGTTTGCTAACGGAAGAAAATGCAAACCGTACTAATATTCTATCTGCTTTGAGTTGGTTAGCTGAGACTACGGGAGAGGATGATACTGCAATTGTTTATTTTTCTGGTCATGGAATTGAAACGCCGGATTATTATTTGATACCTTACGGTTATGATCTGGCAGATTTGGAGGGTACAACGATTCCTGGCGAAACTTTCACTGAGCATCTACGAGCTATTAAAGCTAAGAAATTATTGGTACTTTTAGATTGTTGTCATGCTGGCGGACAAGCAGAAGCTAAGGGAATGATTAAATCACCTCTACCACCAGAGGCGATCGCTCAGTTAGGAAGCAGTAGTGGTAGAGTTGTACTTGCATCTTCGCGAAAAGATGAAGTGTCTTGGACGGGAAAGCCATACAGTGTCTTTACAGCAGCATTGTTGGAAGCTTTAGCTGGTTATGGCACATTTGAACAAGATGGTTATGCTCGTGTGTTGGATCTTACTATGTGGGTAGGACGCAAGGTTCCGGAACGTACAAGCGAGAAACAGCACCCGATCATCAAGGTTAGTAATTTAGAGGATAACTTTGCTTTAGCTTGGTATGCTGGAGGAGAGAAAAGTGTGCGTCCGTTGCCCATTTTGGCAACTAATGTTCCATCTATTACACCAGGGTTAGATGCTAGACGGGTAGCTACCTGGCGACGGATGCTGGCTAACTATAATGAAAATCTACTGTTGATTGAAGAACGGATGAGTGAATATGTTGAATTTAACCAAATTCCATTACAGTATATTAAAAATAAAGAACTGACTGAAGATAAAATTACTGATTTGGAAGATAAACTAGGAATTAAAGGTTAAAAAAAGTTTTGAAATGATGAGCGATTATTTTCCATCTTATCGCGAAAATCTTAAATCTATTCGCCAACAAATAGCTGAAGTTAGAAAAAACTTAGATGAAATCAATGTAGAAATATCTTGGTATCCCGAATATCAAGAGGTTCCTTTATCTCTCAAAAAAAATAAGCAAGAGAAGGAAGAAAAATTAGTTAATCTGCGTGAACAAGTCGTACGAATCTTAGAGACTCAAGCAGACCTTAGTAATGTATCAAAAAGTCTTTTTATGGCACCTTATCTTATTGATAGAATGCAGCATTAATTAGCTCTTTTTCAAACTCTTGAAACGCGAAATAACAATCTTGATAAACTGTTAGTTTGCCTGATTTATGGTGACAAGCAACAGTCTCAGGATATGTTTCTCGAACGTCTGAGAGTGGATTTTTTACCCAGAAATTTTCAATCCTCTGAGATGACTATTTATCATGTGCGATTTCCTGAAACTTTACAAAATTTTCATAGTCAACTTAAATATAATCTAGCTAATACTATAGTTGGGGAAGAAATAAATCAGGTTTTAGCTCAATCACCAGTGCCAGTTATTATCTCTACATATATGTATTGTGAACAGTGGTTAAAATCTGCTGGTGAAGCAATTAATAGCTTTCTGAATTTTTGGGAAGATCGGTTGGTAATTTCTCCTAACCAGCACCTATTTGTGTTTTTATTTATAGTTACTAATGATAAACAAAATCGTGGGATGTTAGAGAGGTTTCGGTGTCTATTTTCAAGGAGTGAAGATTCTAGATTAAATCAGACACTCAACAAACTTTCAGAAGGTAATTTTTCTGATTTTAAGAATTTTTATGGCGTAGTTTTACCAAAATTAGAAGGAATTAGCGAGCAAGAAGCAACAGAATGGGTAGATGTAGTAGTGAGAGAGCATTTCCCTAATAATTTGGCTTTTGTAAAAGATACAAAGCTCGAAATTCAAGCCATATTTAATCAGTATCAATCAAAAGATAAACCTAAAAGAATTCCTCTAGATCAATTAGCTCCTAAGTTGTCAGCTATTTTGGTGGATTACGCTGTTATTTCAAATGATTATACTTTAGGGAGGGAACTGCTATGAATTTTCCATTTTATTTTGGTGACGGAAAACGGGAGCGACGCGATACACCAGCACCTCTACCTGTGTCGCGACGTTCCCAATTTATGAAGCCAGAAAATTATTTGGCAGATCCGGGTCTTCGTGATGCTTGCAACGTTGCTTTGCTCTTGGGTCAACCTTTGTTACTGACTGGAGAACCAGGTACTGGCAAGACCTTGTTTGCTTACAGTCTAGCCTGGGAATTAGGTTTTGACGAACCTCTTAAATTTGAAACCAAATCTACTAGCACTGCTCGCGATTTATTTTACAGCTATGACGCTTTGAGGCAATTTCAAGATGCCCAGAATCGTACAGAAAACAGAAACTCTCAGGACTATCTGACATACAACGCTTTGGGTACAGCCATATTGCTGACTAAAGAGCGGTCTGAAATTAAGAATTTTCTGCCTCCAGATTTTGTTCATCCTGGTAAAAGACGCTCTATTGTTCTCATTGACGAGGTAGACAAAGCACCGCGCGATTTTCCTAATGATATTCTGAACGAATTGGAGCTTCTGTATTTTCGGGTGCCAGAACTGAGTAATGTCAAGATTGCAGCTAATCCCAAACTACAACCGATAGTGGTAATCACGAGTAATTCTGAGAAAGACCTTCCCGACGCATTTTTGCGACGTTGTGTTTACTACAATATTCCTTTTCCACAAAAAGAGCGTCTTGCGGATATTGTTACCAATAGATTAGGTTTGCACTCTGCTGGTAGCAGTGAATTTCTCCAGGATGCCCTGGAAATTTTCTTTAAGCTACGAAAGAGTGGCTTGCGCAAGAAACCGGGAACTGCCGAACTATTGGGTTGGATGATAGCGCTGCAAGAAATTTCAGGTGGTGCAGACAACCCCCTTGTTAAGTCTGAGCTAGCTCTGCGAACCCTGAGTAGCTTGATAAAAAACTCTGACGATCAAGATAAAGCTAAGGAGATAGTGAAGCAATGGGTAGACAGTCGCCAAAAGTAAGCCCAGGGTGGCTAGAACCAGAAAAATTGATTGAGTTCATTGATGAGCTGCGCGGAGAACACAATTACAACATCGGTGTGTCCCAATATATTGCTGCTCAAGAACTGATACTTGCCCTGAGTGCAAAAGGAGAAGAGCTAGAGCAACCCCAGCGTCTGAGAAGCCTTCTCGGTCCTTTGTTATGCAGCTCTCCAGCAGAACAAGAGGATTTTCAGCAACGGTTTGACCAATGGATTGAACGCATGGGTTTTGCTGTTAGGGAGGATATTCAAGAAGATGAAAATGCTGAGACAGTTAAACAGGAGTTGAAAAAGATTGAAAGGCAAGAGAAGCGATCGCTAGGGTTGTTCCTGTTATTTGCGATTGGGACCTCTTTTGCCATCCTTTTCAGCTTTTCCCAGTTCCAGCAATCGCTACCTCCAATAAATAGCGGTATGCCAGTTCCAAGTCCAGTTCCGTCTCCAATAAATGGCAACACACTAGCTATACCTACAAACATTTGGCTAGTTATACTGTTATTATTGATAGTTATGCTCGTGGCTATATTTTTATTCGGACCTTGGTGGTATTCACCTACGGGTTTATTATACGTCAAGCGTTATGTCACCCTACAGCTAGGGATAGCTTTCTCTTCCGTGTTCTTTATTGCTATCGTTATAGCCTATTCCCTAATCCAGCAATTGCTACCTCCAATAATTTTTCTTCAGGAATGGCAGACTATACTATTATTGTTAATGCTTGTGCCCCTAGTTACATTTTTAGCTTGGAGAATTTGGTGGTATTGGCGTGCGCGTCTCTACCTCAAGCGTCGTGAGACCAGGCGACAACCTGAAATTCAGCGAGTGTCTATCTTGGGTCTCAATGAGGAACTATTTCCTAGCGTTTTGTTCTTGCGCATTGCTCAGGGTTTGAGGCGACGTATTCGGGTTCCATCCAATGAACTTGATATTGAGAAGACCGTAGAAAAAACCCTGCGGGGTGGTGGTTGGTTTGCGCCAGTGTACGGCTATCATCAGGTTCTCCCTGAATACCTCGTTCTCATCGACAGGGCAAATTACAGCGACCACCAGGCAAGATTTGTCAAGGAAATTATTGCTCAACTCACCCACAATGAAGTCTTAATCACAGGTTACTATTTTGATGGCGACCCCCGCGTTTGCTTTCCGATGACAGGAAAAGAACCTCCTTCTAAGCTACGGGAAATTGCCTTGAAGTACAGCCAGCACCGACTGCTCGTTTTCTCCAATGCTGACGGTTTCTTTAGTTCCCTCACTGGCGAAGTTGAACCCTGGCTTGATTTGTTTTCGAGTTGGTCTGAGCGAGCTGTGTTGACTCCTAAACCTTCCGAACATTGGGGATATCAGGAACTAGAATTATCGCGAGAATTTATTGTCCTACCTGCTACAAATGATGGGTTGATTGATTTGATACGCAGCATCGAATATGGAAAATCACCTTATGTGCCTTCCGAGAAAAACAGGGCACCTTTTCCGGAAGCGTTGAGAGTCAGAGCGCGACGCTGGATAGAGCGATATCCACCTGAGCCATGGCTGGTAGCTGATGTCCTAGAATCTCTCAGACGCTATCTGGGTAAAGCTGGTTACTATTGGCTGAGTGCTTGTGCTGTATTTCCTGAGCTACATTGGAATCTCACAGTTTACCTCGGTAATACGCTCCAGACTGATGATGGCAGTTCCCTGCTTCAGGCTTGTCAGCTCACCGATCTAGCTCGTTTGCCTTGGTTTCGATACGGTTATATGCCTGACTGGTTGCGCTCATGGCTGATTTCCGAGTTACCTCGCCAACAGGAAGATGAGGTTCGTCAACTGCTGAGAAATTTCCTGGTGGCAGAACCCGATGAGCAAGGTATCGTGGGAAGACGGCAATTTCCAATTGCTCGGCAAAACAGCGATGTTGTCTCCAGATTGGCACAACCACTTCTCCGCTTACTTTTTCAAGAAGTTCCTGCGGATAGTCCCCTACAGGACTACATTTTTCAGGAGTTTATGGCGGGTCGTAAGTCCCTCGCAGTGAAAATGCCAGAAGAGCTACGCAAGCAACTCCGTCGCAAATATTCACAACAAGTAGGATGGGGGCTTTGGTTTCAGTGGCTATTGGCAACTGCTGTGGGCTGGTTTTTGGGTGTTCCTGTGGGCGTTCCTGTGAGCAATGCTGCAAGCGGTGTTGTGAGCATTACTATTATCGGGGCTGTTATCGGAGCTGTGATGGGATTCGCCCAGTGGTTGGTAATCAGAAAAGGACTTTCTCAGACTTACTGGTGGATAGTTACAACTATTTTAGGATCTGCTTTGGGTTGGGGTGTGGGCAATTATGTGTTCAGGGTTGTCAACGATACTGTGAGCAATACTGTGAGTAATGCTGTAGGTGGGGGTGTTATCGGGGCTATTATGGGATTAGCCCAGTGGTTGGTACTCAGAACACAACTTTACCAGACTAGCTGGTGGATACTGGCAACTGTTTTAGGCTGGGCTGTGGGCTGGGCTGTTTTCATGGCTGTGAACGATGCTGTAAATTTAGCTGTCGCTGTGAATTTGGCTGTTTTCGGGGCTGTCGGGGCGATATACGGAGCAATTACAGGAGTCGCCTTGCTTTGGCTGCTGCGACAACCAGGCAATTCTGCCATAAACAATCAAAATTGACATACTCCCCAGCGTAAACACATACAGATTCTCACTTATTCAAGTCTCATTAAGGTTTGAAACCTCTCAATGGTTTTGTTGCATGAAAGTAGCGATAGAACATCCGTTCAGCCACAGCGATCGCTGATTTTTCTTAGATTGATGTTTTATTCATCTATTGTCCAATAGTTAGGGCTGGCTGATTAAATCTAAAAAGATTGACAGATAAAGGCTGAAGCCTTTTTAGGTCGAAAAAAGTACCTGGTTTTTGGCTGTTGTAGTCTCAAAATAGTTATTAGGTTTTGGCTCAACTTGGAAAAAGTAGCCATAGAACATCCGTTCCGTGAGAGCGAGGGCTTATTTTTCCTTTTATAGATTTTTATTTATCTATTGGACAATAGTTACAGTAGTTTTCGCGATCGCTAATTTTTCCTTTTATAGATTTTTATTTATCTATTGAACAATAGTTACAACAGTTTTCGCGATCGCTTATTTTTCCTTTTATAGATTTTGATTTATCTATTGGACAATAGTTACAGTAGTTTTCGCGCTCACTAATTTTTCCTTTTATAGATTTTGATTTATCTATTCGACAATAGTTACAACAGTTATCGCGATCGCTGATTTTTCCTTTTATACCAAATTAAAAAAAGATAGTTACAGTAAAATGATGATCAAACTGTTAGTAAATTTGCTGATCATGTAGGGGGTATAAATTAAATTATTATCCTGAGATAAAAACATTTTATTCTTGTTATAATACTGTTTTTAGTCAAAAATAAAAAATTTTACTATCATAAAAATAAATATTATAAATTCTTATATTCTGACTCCTGAGGACTGAGGACTGACTCCTAAGAACAAAGCCACTGTAGCAATATTTTATGAAATTGGTATTATAGATTTTGATTTATCTATTGAACAATAGTTACAGCAGTTATCGCGATCGCTGATTTTTCCTTTTATAGATTTTGATTTATTTATTGAACAATAGTTACAGCAGTTTTTGCGATCGCTGATTTTTCCAAGAATGAATCAGGACTTACGCACCAAGCGCCATATCTAATAAGGGATAATGACCATTAAGCCCTACAGATGGCGTATAATTCCATATTTTGCGTAAGTCCTGTGAATGTTGTTCTAATTTACTAATAGTTGTTGTGAATGTTGAATATATTCAAGCAAAGCTGCTTCTCTTTGGGCAAGAGTTGGGCAAAAAAATTACTCTCCTACGGACGTTGCATCTCAAGTTCCGACCCTACTCCCCCATTCATTAAAAAAGACTTTTTCAGCAAACCCTAATTGCTTGGGTTTCGTTCCTCAACTCAACCTACGGTTATTGCAGTTTTGACTTTTAAGTTCCCCACTGCTGCAATTGTACATTTAACTTGCAACTTATCAAGAGAATAAACTTTGATTTGCAGTAAATTTATTAAAACTTTATCTAGCAATAAAGATGTTTTTTATACAAAAAAATCAATTTTTCATCAAAAAAAAAAAATTTTGTGCTTAAAATTATATATAAAAACTTGATTTTAGTCAATCATTATATAAACTTTATTTTAAGTTAACAATTAGTAACACTTGATACTAAAACCCTAGAAAAAATTGTGATAACTTAAAACCAAGATTGAAAAATAACGACTATTAATGGCTCAAAAAAGCCACTATATTAGTAATAGCAATTACTCAGTTGAAAGGGGGAAATAACTATGAGTCTAAACCAGGAAAAACATCAATCTCCTCATCATGTTGTCATCGTTGGAGGTGGATTTGCAGGACTAGAAGCTGCCAAGCAGCTTGGGAAAGCACCTGTAAAAGTAACCTTGGTTGACAAAAGAAATTTCCATCTATTTCAGCCATTACTTTATCAGGTAGCTACAGGTAGTCTTTCCCCTGGAGATATTGCTTCTCCTCTTCGCGGTGTAGTTGCCGAACAGAAAAATACCCATGTTATTATGGGAGAAGTCGTGGATGTCGATCCCGAACAGAAAAAACTCATTTTACGCGACCAAGAATTAGATTACGATACATTAGTTCTAGCTACTGGTGTTAGCCATAACTATTTCGGAAATGATTGGTCAGAAAAAGCTCCCGGACTAAAAACAGTAGAAGACGCATTAGAAATGCGTCGGAGAATATTCGCCTCCTTTGAAGCTGCAGAAAAAGAACCAGACTCAGAAAAACGGAAAGCACTCTTAACCTTTGCGATAGTTGGCGCAGGTCCAACAGGTGTTGAATTAGCAGGTGCTTTAGCAGAATTAGCTCACACGAAATTAAAAGAAGAATACCGTTCTATTAATACTACTGAAGCTCAAATTTATCTGATTCAAAGTGGAGATAGAGTTTTACCTTCCTTCAAACCTGTTTTGTCGGACAGAGCAAGAATAGAACTGGAGAAGTTGGGCGTCAACGTGATGACCAAAACACGGGTGACTAATATTGAAAACAATGTAGTCACTGTTCGTTCTGGAGAAACAACAAAAGACATTCCAGCTCATACAATATTATGGGGTGCAGGAGTCAAAGCATCAGCAGTGTCTGAAGCAATATCTAATCGCACAGGTGCAGAATTAGACCGTGCAGGTCGTGTTTTTGTGAATGAAGACCTGACAATACCTAATCATCCTGATATTTTTGTGATTGGAGACTTAGCTAACTACTCTCATCAAGGAGATTCCCCAGTACCTGGAGTTGCTCCAGCAGCAATGCAGGAAGGATTTTATGTCGCGAAGTTAATTAGAAAGCGGTTGAAAAATCAGACCTTAAAACCATTCCACTATATTGACTATGGTAGTTTGGCTGTTATCGGTCGTCACCAAGCAGTTGTACAGTATAAAGCTATTCGTTTCTCTGGACCTCTAGCTTGGTTT
>JAAUYJ010155037.1_pt1 | contig 11429 bp, 11 predicted proteins | sample 7278031 | NCBI WGS metagenome assembly JAAUYJ01 (sample SAMN14350222, study PRJNA611818) | marine sediment metagenome | isolation source: surface marine sediment (1.8m) | place: French Polynesia: Moorea | collected 2018-08 | reverse complement strand
GCCTGATGTGGGCCCTCTCGACGGTCTCGCCGCGGCGCGTCAAGCATTCGTGCAGGCCGTGCAGGCTCCAGACGTTCTCCGGATGCTGGCAGGCGCGGCGCAGCGTGTCGTCCAGGCCGAGGTCGGCGCGGTAGATCGCCTCCGCCTCCTCGAGCGTGCCCTGCTCCATCAGCAGCGCGCCCAGGGCGTGGCGGGTCGGCTGCATCCAGCCCCAGGGCTCGTCGTAGGGCAGGGTGTCGTCGAGCTCGACGGCGCGGCGCAGGTGTTCGAAGGCCGCATCGTGGTTGCCCTTCCGGTACTCGACCTCGCCGGTCATCATGGACTCGGCGACCGCCAGGATGTCGAGGCAGGTGTTGTTGAACAGCATGCGGCTCTCGGGCACCCGGTCGCGCGAAGCGAGGAAGGCCTCGCGCTCGGCCTCCGCCTGCTCGACCCGGTTCGTGGACGCGAGTGCCACGGCCCGGGTGTAGCGCATCATGGCGGTGGTCACGCAATAGAGCTCCGGGTCCTCGGGCAGCACTTGCTCGAGGATCTCCTGCCACCGGCCGAAGCGGATCAGCACGTGCTGCTTGATCGGCACGAAGCCTTCGAGCCAGTCGGCCATGGGCGGCGAGCCGGTCTTGAGCAGGTCGGGCGGCAGGGTCTCGATCATCTCCTCCGCCGCTGCCATGGCCGGCGCGTACTGGCCGAGGAACATCGCGCCATAGACCTTGAAGTGATAGTTGTGGCAACGGTAGGCCGAGTAGAAGTTCATCGGCCCCGCGCGCTCCAGGAACTTGCGGTCGGCGACGATGGCCGCGGCGTTGCGCGCGACCACGTTCTGGTAGTGGCCGCAGAGCACGTCGATGTGGGTCGGCATGTGCACCAGGTGGCCGGCGTCCGGCACCAGATCGACCAGTCTGTCGCCGGCCACGAGCGCCCGCTCCGGGTGCGGCGACATCTCCATGAGATGGATGTACATGTGCAGCAGGCCCGGATGGCGCTCCGCGCCCTTAGCCGCGAGGTCGCGGAAGGCGGTCTCCAGCACCTCCATCGCCTCCAGGGTGTCGGCACCTTCGGCCGGCTCGCCGGTGACCAGGTCCCAGAGCTGCCAGGGGGTGCGGTTCATCAGGGCCTCGGCGAAGAGCGCGCAGACGTCGAGGTCGTCGCGGTGATCCCGGTAGACGGCGCGCATCGCCGCGGCGTAGCGGTCGTTCCAGGGGCCGAAGTCCTCCTCTTCGGGGCTGGCCGGATAGCGCACAGCGAGCGCGCCGATCAGCGCCTGTTCGATCGCCGTCGTCCCCGCCGCCGCGTCGGCGGCCGCGGCCGACTCGGCGAGCGCGCGCTCCAGGGAGCCGCGCTTGTCCTCGTCGTCGAAGGCCTCCCAGGGCTTGTTGTAGTTCGGGCCGATTGCGTAGGAGATGCCCCAATGGGCCATGGCGCAGTCGGGGTCGTGCTCCAGGGCCCGTTCGAAGCAGACGATCGCCTCCTCGTGATTGAATCCGTAGCACCAGGCCATGCCGCGGTCGAACCAGAGCTGGGCGTCCGGGTTTTTCGTGGTGATCGACCAGCCGAATGTCCCGAGATCGTAGTACGCCATTTCCGCCTCCCAACGCCTTTCGTCGCCGCGATGAACATAGCACAGGTCGTTGACGCACGGACGAAGCTGAAGAACCGATTCGGCACGCGATCCGAAACCGCCGGCGTTGTGCTGCGGACCCAAAAAGGGTCACTCTCTCACTTCCGAACACTTCATGGCCGGGAGGAGGAGAATTCCAGTGCCGAAGAGCGGACAGGACTCACCGAACGGCGTGTCGCGGCGCCAGGTCTTCGGCGTTTTGGGTGCCGTGGCGGGGACGGCCGCGGTGCCCCAGGCACGGGCGGCAGAGCAACCGGGCTGCTCGGAGTGGCGGCAACCGAGCGACGCCGACTTCGCCGCCATCGTCGGCCACGACAAGACGGCCTTCCTGGACCGCGCCCTCGCGGTCATCCAGGACGAGGTCGTGCCGAAGACGAGGAAAGGCGTGCGCGGCGGCAGCAAGCTCTTCGGCGCCGCGGTGCTGCGCAAGTCGGATCTCTCGACGGTCGTAGCGGCCACCAACACCGAGGCCGGCAACCCTCTGCTGCACGGCGAGATCCAGACCATTAACGCGTTCTACGACCTGCCCAAGGCCGAGCGTCCCGCGGCGAAGGACGCGATCTTCATCTCGACCCACGAGCCTTGCCCGCTCTGCCTCTCCGGCATCACCTGGGGCGGTTTCGGCGGCTTCTTCTACCTCTTCAGCTACGAGGACTCGCGCGACGCCTACGGCATCCCCCACGATCTCGAAATCCTCGAACAAGTCTTCCGCTGCCCCGAGGGCAGCTACAACGAGAGGAACAAGTACTGGAGCGCTTGGTCCTTGCGCGATTTGATCGCGACCGCCGCGCCGGACAGGCGGGCGGGCTTCGACGCGCGCGTCGAGGCTTTGAAGCGGACCTATGCGGAGCTGTCGGACATCTACCAGAAGGCCAAGGCCGCGGGCACGGGCGCGGACGTGCCGCTCAAGTGAGATTTGCGGGACCGCGGCATGGCCGAGGGCGGGGTCAAGCAGAGGATCATGCAATTGGGTGAAGCCGTCGTCGTGAGACCGCTGATGACTTCGATGCTGGTCTTGGTCACCACGATCGGCGTGGCCCAGGCGCAGGACCTCTGCACGAGCATTCACCAGCTGATGGACCACTCGCGCTCGCAGTTCGCGAAGATCGCGGGCGCAGCAAGCGGCGATGCGGGCGACCACGAGGCCACGCTGACCCTAGCCGGCGCTTCGCAGTGCGCAGTTACGAAGAAGTCGAAAAGGAGCTCCTACCACTGCCGCTGGGAGTTCCCTCACCGCGCAGAGGAAGCCTACGACACTTTCGAAAGCTTCGTTCGAGAAGTGGATGGCTGTATCGGTCGGCGGGCCACCTTGCACAGCGATCGGAGCGTCAATCACCCGGACTATTACGCCGTGCGCCGATTTGAGATGGAGCAGGCAGAGGTGAGCGTGTCCGTCAAGGACAAGGGGGCCCTGGGCAGCACTTTCGTTTTCTTCAGAGTTCAAGGTGGACCAGACGATTGACTGGGCCGCGAGGTCTCTGTCGACCGCGCAGCGCGGTCAACGAGACGGATAACTCCGGACCTGACCCCCGACGTGGCGCAACATCATCGACCACTGCGCGGTCGAGGACGCCTTCGACGAGCGCGAGCTTTCGCAGCGCTTGCAGGACAGGTTCGGCGAGCACTTCCGCACCAAGGACGCGCCGCTGCACTAGTTCCTGGTGCAAGGTCGGCGCAGCCCTGGTGGAACCCGGACGCGGATTACGTTCCCAGTATCGAAGCTTGGTCTTGACGTCAGATACCGAAGCCTGAGCGGACGAATGCTGTCCAACCGGAACACGGGCGCAGCTAGCCGGAGGCGGACCTTGGGGGCCATGCCGAAGCAGACATTACCGCGAGTCCCACGGAGGGCTAGCGTGTCGACGTTTGGGCGACTGGCAATCCCGAGGTCGAGGAAGACCCTTGTGCCAACCCCACCGCGCAGACCAACGTGACGCCCAACGACGCGCGGGGTTCTTTGCCCAAGCTACATGATACTGGAATCACTGGCACGGATCAGCCATCCTCAAGACGGACTGCTCACCATCGCCACTCAATCGACCGGAAGCTGAACTGGCGAAGGCTGGCTTCAAGCCACCACGCTGAAATCACCCCAACCGACGCGACCAAGTCAGATCAGAGGATCAATCATGTCAGAGCACAAAGCGTGCTACGGTACGATGTTCCACGATGCACTGCACTTCTCTACAAATCGGCCCATGCGCGGAAAGGTGTTCTCATTCGAAATCGACACCGCCGGATTGGCGCGGTCGGATCGCCGGGTCAATGCCAATCTGGAAGAGTGGGACGATTGTCTGGAATGCCACGAGTTCGACCATTGCTACAAATTCTCAATGGCGAAACTTCTCTTGCAAACGGCCATTGAGAAGGAGTGAGAGCGCCGCTCGGCGTCGTTCCCTGCCGTCAGAATATAATCTCGGGAGCATCACTTCGGCGAGAGCGAGAGATAGTGACCTCTCAAGAGAGATAGGACTTGATCTGCTCGGCGGATAGAACCTTGCCCGAAGATCGTACCTCGCCGTCGACCATCAGCGCTGGGGTGATCAAGACGCCGGCGTCGATGATCGCGTTCTGGTCGGTGACTTTCTCGACACTGTAATCCAGACCGAGTTCCTTCGCGGCGGTCTCCGCATGTTCGGCGAGTTTGATGCACTTGGCGCAGCCGCTTCCAAAGATCTTAATGTCAAGCATAGCAAATCTCCTTCAACCCCAGAACGTTCCAAAGATCAGGCCTGAGACGGTCGCCATGGCCATCACCAGCGCCAGGTAGACGAGAGTCTTCTCGGTCCCCAGGATACTGCGGATAACCAGCATATTCGGCAACGAAAGCGCCGGTCCGGCAAGAAGCAGCGCCAAAGCCGGACCCTTTCCCATGCCGGCGCCCAGCAAAGCCTGTATGATGGGGATCTCCGTGAGGGTGGCGAAATACATCAACGCGCCGAGGACCGACGCAAAGGCATTCGCGGACAACGAGTTGCCGCCGACGGCTGCGGCCACCCACTCGGAGGGAATGACGCCTTCATGTCCTGGTCGGCCGAGCATGAAGCCGGCGACCAGGATGCCCGCCAGCAGCAACGGCAGGATTAGTTTGGCGAAGCCCCAGCTTTGCTGGAACCACTCCTGTCCTTCACCGGGTTGCCGCGCGGCGAGCGCCGCTACCCCAATAACCCCTGCCGCAAATGGCACCTGCGGATGTTCCGGCACGGCAACGGCGAGGGCCGCCACGCCAACCGCCAGCGTTAAGGTGTATCGCCAGTCCCATTCGAAGCGAAGCACGAGAACCACCGCGAAGACGGCCGCGAAGGCCGCGGTCAAGGGCCATTTCCACTGGTAGATCGCCTGCCATAGGGCGCTGTCTTCGGCCGACGCCTCCACCCAGTTGGCAAAAACCAGCATGCCGATCATCAGGGCGAAGAACAGAACGGTGTCGGCCGTTGACCGGCCGATTTCCTCCGAAAGCGCGAGAGGTCCGCTGCGCGCCGCCGCCTTTTCCGCCTCCTCGCGGCGATAGAGGAGGTGCATGACGACGCCGATGACGGCCGCGAAAACGATGGCGCCGATGGCGCGGGCGAGTCCGAGTTCGACACCGAGTATCTTGGCGGTCAGGATGATCGCCAACACGTTGATGGCCGGGCCGGAATAGAGGAAGGCGATTGCGGGACCGAGGCCCGCACCCCGCTTGTAAAGGCCGCCGAACAGCGGCAGGACGGTGCAGGAACACACGGCAAGAACTGTTCCCGAAACGGACGCCACGCCGTAGGCCATGATTTTGTTGGCGTCGGCCCCGAGATGCTTGATCACTGCGGACTGGCTCACGAAGACCGCCATCGCGCCGGCGATGAGGAACGCCGGAAGCAGACAGAGAACCACGTGCTCTTGAGCATACCAGTGAACCAGCGCCAGGGCCTCATGAACCGCCCCGTCAAATCGCGGCGCACCGACCGGCATCAGCAGGGCCGCGAGAAAAACCGCGGTGATCGCTGCGAGAATTCGTCCCTCTGACTTCCAATCGATCGGCATCGTGAAGTTCCTTCCTACTGGCCTTGGCGTGCTTGCCATAACCAAGGTCCGGTCGGGTCGATTGGGCATTTCAGCAAGGCGTTCGCGGAATCCTTCGAACTCGCCCCATATTGCGCGTCTTCCGAAACACAGTTCGGGACCGATCTAGCCCATTCCGGCAAACCGGGCTTAGCCCATAGGATACGCGGTTTGCAACTTTGCGATCTCAAAGATCCCTCAAGCGCGCAGGCGCGCCAAATGGCGAGCCCAACAGCCACGCAGCACGGATGGGGTGATCGAGAGAAACGGTGAGGATTATTCGACTCTGACCCTAGTTTCGTCTGTTGCTCCCGGTTTTCTGCGCCTGGGCGACCCGTTTGGGACGTCAGGCGGCGAGCCAAGGCCGGCTGTTACCGTCGGCACCAAACCGCTAGTCTTCGGCCTGCGATGCTCGCGCGTCTGATCGAGAAGGCCGATTTCGTGCTCGGCGAAGGCTCACTCTACGAGCGCCTACGCCGCAGCCCGGCCGTGAGGCTGGACCCCGAGGTGGCGCACGCCGGCCTGATCTACGACGAGCGCGCCCGCGAGGTGCTGGCCGGGGTGCACCGGGAGTACCTGGACATCGGCCAACGCTTCGGCCTGCCCATGGTCGCCAGCTCGCCCACCTGGCGCGCCAACAAGGAACGCATGGCGCGGTCGGAACTCGCCGGCCTGCCGGTCAACCGCGATGCCGTGCGCTTCATGGCCGAGCTGCGCGCCGGCTACGGCGCCGAGGCCGCGCCGATCCTGATCGCCGGTCAAAGCGGTCCCAAGGGCGACGGCTATCTCCCGGGCGAGGCGCCGGCGAGCGAGGAAGCCGAGGCGTTCCACCGGGGCCAGCTCGAGGCGCTGGCCGAGGGCGGCGCCGATTTCCTGATCGCGCAGACCTTGCCGGCCTTCGCGGAGGCCCTCGGCATCGCCCGGGCCGCGGCCGACATCGGCCTGCCCTACGTGATCAGCTTCGTCGTGCGGCCGGCGGGCACCTTGCTCGACGGCACGCCCCTGGACGAGGCGGTGGCGCGCATCGACGGTCAGACCGAGCGGCCGCCGGCCGCCTACAACGTCAACTGCGTGCATGCATCGGTTTTCGCCGCCGCCATGGCCGCGGTCGGCGCGCGCAGCCCCGAAGCCGCCGGCCGCATCGTCGGCCTGCACGCCAACACTTCGGCCAAGACCCCGGAGGAGCTGGACGGCCTTGAAGCGCTCGAGACCGAGGCGCCCGAGGACTTCGGAAAGAACCTGTGGTGCCTGCGCCGGGAACTTGGCATCCGCTTTCTCGGCGGCTGCTGCGGCACCGCGACCGCCCACATGGAGGCCCTGGCCCGACGCTGGCAGGCGGCGGCGGCCTCGGCCGAAGGGGCTGCGACTGGAGACTAGCGTATCCCGATCCGGGCCCAACCGGCGGCAGAGCCGGATCCGCCGCCTGGTGACCGGCTAGTTGGCGTCGACGAGATAGCCGCGCAGGATCGCATGCTGCAGACCGAAGGGGGGACCCGTCGGGTTGACGCCGTTGTCGACGCAGAGCTGGGCCGTGGAGGCCATGACGAAGCCGGTCGTCATGGCTTCGCTCGTCCCCCCTTCGCCCTCGGCGTTCAGGAAAACGGTCGACTCGACGACGCGCTCGCTCTGGATCGGATCGGCGAGGTTCTGTATGAACACGCGCAGCACGACACGTTCGCCTGCCGCGCCGGCCCCGTCCGGATGCCGGTAAAGCCAGTCCACATCGGTGATCACCAGCAATTGGTCCGGCGGCATCTGAAACGGCTGGAGGGCGCTGTTGCCGTCCTGGAACACCTGCCGGAAGGTCGTTCCGGCGCTCGAGCCGCTGCAACCGGTGTCGCCGGTCGCGGACTCGAGAACGATATGGGCCTCGGGAGCCTGTCTCTGGTGGGTGCCGTCGGCACAGGCCGCCAGACACAGGAGGCCGGCGATCGGGATGATTTTGGCGCTACTCATTGCGGATCTCCTTTCGGCGTCCCGTGAACTCTAGCCGGCAGAGACGGCGTGTGCCTAAACCACGGCGACGAAGGGGACGGAGAGGATCAAGATGAAGGGTAAGGCGTAGAGCAGGAGCCCAAAGAGCGCTATCCCGTAGTCGGCGACGCGCAGAGCATGTTCCCGAAGCCTCATTTGCCACCTCATCCTCTCGTGAGTGGATTGCTCGCCTATGCCCTGGCAGATGGGGGAGTGCTGTATGGAGAGAAGTGACCGCCGTCACAATCGTGCCGAATGCTAATCACGGCCCAGGGCAGGTAGGGCGGTTAGGAAGGGGGCGGAGCCTAGTTGTTGCCGTCCCCAGGGTAATCAGTGACACCGCGCACCCTTGTCGGACGGGGTCTCGACAAAAGGGTGTCAGGTTCGGCCCGACTGCCGGAGCCTTGGCCAAGAGCTGAGCGAGAGCGCTGTTACGAGTCGGCGCGGCCGCTCCAGAAATAGAAAGTGATGCGGCGCTGAAGTCGCCGGGCGCGCTGATGGAGACCTTCCGGCTGGCCACGCTGCGCATGAGCGGGCTGCTCGGCGCCCAGGACCCGGCGGCGCTGCCGGCCATCGCCGCGGCGATGACCTAAGCGTGCAAGCCCTATGTGAAGAATGGAACCGCGGAGCTGCCGATGCCGGCGGTGCTGACCGTCGGAACGAAGGCTTAAGCGGGTTCTACGAAGCCCGCCGGTTCTCGCGTGACGACAGGAACCTGAAGAACTCGACGCCCTCGCGCAGGCGGCGCTTCATCATCTGGCGGTCGCGCACCATCTCCGAGGTCATGTCGAGGATCTTGCCGGGCCGGAAGTAGAACTGCTTATAGAAGTCGCCGACCGTGTCGAAGATCTCCTCGTGCGACAGGTGCGGGTAGGAGATCGAGCTGACCTGCACGCCCTCGTCGGCGACCAGGCGCCCGCCGCCCTCGTCGGCGTCCATCAGCCAACCTTCCTGCTTGGCCTGATTGTAGAGGTAGGTGCCGGGATAGGCGGCCGCGAGCGAGACCTGCAGGGTGTGCGGGTTGACCTCCTTGGCGAACTTGATGGTCTCCCGGATGGTCTCGCGCGTCTCGCCCGGCAGGCCGAGAATGAAGGTGCCGTGGATGGTGATGCCGAGCTTGTGGCAGTCCTCGGAGAAGCGCCGCGCCCAGTCGATGCGCATGCCCTTCTTGATGTTGTGCAGGATCTGCTGGTTGCCGGTTTCGTAGCCGACGACGAAAAGCCGGAGCCCGTTGTCCTTCATCACCTTGAGCGTGTCGTAGGGCACGTTGGCCTTGGCGTTGCACGACCAGGTGACGCCCAGCTTGCCGAGCTCGCGCGCCAGCGCCTCGACGCGCGGCAGGTCGTCGGTCAGCGTGTCGTCGTCGAAGAAGTATTCCTTGATCTGCGGGAACCAGGCGTCGGCCTTGGCGATCTCTTCGGCCACGTGCTCGACGCTGCGCGTGCGGTAACGGTGGCCGCCGATGGTCTGCGGCCAGAGGCAGAAAGTGCAGCGCGACTTGCAGCCGCGTCCCGTGTAGACCGAGAGATAGGGGTGCTGCAGATAGCCGATGAAGTAGTCCTCGATCACCAGGTCGCGCTTGTAGACGTCGACCACGTGCGGCAGCTCGTCCATGTTCTCGAGGATCGCGCGCGGCTTGTTGTGAACCGCCTTGTCGCCCTTGCGCCAGGAGAGGCCGTCGACCTCCGAAAGCGGCCGGCCCTCGGCGATCTCCTTGACGGTGAAGTCGAACTCGTTGCCGGCGACGAAGTCGATCGCCTTGGAGGCCAGCAGCGAGACTTCGGGCTGCACTGCCACGTGGGAGCCGACGAAGCCCAGGAGCAGGTTCGGGTTGGCCTGCTTCAGCGCCTCGGCGGCCCTGACGTCGGCCTGGAAGGAGGGCGTCGAGGTGTAGAGCACCGCCAGCTCGTAGTCCTTGGCCAGCGGCACGACCTCGTCGATGCCGAGCCCCAGGGCCGGCGCATCGACCAGGCGGCTGCCCGGCACCAGGGCGGCCGGCTGCGCCAGCCAGGTCGGGTACCAGAAGGAGCGGATCTCCCGCTTGGCCTGATAGCGCGCGCCTGCGGCGCCGTCGAAGCCGTCGAAAGAGGGAGGATTGAGGAACAGGGACTTCATCATCGCCTAGGCTACCCTCGCCACGCCGCTAACAGACCGGGCGACCGGGCCCGCTCGGGGGCCGTAACGACCCGGCAGTGCCTTGCCCGTAACATGATTTTCTCAGCGCCCCCCGACCGCGTTGCCCAGTTCTGAGGCGCTTCCGATTTCCCGGCGTCATCAATAGAAGCATTCGGCCGATTGTGAAAGACCCAAGCGTCGGCGCCCGGCCGTCTCGTTAGCTTGCCTACGATCCGCCCTGGCCCCGCTCGCTTTGCCGCCAGGCCTCGATGGGCCGGCCCAGGATCCGTTCGATCCCGGCGACCTCGGGCTCGAGCTCGCGCCAAAGGCTGGCGCGCAGCGCGTCGGGGAACTCGATCCGGCGGATCACCCGTTCATAGAAGGTCTTGCGCCCGGGCCGATCGCCCAGGCCGGGGATCCAATTGGCGAGCGCTCCGATCAGCCGTTCGCCGTGAAAGCCGTGCTGCCGCGAGACGTGCTTGGGCGCCGTGTCGACCGCGGCGAAGTCCGCCCGGGAAATGCCGAGCAGGTCCGCCACCTGGCCGAAGGCCGCCTGGGGATCGGCCGCGTATTCCTCGAAGATCAGGATCAGCACTTGCTCGGCCGGAAACAACGCCAGATAGGGCCTGATCTGCGTGGCGTAGCGGCTGCGGTCGAGATAGATGGGGTTGCGCCGGATCTCGGCGCCGGGCGGCCGCAACACCTTGCCGCGCCTGACGCGGTGCAGGTAGTGGGAGCGGATCCGCTCGACCGGGTGGCGCAGGATGTAGATCAGTCTGAGGTCGGGGTTGTAGGCCTTGAGCCGCTCAGCCGTCTCGGGGTACTCGGGCAGGAAGCTGTAAGAGGTCGAAGCCTCGAAGCAGAGCTGTCCCTTCTGGGGCGAGAACAGCTTGTGATAGCGCGCGAGGGTTGCCCGCCAATCTCTTGATTTGCTGAAATAATGCGGCTCTTTCTGTCCGCTGATGGAAAGCGCCGGGTGCTGCGCCAGCTGGTAGGCCAGTGAGGTCGTGCCGGACTTCTGCGCGCCGATGATCATGAAGTCGGCGTGGGCCGTCGCGCGTGTCTCGGGGGACCGCGCCATCGCAGGGGAGCTTGCCGTGGCCATCGGGTGGAAGCCTACAAAGCGCCGTCCGGATTGCAATCGCCGGCGCGGGCCGGCTCGACTCCGAGGGGCGACTCGCTAGACTGCGCCGGCGAGCGAGGGGAGGCGGTCATGGGCCCAAGCGAGGAGCGGGAGGCCGCGGTCGCGGCGACGGTGGCGGCGGTGCGCGGGATCGAGGCGGAGCAGGGGGTGACGCGCGAGTCCGTGGCGGCGATCCGCGCCGAGCTGCTGGCGCTCGCCGCCCGGACGGAGCTGTTTCCCGAGGCGGATTTCGCCCCGCCCGACGACGGCAAGGGCGACCGGCTGTACAGCCTGTCGGTCGATCCCGACCGGCGCTTCGCGCTCTACCTCAACCGCGGCGGCGCGGAGAAGGACACGCCGCCGCACAACCACACGACTTGGGCGGTGGTCGTCGGCCTGCGCGGCGAGGAGCACAACCGCTTCTACCGGCGCGTCGACGGCAACGGGCCGGACGGCCCTGCCGAGCTCGAGCTGTTCGACGAGGTGACCGTGCGGCCCGGAGTCGGGGTCGCCATGCTGCCCGACGACATTCACTCCATCCACATGCGCGGCGAGGCGGTG
>JAAUYJ010154817.1_pt1 | contig 11432 bp, 10 predicted proteins | sample 7278031 | NCBI WGS metagenome assembly JAAUYJ01 (sample SAMN14350222, study PRJNA611818) | marine sediment metagenome | isolation source: surface marine sediment (1.8m) | place: French Polynesia: Moorea | collected 2018-08 | reverse complement strand
CTACGGCAGAAAGGCCCCCTTTAAATTTTAAATACTGGCCTGGAACTATGGCACCAAAAGCTCTCGCACAAAGAACTAAGACGAAATTTGGAAGACCAACAAAAAAATGTTTTGAACCCAATATGTTTTTAAAGAACAATATGACTGCCCTTGAATGTTTTTTTGCGCACGTGATTTCAAAAAATATTGTAAACACTACATTTGTTTTGTTTGATGAAAGTCGAAAGTCGTTTGAAGAAATTGTAAAGTGTTTGTATGAGAATGGCATGAGACCTATCGTTATCGGAAGTCCCAGAATTTTTTTAGTTGAAGTACCAGAACTTGATATTCGCTTCATAAATCTTGAAAATTATGTTGACACTTCATTCGTTAACCTTCAAAATACTTTTGGGAATCCAAAGGCTAAAAATTCCTTTTTCCCTTTACGATGGCTTAAAGAAACAAAATTTTCCTACGTTGGTGTGCCCCCGAACCTAAAAGACATGTGGCAATTTGAAGACACGAAGGAAATGGTTGCAGCAAAAAAAAGCGCTCTTGCAAAGATGACAGGAAGTTGGAATTTTACAGAAAATTTAATAGAATATTCTAGAGGAAAGTGTGAGATAGTAGCAAAGGCTAGTTTGCATTTTTTAGAACAGTCCTTTAGCTGTCAAAGCAAGTTACACGCTTGTTTCCCGAATGCTGCAGAAAGAGTAAATTTTGTACATCCTTTTAATAAACCCCTCTTTACAAAAGCATCTTACGCATATAAATTAATGTGTTTGTTTTCCAAAATGGAAGATGTACGCATAGTTAAACCAGCTGTAGCAATCCAAAGTTCTAAAGGAGAACTTGAATTTTGTATGTATAAAAAATTCGTTCATAAACCATGTGAAGTCCAAACAGCATGGTCTCCTCGTGGCCAAAAACGATTCCGCGAAAGTTTTCCAGACTATTACGTGCCTGCTAAAAAACTGTGTGGATACTGGAATGGATGCCTTGTTCACGGCCATCCTAAAGAAAGGTGTACTTTTAAGAAACACAAAAGAACATCAAAAAACATGTTCAAAATTGATTTAAAGACTGCCTATGCCAGCTATGAAGAAAAGAAGCAAAAATTGATTCAAAACCATCCAGATGACATCCAAGAAATTGACGAAATGTGGCATTGCGAATGGGTACAAAAAAAGAAATCTGATGAAGATGTGAAATATTTTATGGAGCACATATATAAGAATCCTCCTCTATATCGCTTAGAGGCTCGTGCTGCAGGTGAGTTATTGTAAAAAAATATTCACCACTGAGGGTAATCTCGCACCATGTCTATGCCGAGAAAAATCTCTCCCTTTTCTCCCTTTTCCCCCTTTTCTCCTCGCACCCTATGCCCAAAAAACTCATCCCGCCAAGGCACACTGCTTTGAATGCTCGTTTGTATCTCGGGCAAATGCCAAGTAAAAAACCCAAAACCCAAAACCCAATTTTTTAGTGTTTTGTAATACATTTTTTCTATTTGGCCGCTTTCGCGGCAAAAATTTGCCTAGCAGGACAAAAAGACACTATATTTTCCTCTTACAGTGCGCGGTGGTATCAATGAGCTCTATCATTGTTTCTGGAACAATTCTAACAATTCTTTTGAAAATGAGCAGATGTACAATTTTGACTTAATTAGTGCATATGCTTTTCAAGCTTTGGGAATGTTTCCAGTGGGAAATTATACTGTAAGTAAATAAAGTTTTCTTCTTCAAAATTCAAAATATTTCTTTTTATTATTATAGATACTAACTGAAACATCACTCAACTTTGACAAAAATAGATTATGTCTCTTTCTCACTGATTGCAAAGAGGCGTTTTTAGGAATTGCACTTGTTAGGATCCTATGTCCAGCTGCACTCAAATATCCTTTCCTCATGTATAGAAACAAAAAGAACCAAAATAGCTTGCCATGCTGTAGTACCTGTGCAGAGCAAGAGAACACCGATATTTGCTCGCATTCCCTTTGGTAAGGATTTCTAGAGAAAGAATAGTGCAAAAAATTGCCTGATATCTCTATTTTTTTCAGTGAACGTGCATGGATAGGTGTATACACTTCTGAAGAGCTTTCCTATGCATCAGAGTTGGGCTATGAAATCCTTGATACCTTTGAGGTGTATAGTTATAAGAAAAAAGCCGCAATTTTTCAGGATTATATCAAGGTTTTAGCCTATTATAAACTTAAGGTAAGGTATAAAAATGCAAAAAATACTTTTATCCTAACATGAGCGAGGAGCGGGGGGTGCGGAGAGGGTGGGAGAATTCTTCCTGTAGTTGCCTGAAATCCGATCCCGCCCCCTTTCCCTCGTTCTAGGCCGAAAATTTGTGTAAAATTTCCCGAGTTTTTAGAGTTTGAGAGTTTGTGCTCCGAAAGGGAAACAATTCGCTGCGAAAGGCGACTAAGAATTTTTTTGTCTTCCAGACACGAGAATTTGTTCTCTCCCCCAAGAAAATTTTAAGAGCCGCCCTGCCCGTTCCCCCTCCCCCAGCCGCTTCGACCTACACTCATCGATGCTTTATCGCGTTTCAGGTGTCAACTCTTCCCAATGAAGCTGACTTAAACGAAATCAATGAGCGTCTACAGTTTTTTAAAACTCCGCTAGAATTAAAACCAAGTGATTTTGAAGAAAATCCAAGACTTCGAGAACATTTCAAACTTATGCTAAATGCTGGACTCGGAAAACTTGCTCAGCGTAAGAAGAAATCAAAAAATTTTTTTGTTTCTGAAGCTGAAGAAATTTCACAAATTTCAAACGAAGAAGAAATTTTAAATATATTTGACATAAGTGACAGTTTATGCCACATAAGCACGTCTGCAAAAAAAAGTGACGTTGCACTGTCAAACCTAGGTATACTCTCTCAAAATGAAAATAGTAATCCTATTTTGTATGCATTTATTACGGCCCGTACCCGTATTCTTCTCCACCAAAATATTATGAAGCTGTGTGAAAAAAATTTTACCGTATATTACTGTGACTGTGACGGTCTTTTTTTTACTGGAAAAAAGGGGCAACCTTTACCTTTAGATATTGGAGCTTGTTTTGGTCAGTTTCGAGCCCAGTTTGGAAAAGACTGTTCAATTCAGTCTTTCGTTTCACATGGCCGCAAAAACTATAAAATTTGTTTACTTGAAAACGGCAAAGTATCAAGCATTTTTAAACTGAGTGGACTTTCTCTTGACTCTGAATTAGCAAAAGAAGCTGCTTCTGCAGGATACACAGAAAAAATTAGTCCTCAAAATGACAGTACACAGGATCAAGAAGTTCCCCAAATCCGTCATACACATGGCAGCGAGTTTAAAACAATCTGTGAAGTCCAGAAGTTTACTATGAGAAAAAATGTTGTGTGTCAACGGCGAGTCGACTATACTAAACTATCTATTCCTACGTACCCTTGGGGATATCGTGCAAAGACGTGCTAATACTTTAAGGAAGAAATATATTTAGTTTCTCTGAATCAGTGAACGGACTCTGGAGCCTACAGTAGGAACACGATCGCGGAAGTTATTGAATGTGCGTGAAATCTGATCCCGTCTCTGTGCTGCTTCTGCTTGCATACGGGAAACATTGAGATTGCGGAGTTGTTCTCGACGCAGGGCAGCTTGTTGCAGTATCTTCTCTCGAAGGTTCTTGCTTTGACCTTGATGTTCTTTTTCTTCTTCTTCTTTGCGCTGGCGTTCGGCAACTTCAGCTTCTCTTTCCTCTCTCTCAACGCATTCTTCGATTGTTTCAACATGATCTGCAGGCTGTAAATAATTTTCATTCGCAATGCCAAGACTTTCTGTCAAGTCCTGCAAGTTGCGTTGAACTCGATCAGATTGTTCTCTTGCTCTCTGAAAGTCTTCTATCCGAAACATGCGTAGGTATCGATTTCGTCTCAATTGCTGCTGCCGCGAGTGGTACTGGTAAAATGAGTATCCAGATCCAACAGAAAGTACAATAACAACACAAAGCGACACGGAACATACAATAATTTTCAAAACTTCCTTTGTCTTCGGAACGGGGGGTGTTGGAGTCGGTGGTGTTGGAGGATGAGGGGACGGTGATGGATGCTCGCAAACCACTGTTGGACAAGTGGGACTCGGGGGCAAATAGTCATACGGACAAGAACTGTTGTACCAAAAACATATCGAACAGTCATATATCAAACATTGGTGGGTAGGGTTTACAATAGTTTCTTTGTGACAGACGCGTCCATCTGTGCAGTTTACTGCAGGCCCGTCCCAATCCTGGGAAACGTTTGTTTTCGATTTTCTCTCTTCCCAAAACGTAGTTGTATTGGATCGAAAGCTAACATCCTGGGATCGGTCTGTCTTGGTAGAGGAGGCAGCATTGATAATATTGAAGATGCAGAGAATCCCAAGAGTGAGAAGCAGCAGAAACCACAGAAAGAAGAGAAAGTACCTAAAATTAGAAAAGAAACACAATATGCAAAAAATTTTGTTCTTGATATATATATATATATATAGTACCTCAAAGCCGAAGATATGCTGTCCTCCGACTGAGACGTTTCAGGCCTAGCGGCCTCTCCCGGCATCTTAGAGCTCTTTTTCTCCTCCTCCGGCACTTCTGAAGCTTGCCCTGTTGCTATGAGTGAAGGAGAAATCTGTGTCGACCGTATCGGGTTCTGTAGAAGTTCCGTGGGTTCTGTTGGAGCAATGCTGATTTTGTCGGGATCCTCCTCCTCTTCGTGCTTGGTGCTGTGATCCTCTATGTCCACTTTCATCAGGTGTTCTTCGGCGACGAGCTCTTCGTCCTCTAGTCTCCTGTAGGAGCGAGAAGTGGGGGACCGCAGCAACCTGATAGGTGTCAGAGGTTTTGTAATACTCTCCGGCCTCTGCCAGCCTTTTGGACGTAGCTCCTCCATCAAGAGCCTCTTCTCTTCGGCTGTGAGCATCTGAGCTGCCTTCTTCTGCTTCTCGTAGTCTCGAGCTAGGATCTGAGCCTTTCTCTTCGTCATTCCTACTCTCGACAATCGGAAAGACTTCTTCGTCATCGTTGGCTCTGGAGTTTCCATCACTTGATTCCCATAATACACGGGATCGCAACTCATGGTCCGACGTTCTAACTTGGGGATCTTTGGAGTAGTTCCCGTCTCGAGATGCTTTGGTGAGGCCTCGTTGTACATTGATGGTGATTGATGCAGAGCTAATGAATCGCTCGCAATGGACTGTAGGGGTGAGGCAGAAGGAGACTTCGCCTTTGTCCTCTCTACATGTGCTGCTTCCGGTAGGGAGCTCAAACTGTGCGTCTCTTCCCTTTCCGCCATGGTCTCGGCTCTCTTCGGTTTGTTCGTGGACCTCTCTATTGCGCGATGAAGCAAAGCCAAAAAGTTCTGAGTACTTTAGGACAATGCCAAAAATAGCAAGAAGCCCAAAAGCCAGGAGGTGAAAGTTGAATGACCCGTTCGGCGAGCTGAAAAAAAAAACCGCAATAATTACTAAGAAAGACAGAAGAATTTATTAAATATTTTGCAATGGCATGCTACTTCAAGTACCACTTTTAGGGAGGGAGGGGGACAATTGTCTGTATAGGCAAGAAAATTTTTTTGCGGCTTTCGACGGCCAAAAAGGCCAGATTTTGCCGTCGAAAGTGGGAAAATCTGGCTAGACGCGGCGTCTTTAATAAATAACTTTTCCGCTTGGGAGCGGGGATGGCGATGGAGGGGGGACCTGAGGGATCCCCCTCCCCCGCCCTCTCCTCCATGGGCATGTATGCCCCTTATGCCCCACCCGTCTACTTAACTACTATTGCCCCTTTAATTGGTTAGCCGCCTAGGCGGCCGGAAAAAAAACTTGGCAACCTTGAAGGTTGCTGACCCTTTCCCCATTCGGTTTAATTCTTTGAAATCTATTACAGCAGCTCAAAAGATTTTCTCGTCTCAAATTTAGTTTTACCTTCGCTCATGTAATGCTCCTTCAGAAGACAGATCGGCTGCTGGTGCTGGAGTTGTCGACCGTACTTCTGCTGGACTTGTCGACTGTGCTGGTGCTGGGCTTGTTGACTGTGATGGTACTGGGGTCGTCGACCGGGCTGGTCTTGGAGTCGTCGATCGTGCTGATGCTGAACTCGTCGAATGTGCTCGTGCTGGGCTCGTCGACCGTGCTGGTGCTGGAGTCGTCGATCGTGCTGATGCTGAAGTCGTCAACCGTACTGGTGCTGGGGTCGTCGACCGTGCTGGTGCTGGGGTCGTCGACCGTGCTGGTGCTGGGGTCGTCGACGGTGCTGGTGCTGGAGTCAGTGCTGGTGCTGGACTCGTTGACTGGGCTGGAGCTCGAGTCGTCGAGCGGACTGGTGCTAAGCTCGTTGACCGTGCTGGTGCTGGACTCCTCGACCTTGCTGGTGCTGACGAGCTGCGTGTCGTGGTCGGCTTTGATCGCACTAGAGGCTGAAAGATGGTGGAGAATCATAACTTTTGGCACAAAAATACCTTACAGGGGAAAAATAGTTTTACTAATAAATTTCGGAAGTAGCTGACGCTGTAGTACCTCTTGCTGAGAAAGCTCAGAACGATGTGACGGCAAAGACCCTCCTGGTGTTAGCGTCGCTGGTGGACGATCGATGCCTCCGATCGATACGGGTGCAGCTGTTGTTGAAGGAAAAGGATCGTTTGCCTGTTGGAAAAACTCAAGTTAAAAACAGATCGACATTCATGCTCATTACATATTTCGACACATGTCATTTAAACAAAAGGACTTAGTACTTGAAATCCCTAGTAAAGTGTAAAGGGACCGTTCGCCTTAGAAATTTTTGCTGCCGGAGAGGCGGAAGTACAGGGAGTTAAAACGAGCGGATTGTTTTATCAAAAGTTTTTGGGGTCAAGTGAAAGGAAACTTTATGCCAAGAAGAGCACTTTTTCAGACGTCTGGGAAGAGAGGGGCGTCGCCTTCGGCGGCTGAATAGGGAATTGGATATTTAAGAAATTAAACACGGTGATTCGTGAGCATGTATTGGTTGCAAACAAAACACTCTCTTACTTCATCGTAACATTGGTAAAAGGGACACTTTTTCACACGATAAGCAATGTCTGGCTCTGGACACTTCGTAATGTTCCACGGAAAACAATTCTCTGCACTAAAATTGTAGTAATAGCAAGTTGACTGCGGCCTGAACTTCAGTGTACACGGAATAGCAATACAGGCGACAAAAAAGTGCAAAAGAAGTGGAAAGAACTTCGCCATTTTGATTTTGTCTCTTTTCTAGCTAGCCGAGAAGTACTTACGACTGAGAATCGCTCAGACTGTGTTCGGTGCACTGCTTGCACTTTTCCAATCCCGCCAATTGAGGCGCAAAAAAGAAGGCGGGCGTGCTCCGTGCTATATGAGAAGAAGAGAGCATGTGAATACATGAGTAACCATGGCATTTAGTGGACAATATCTTTTTTCGGCTTCATTCCAAAAAAATAACTGTGTTAGTGTAACTATTGGCAATTTTACTGTTGGAGAAGTGTTTCTGTCGCGCGGTGAATATGAGTACAGTCCTAAATGTTTTGATTTACATACGTCTCAGCTATATGACTTTATCTTACTTTTAAAAAAGCTGGGAACAACACTTTCGGCTGAAGCATCACAAAAGGTATGTTATTTATGCACTGTTGTGTTTTTCAAGGTTTGCTCATATATATGCTCTTATCACAGGAAAATAGCACGAGGCCGCCCGCTTCCCCAGCTAGCTCTCCGGAGTGCGAAGCAGTAGCACCGGAAAATTCAGCCCCATTAGCAAAAAAAGGGGAAGCAATGTGCAACAAGTCTCCTAAAACTTCTAGGGAAGAAACGGATGGAAAAAAGCGGGTGGCGAAATGTGATAATGTATCCGAACCCGAAGCGGAAAAAGAAAAACATCCAGATTTCCCCGACATGTTAGAAATTTCAGAGATTGATATTTTATATGTCCGTGGCTCCTATATTGTATTAGAGAGAAAGGAGGGGCATGAAACCATGTCACACAAATTCAAATTTGACGATTTTGTATACATTCAATTGCTCCGTTGTTTTAGAGATTTATGCTTTTTTACAACAGCTCCAAGCGAGATCCAATTTAAGGCAATGGGACGCTTCAGTCAAAAGGCATTTGAAAAAAGTCTAGACAAAAAAGATTTCGAAACAAATTCTCATACCTTAAATGCTGTCCTTGATTATGCCGCAAATGAAAAAGCACTTAAGCCCCATGAACAGTTTCTAGTTCGCCAATTTTTACTTTTTCATTTACCATTGCTCTATGCACATATGGAACTATCGCGCTTGATTGGGGAATAAAACACGTATAGAAAACAGATTTCTCGCTTTATTTCACATTTTTAATAGCTCATACTAACTTGGCGTGCTGCATTAATCTTGATAAGGGTGGGATATTCTGCAAAAATTAGAAGGGTTAAATCTTTTGTTGTTGTTTTTGAAAAATTTATTTGTAGCTGGAGATTTCCTTGACGGACCGATGGGACAACAAAATCTAAGTTTGAGTGGCTTGAAGTGGAAAGATCGTAGTACATAAAAAAAAGCCCTCTAGAAATTCCTCGTAGGTAAATGAGTTGCCAGTCCGAGATTGCATAAAACCCATGTAATAGTGAAGACGAACAAAATTTACAAGGTCTTCTCGACTGCTTGCCAAATCCGTGTTGTAACCGTCCAGACTTTCTCCGTTTAGAGTTAAAGTAAATTTTTCAAAAAAACAATAATCTTTATCCCCTTCAAGCCCCGCCATTTCTTCTTGTGGTGGTACTGCAGCAATTGGCGGTATTTGGGTACTTGTTCCTGGTATGGGAATAACAGGTTCACCATCTGTACCTACTGGCGCCACTCCAGAACCAAAACTTTGAAAGCTAGAGATACTAGCATTGTCATCATGCTCTCCGGGACCTATTTTATATTTCCGAGCAAAATAAAACGGATTGGTTGTTTGCGTGCCAATGTAATTTTCTGTTGGAATAATTGTAAGGAGCAGTTTTGAAGGTAGAGTAGCTCCAGCAAAGAGACGATCAGTAAATATTGAGTTCTGTGGGATGCTTTTGTTTGTTACTTCTGTCCTTGTGATATACAGACTAGCGTCTTCTTTTTTCAGTTTTAGTTCCAGATTTCGGAAGAGCGGTTCAGAAAGATGAGCAACCGGACATTGCAGAACAGCATTTTCAATACTAATTTTAAATCGAGAAGACTCTGTGCCGGGGACTTGAATTACAAAGTCAGAGGATGAGAAAGTTAGTTCCACTTTTAGACCTAGTCCGGGAACTAGGGGTGCATCTGTGGAATTCAGATCAGTATGTAGTCGACCCATGGTTGTTACAGTTCCTTGATGGTATGCAGTTTGTGTTTCATTTTTAAAAAGGTTCATACGTGTGGCAAATCCAGCATTTCCTACAGCAGTCTGCGAAGCTAGAGTCTTCCCAAAATTATCCTGATAGAACATTTGCCCCTCAAGCCAACTAAACTTAGCTGCGCCATCGTAAGAAAACAAGTCAATAATGTAGCTTTTATAGGGATAGTTGTCACTATTTTTAGTAACAAGAGTTTCGCCTAACCAAACACGACACGTTTTAAAAAGCGTATGCAGCGTGTTATTTACTGGCGCTACCTTTTTGGCAGCGGGAATATTTACTGATTTTCCAGCAGCATTTACCATGGCCATTTTTATGTTAAGTTTTAGCAATAGACCACTAGGAACGTACGACATTGGCCCAAGAAATCTTGGAAGGAGAAATGTGACTTGAGAAGCATTTGTTAAACTCTCAACCGGGAAAAAAGAATGCATCTTCATACTCTCATAACGCCGATCTGTTGGCCGGCGCTGGAAGAAGCTTTCGAGGTAGTTCTCCGACAAGACACCGTCAGCCTCCAGTAGTATACTGTTCAAAAAAAGAAAAAAACAGCGTAGAGGAAATTCAAAAACACCAAATATATACAAAAATATGAAAATATAACGGTCCGTTCAAAATTTTGTTCCTCCAAACGTACCTCGACATGTTGCTGCTAGTAGTGTACAATGTTGAAGAATTCCGCACGTGCCTTTTTTTTCGGCGAAGGATGAGTTTTAAACGTTGAAGATGGGTTTGTTGTAGATCTTTTCTTCCCTTTGCCACCTTCTAGGATATTACTTGCAACTGGTTTGGGTGTCTTGTCTGTCGGTACCTTCGTTTTCTTCTTCTTCGACTCAACCAGCAACTCCTTTAGTTCCACTCGAGATACCTGTTGTAAGAAAGTAGAAATAGAAAATCAATTACTAATTATTTTTGTACCTTCACGGGATGGAGAAAGGCGCTTCTTGAGCCATGTCCTTGTTGAGGTATGAGTAAACCTAAGTCTTTGCCATATTCAGACTTTTCCCCTTCTTGTTTTTTAAGATCCATTTCATTAGGTTGTATACGGGGGACAAAAAGAGCAAAATTTTTTGCAGAACGCCCCAGTGAATAATTTTGCACTTTGTAGAGCGGAAAATGATTATTCGGAATTGGAGGATGATGAGCCCAAAATATTTTTCGAGGAGGGCCTAACATATTACCTCTTTTTCTTTTGTAACACCTCGACCGACTGACTCCGACCTCGGGATACCCAACAAGAGAAAGCAGCCAATAGAAACCGTGTTTCTAAAAGTCCTTTCACGCGACCAATAAGAGAGCTTGTTACAAACTCAGAGAAAGGAATCAGTTTCCAATATTTTTTTTTACCCTAGAAAAACCTAATATGTGTACGTACAGTCGTACGGTAAGAAAATAAGAGCTGGAGATTCTAGAGATAAGGACGGAATTCCTTGGTTTTTTGTCTTGAACCTGCGACGGGATTGCACTTCGCTTGGCCTAACTATTAGAACTTAGTCTCGCAAAAGCCTGCATTTGGTTCGGTGCAGGCTTTGCACTTTTTCTCCGGCATTGCACCCAGGTTAGGTGCAACATGCCAGCAAAAAGTGAAAAAACGCTTTTAGTTAGGGATGAATGTGGCCTGAGTCCGAGCCTGCGAGCCCGTAGGCCCGCAGCCGTTTTTGCCAGCCCGCATCAGCCCGCAGCCCGTACCCTCCCGCCCGCAACAAAAAATATATCCTTTTCGGACGAAAAAGTGCAAATCTTCAAAAATATTTTCCAAAACTCATGAAAAATTTCAAGAAAATTTTTGAGATCTAATGGTTTTAATCTTCCGATAAAAAATTCTTAGCAGGCACTCAGTCCGCAATTTTTACCTCGGCCCGCAGCCCGCACCGTTCAGCCCGCAAAAACCCGAGCCCGCACTGTCGCAGCCGCACTCAGCCCGACCCGCAAAATCCTAGCCCGAATCCATCCCTATTTTAGTTAAGCTTAGTATATTGGCAAAAGTGGCCCGTTAACACGAGCTTCGAAAAAGTAAGCCGGTCCCACGCTCACCCGAGTAGGGATCACTGCGCGGTTCAAGCCTGTACGCTGCCAACAGGCAATTCATTAAAGAATCGGGTTTAGAGTTCAAT
>JAAUYJ010166213.1_pt1 | contig 11437 bp, 13 predicted proteins | sample 7278031 | NCBI WGS metagenome assembly JAAUYJ01 (sample SAMN14350222, study PRJNA611818) | marine sediment metagenome | isolation source: surface marine sediment (1.8m) | place: French Polynesia: Moorea | collected 2018-08 | reverse complement strand
CAACTTCCGCCTTAGACACCAAAATTAAAAACCTTAGCAAAGCTTGCTGCTGCTGCTGGTTATGAAGTAGAAGTTAATCTCATTCCTATAGACAGCAAACAGAAAGGGGATACTAAACCATTACACTTGACTCCCAATGAGTTGGTGAATAGTTAAAACCAGTAGTTTAACCATCGCCCACCCTACAGATTATTAATAATCATAATTGTTGGGAATAGAAGCTAGCGTAACGACCATTGAAAGCTAATAATTCTTGGTGATTTCCTGACTCGATTATTTTGCCTTTTTCTAAGACTATAATTTTATCAGCATTCTTTACTGTCCCCAATCTATGGGCAATAATAAACACAGTGCGATTTTTCATAATACGCATCATTGCTTCTTGCACTAAGGCTTCTGATTCTGAGTCTAAGGCGGAAGTTGCTTCATCTAAAATTAGGATACGAGGATTAAATAAAATAGCACGAGCGATCGCGATTCTTTGTCTTTGTCCTCCTGATAAGTTTACGCCTCTTTCTCCTACATAAGTATAATAGCCTTGGGAGAGTTCAGTGATGAATTGATGAGCGTTAGCAATTTTAGCTGCATTCTCTATTTCTTCTAGTTTAAATTCAGTTTTACCAAAGGCAATATTGTCGGCAATTGTGCCAGAAAATAATACTGTTTCTTGTGGTACGATTCCTATTTGTTGACGCAGACTATGAAGAGTAACAGTACTAATATCCACTCCATCTAGACAAATAATCCCGCGATCGCAGTTATAAAACCTGGGAAGTAAATTTACTAAACTTGATTTTCCTGCTCCAGACATTCCCACAAGAGCTATGGTGTCTCCAGGGTAAGCTAATAAACTGATATTATTCAGTACTAATTGCTCAGAATCGTAACTAAAGCTAACATTTTTGTATTCTACTTTTCCTGTAACTTCAGGTAAAGTAGTGGCATTTTGCTGTTCAATTATTCGGGGTTTAATAGCCAACAATTCAAATACCCGATCAATAGATGCTTCTCCTTGTTTAAACTCACTATAGTTACTGGTAGTAAGAGAAATAGGATCGATTAATAAAGCTACTGCTGCAACATAACTAACAAACTCACTTCCTGTTAAATTACCTAGAGAAATTTGCCAAGCTCCCAAGAAAAACAGAAAAATCACACTCATAGCTTCCAAGAAACCCACCACTACAAATTGCAAAGCTTTAACTTTTTCTGCAAGATATTTTGCTTGTTTATTGTGTTCTGCTTCTGTTAAAAAACGCTTTAAAGTGTATTCTTCTGCTGCAAAAGCTTGAACTAGTCTGATACCACTAAATACTTCTGTTAATAAAGCAGATAAATTAGAAATACGGTTTTGACTCTGACGGGAAAACTTAAGTAATTGCTCTCCAAAAGTGCCGATCAAAACTGCCATCAAAGGGGCAATAATTAGAGTTGCAGAAGTTAGTTGCCAATTTAGATAAAACATATATCCTAATACAACAATCAACTGCAAAATACAGGGAACAAATTGATGAAAAAACTTATTAACTACTTCCCCAATGCGGTCTATATCTTCTGTTAAACGATAAGTTAAGTCTCCAGTTTTAGCAGTTTCAAAGTAATTTAAACTGAGTTTCTGTAGATGATTATAGACGACTTTCCTTAACTCTAAAGCAATATTTAACGCTGCTTTTGCCATTAGAGTGTCTTGTCCATACTGTACCGCACCTCGAAGCAAAAAAATTACCGCTGCTGCGATCGCTAATTGAGCTATACTTTGAACATTACCTTCTCCGATATAATTCGCCATGCGTCCTGCAAGCCATGCTAGGATCGGCCAAAATACGGTAAAAGCAATAGTACACCCTAAAGCCAAAACAATAGTGGTAATTTGAGGGCGAAGATAAGGAAGAAGTAACCAATAGCTAGAACGAGTTTTCAAGTTACTAATTGATGAAAAGTTAATTATTCATAGCTAAATGATAAATGTTGCTTGACTTAAAAGTTTAATTATTATTTCCGCTATCCACTTAAGTTGGGACAGTTGAGGAAGTGGGGAATGGGGAATGGGAGACTGGGGGACTGGGGAGAGTCGGGTAATCAAATATCAACTATAGCAATCGAATGATAGATAAGGACATCTCTTAATTCCTCTGCGCCTCTGCTAAGTCAGCATTCCCTTGCGTCTTACGCCGACGCGGGGTCTGACTTCTCTGCGTGAAATTATTTCCTATTGTCCTAACCTTTACTTCGACTGCTATATCAACCATCAACAATTAACAATTAACAATTAACAATCACCAATCACCAATCACCAATCACCAATCACCAATCACCAATTCCCTTCGTGTCCCGCTTCAAGTTAGTTGCTTTATTTCTAACCTCTGTATTATAGTGTGTCATTTCTGGACTATCTTCCCCATAGACTCCACTAATTTGCTGACGACAACAATCAATAGCGAATTGATTAAAATCTTTTGGGTCTATATGGTAAATTTCCTCAAAAATATCGGGCTTGACGCGACAAAAACGGGGTCTTTGCTCATAAATCAGACATTTTCTGGTTTCATGGTCAAAATTAATACACCATCCCCCCTCGCCTACCATACTAAGGTATAGTTCCATTTCCTCGGAGGATAAGTATTCTGCTAAGTCAGGGCGATCACTTGGTTCAAGATTACAGCAAGCACCACAACCAGATACACAACACCAAGTTTCAGAGTTAATTTTTGGTTTCATTCTTTAAGTTGAATAACATTCAAGTTATTGACACGGGATTTCTCATTTTTTGATCTGAGTTTATCTTATCGTCAAAGAGCGATCGCGCTCATTTTTTGATCTTTAAGATCAAAAAAGCGATCTTAATTTCTTATAAACTAAATAAAGTCCAGAATAGAGACTTAATTCTCATTGATGAAAATTGTTTTTTTTGGCACACCACAATTTGCTGTTCCTACTTTACAATCACTGATCGAGCATTCAGATTTTGAAGTTGTTGCTGTAGTTACCCAACCAGATAAGAGAAGAGGAAGAGGCGGTAAAACTATTCCCTCAGCAGTGAAAAAAATAGCTGTAGAACATAATATTCCAGTTTGGCAACCCAAAAGAGTAAAAAAAAGCCAGGAAACTTTAAATTATCTCCGTGAATCTGAAGCTGACGCTTTTGTAGTAGTGGCTTACGGTCAAATTCTCTCTGCTGAAATTCTCCAGATGCCTAAATTGGGTTGTATTAATGTTCACGGATCGATTTTACCTGAGTATCGCGGTGCTGCACCTATTCAATGGAGTATCTATAATGGCTTAAGCCAAACAGGTATTACGACAATGTTGATGGATGAAGGCTTAGATACAGGGGATATGTTGCTAAAAGCTTATACAGACATTCACTTACTAGATAATGCCATAGACATTGCTATCAAACTGTCTAATCAAGGAGCAAGCTTACTCATAGAAACTCTACAGAAACTAGAAACAGGAGATATTTCCCCCCAACCTCAAGAAGACTCTCAAGCAAGTTATGCCCGATTGATAGATAAACCCGACTATATTATAGATTGGAACAGAGACGCGATCGCACTGCACAATCAAATTCGCGGTTTTTATCCCAACTGTTACACTACATTCCGAGGACAGCAACTCAAAATCAAAGCTACTATTCCTCTGGTCAAGGAACTTTGTTCAGACAGACTCAATCAGGAACAACAACCCCCAATAACAGAAACACAGTGGGAAGAGCTATTGAGTGCTACAGGAGAGCCAGGAGAAATCATTTACATTATCAAGAATCTAGGCGCAGTTGTGCAAACAGGAGAAAACAAATTACTACTTACAGAAGTGCAACTTGCTGGTAAACGTCCTCAGTCGGGATGGGATTTTGTGAATGGAATGCGAATTAGTGTGGGAGAAAAACTAGAATTGAGGGGAGATAGGGACTCACCTACTTCGGTTTAGATTTTTTGGCTGCTTTTTGCTTCTCTATTTCTTTTCTTATCCTTTCTAATAATACTGATGCTGGTTCGTCGTTGGGGTCTTGAGGGACAAGTTCTCCTCGGAATGCTTTAGCTAATATGGATTGATTGAGGGTTTCTAAGTCTATTTCTGCTTGTTGGTATTGTTGTTCGATATTGTCTGCGAGTTTGAATAGGGATTCGATACGGCGGACTATTTCTTTTTGTTCTTCAAGTGGAGCAAGTGGAATGTGTAATTTTTTTGTCTCATCGCTATTAATATTATTAACTCCACTTGTTGAGCGCAAAGGAATCTCTATCTGTAATCTAATCTCATAACTTGAAAACCATAGATTTAGATATTTTGGATAAACTAAGTTTCGATTAGGTCTTAATCTAATTAAATATCCAGCATAAGCAAAACCTCGTTCTGCTTCATCAATGATGGCTGTTCTCCCAACTAAAGAAACACTCCCGTTTGACCTAATCATCAAAATATCGCCAGGGGTTAGTCTTAATTTGTCTAATTCATTGTCTGACAGTTGTGCATATTTCAAATCTGAATGGTCGATAGCTCCACTAACAACATTAGGAATGCGTAATACAGGAATACCATCTATTTTGTAACTACATTTTTTGGATGTTCCATATTTGAGATTTTCAACAACATCTCCTACTAAGGTTTGACACCAACTAAGAGGTAGATTGCTTGATGCTAAATCAGAATTAGATTTTATCAGTTTTGAAGCAGGTTCAACATCTGGGTTTTGTTCGCGCCAGTCTTTTGTTAAATCACCACGAAAAGCAGCAGCTAGAACAGATTGACGGAATTGGTCTAGTAGAGGTTTGATTGCTTCTAGTTCTTGTTTTACTCGTTGGCTTCTTGTTTGTAGGGCTTCTATCTTGGCGACGATGCGTCTTTGTTCATTGAGGGGTGGTAGAGGGAAAGGCAGTAAGCGAATTTGTTTCATTGATAATGATTTTTGGGTTACTGCCTTAGAAGTATTATCTATGCAAAACTTTCCAACGGGTGAAAGAATAAAATATTGTAAAAGTCGTGCGTCTTTTATTAGTTGTGTAATAACAACTTTACCTACATTTGGTCCCAAATGATATCTGTAACCATCATTCGGAACAATCGCTACTTTTCCAAGAGTTCCAACATAGCTTATTAATAAATCACCGCTTTTGACTTGTGAGCGTGGCAAATTATCTGATATGGAAGCATCTATATATTTAAAATTCTCCCTCTTGAATAAACCTGAACCAATATTTAATCCTCTGATTACCCGAATATCGCTAAATTCTTTGTATTCAAAATAATTAGTAAATTCAAATCCCGCCAATTTTGTAACACTAGCTATATCACCAATTTTTGTCCATACCCAATTCATTGGTATTTTAATCAAGTTGCTTTCTTTTTCTTTCAATCTAACCAACCTCAAAGTAATAACAACAAATATCTATCTATCAAAACCTTTGCGTACCCGAAACTTATTCCGCAGCGCAATAACCAGAGCCAGAGAATCAAATTCTCTGTCTAATATCTTAAGTCCCCTTAAGGGGACTTAGAGTTTAAGCCATGAAATTGATTTCATGGCGGTCTTGTGGGTTAAACCATTCCATTTCTCCTCACCCTGTAATAACAAACATCTATCAATCAAAACCTTGACCTATCCGAAATTTATTCCGCAGCGCAATAACCATAGCCAGGGAATCAAATTCTCTGTCTAATATATTAAGTCCCCTTAAGGGGACTTCGAGTTTAAGCCATGAAATTGATTTCATGGTGATTTCTGGCTAAAACCATCTAATCATTTTGTAACGGTTTTTTCGATAATTTATGCTTTCGAGGCGGATCGTTATTGTGATCAATTCGTTCTAACATTGAAATTGTTGTATTGTGTTGATGGTGAATTTTTTGATTTTCAACGTATGCGATCGCTTTATCTAATTGTTTACCACCCAAGGAAAAAACGCCGTAACCCTCTTGCCATATGAATTTAGGCTGGTCAGGAAAATTTTGATTTAGGTGGTGTGAACTACTACCCTTAATCAGTTTAACAAATTCTGCGATCGCTATTTTCGGCGGAATAGAAGCAACGACATGAACATGAGTGTCTGTACCGTTGATAGCATGAATAATACAATTTAACGAATCAGCCTTGCTAACAATATAAGGATAAAGTCTAGCTTCGCGTTTACTATCAATTAACGGTTGTCGGTTTTTAGTTCCCCAAACCAAATGATAATATAAACGCCATAAAGCCATATTAATTTGATTGCGCTCTAATATTACTTCAGATTCAGCCCAGGTATAATAAATTACCCGTCTAATATTTTAAGTCGGTTTAAACCGACTTGGTCTTTGAGCCATGAAATTGATTTCATGGCGGTATTGCGGTATAGCTATTCAATTGAATCAATAAAAGTTATGGTCATTCGCTGATATTTTGTAACCCACCTCTACGATTAATAATTTCTTGTTCTATTTCTTCTCTATTTAACATAGGTTCGCCTGAAGCTACTATCTTAGCTCTAATCTGGCGTAATTGTTTTCCTAATTTGGTTTGCTCGGACTGTTTTTCTCTATTCATATTTCTTCCAAACCTATTCCTCATCTTGCTTGAAAAGTTTTGTTAAATCCTGATAACCGCTAACCACCCGTAAAACCTCAATTCCTTCTGTTATGGGACGATAAAAAATAAGGTAATTATCTACAGGAAAACTTCTTACCATCGGAAAAAGCTCATCTCGTCTCCGTCCCATGTTGGGAAAACTGGCTAAAGTTTGACATTTTTGATTAATCTTTTTTAAATAGCTTTCTGCTGCATCTAGTCCGCGATTCTCGGAAATATAATCAATAATACTTTCAATATCTCGACTAGCAGGAACGGTAAAACGACAAATATTGCTCATTATTCTGCTTGATGGCGACGCTGTTCTAGTTTCTGTTGAATAGAATTAAAAACAGTTTCACTATCTACAACCTCACCTCTTTCAGATGCTTCAATCCCAACCATGATTTCTTGTCTAAGTTGAGCAAAACGTCCTTGATAAATAAGCTCTCGTTCCATCAACAATTTTAATCCAGCATTAACAGCTTCATTTACTGACTGATATTGACCACTTGTTATCTTTTCTTGAATAAACTGCTCTAGTTCTGGTTGTAAAGTAATTTCCATAAAACCTCGTTGATAATCAAAAATCTTTTAATCTAAAATTCAAACAAATAAATCTAAAATTTCATCGGGTAATGGTTCATTGAAATCATCAGGAACAGTAAATTCACCTTTACACAATCCAAATGGACGCTGTTTAATTTTTAATTTCTGTTCTTTGAGAGATTCAACAAACTGTAAAACCTGTTGCTGTTTATCTAAAGGTAGATTACGCCACTTTTCGATTAACTGCTGTTCTGTATTCATAATCTAAAATCCTCAATTTAATTCAGGTACATTCTTTGATTCATAACTCTCAATCAATAAACCAATAATTTCCATCAATGATGCTAAAGGATGTGATTCATCTTCTCCCACTTCATCAATTAAATCATCAAGTAAACTAACTAGCTTTTGATATTCTGTTTCTATCATTCTAATTCTCTGCTTCTAACAACTCGGTTAATGCTTCCATCTCTTCCAGTGCTGTTTGCAGTCTCATCATAATCTCTGCTGCTATTTCATGAGGTTCGGGTAAATCTTCTGCACTCTGTAGGCTCTCATCCCGTAACCAAGATATATCAAGATTCTCTCCCCGTTTAGCAATCTCTTCCCGACTGAAACATCTAAACCGCCCTTGTTCTCCTAAATCTTTACGAGGACTCTTACCATTAGCATCATCCCCATAACACTGCTCAAAATCTGCAAAATGCTTTCTAGTTAGAGGATTGCGCTTACCAAAGGAAGGCATATTAGTCCGTAAATCATAAAACCAAACTTCCTTAGTATTACCTTTCTCCGTTGTTCCCCTCTGGAAAAACAGAACATTAGTTTTAACACCTTGAGCATAGAAAATCCCTGTAGGTAAACGCAAGATAGTATGTAGGTTACACTTATCCATCAAGTCAGCCCTAATGTTACGTCCCTGTCCATCTTCAAACAAAACATTATCGGGTAATACAACTGCTGCTCTACCTTCAGGTAATAACCCTCGATAGATGTGTTCTAAAAATGCTAACTGTTTGTTAGATGTTTGATAAGTAAAATCATCTCTAGTGGGCTTACCCCCTCCTTTCTTAGTACCAAATGGAGGATTAGTCAGGATTACATTAGCTTTAGGTAATCTCTGACCATCTGGTGATAAAGTATCCCCCAAACCTACTTCACTTTCAATACCGTGTAACATCATATTCATCAACAACAATCGATGGGCATCCTGTACTAATTCAATGCCGTAAAACGCCTTATACCGTTGAAAATCTTGGTCAGCTTCCGACAAATCAAACAAGTCATCAGTCTGCTTTTTAATATATCTATCAGCAGTAATCAAAAACCCTCCCGTACCTGCTGCGGGGTCTTGTATTAATTCGCCTGGTTGGGGTTTAATTAGAGAAACCATACAGTCAATCAAAGGACGAGGCGTAAAATATTGACCCGCACCTGATTTTTTTTCACTAGCATTCTTTTCCAATAACCCTTCATACAAATCCCCCAAACCTTCTTCTTTAGCTGAATACCAGTCAAGAGAATCAATACTGGTTATTAATGTTTTCAGATTCTTAGGCTTCTTTAAAGAAGATTGGGCATTAGCAAATATTGCTTGAACTCTGTGATTAGATGATTCTGAACTAAGTTTTTCAAATAAACTAGTACGATAAAACTTTATTAGTTCAGTTCCTTCTCTACTAACTAAATCATTCCACCGATAACCCTCTGGTAATATATTTTCTTTCCCCGTCTCCTGCATCATCTTGAGAAACAAGAGATAAGTTAATTCTGTAACATACTGAAGATAGGTAATCCCATCATCCCGCAGCACATTACACAGATTCCAGAGTTTAGCAACAATATCAGTAGTAGCGTTCATGCAATCTCGGTAAAAAACACATTCAGACAGAGTAACACGTTAACTCTCAGAGTTTTACAATAGGGGAAATATCACAATTTCTTTATTCAACTAGGTTATGACTGCTCAAATACAAGTAAATAACAGTCAAGCAACTCTTTATAACCAAGATTATTATCAATGGCTAATTCACACTGCTAAATTATTGGAGCAAAAAGAATTTACTAAATTAGACCTAGAAAATTTAATCGAGGAAATAGAAAGCTTGGGAAAGAGTGAGAAAAGAGCAATCAAGAGTAACTTAATCATTGTGATACTTCACTTACTCAAATGGCGATATCAACCTGAAAACCGTTCTAATAGCTGGAAATCTAGCATTAGAGAACATCGACGCAGAATACAAGAATTACTTACTGATAGCCCCAGTCTTAAAAATTACTTACCAGAAATATTAGCGGATTGTTATTTAGCTGCAAAAAAACAAGCTAGTGATGAAACAGGATTATCTGTAGTTGCTTTTCCTGAACAATGCCCATTCTCTCTAGCTGAATGTCTTGATGAAGATTTTTTAGCTTAATATAAATTTTCTGTCTGATATTCAAAGTCGGTTCAAACCGACCAATAATCTTGAAGCTAGTCCATTTCAATGGACTTGGTCTTTGAGCCAAGCAATTTATTTCTTGGTGACATTGTTATACCAATTTGATAAATGTTTGTTACAGATAAATTCAATCCAAAGGTCGGGTGGGCAATGCCCACCCTACAGTTATCGGTTGCATTTTTTCTTCCAATTGGCATTATTTATCCAATATCCTCCCAAATACCCGCATTAATCTCACTCAATATTGTTTCTAACTCTCCTCCAAAAGTTTTATTAATCCTTGTAAAACCGCCCTGCGCTTTAAACTGTCCTTGGTCAAAGGCTTCCCTATCTACAATAGTTTCTTGCTTTAACTGTTTTCCTATCCTTTCCAACCATTTGCGCTGCGGTGGTGTCCATTTTCTTGAAGCTAAAATCTTTTTCATCGCCTTATCTACCCTCTCTTCATGACTCATTAGGGCATCCCCTAATGCTGCTTGACGGATAAAACCAATGATAGATGCTGCAATATCCTCATTAGTAAGCTCTCGCCATGCTACTTGTAGATGTTTCTCTGGATAACCCGCAGTATCTAACAGTAACTTCAATTCTTTTAGTTGAGCGCGAGTTAAATCTCTTGGGCGTTGGGTTACTATCAATAGTGCAGGAATCTTATTAATGTTCACCTTAAGATAATCTTGGAAGCTGTTTAAATAATCTTCTGGTTTTCCTGCTTCACCATAACCAGTCTCAATAGAAATCAATTTATCCTCATGGTGAGAAATTAGCATCGGTTTTGTACCACCATCTTTCCTGTCTAAGATTTGCGCTATTTGCTTTCTTTCTCTAAACCATTCAGCAATTTCCTTGGGCTGACTATCTTTTATGTAATTTCCTAATTCTTCTATGGGCATTCCTGCAATACTTTCTATCTGCTCTTTGCTACGATGACTCAGATGTCTTCTTTTTCTTTGTAACTTGGCTAATAACTGGTCAACTATTTCGGGTAATGCTGGTTCGTGTTCTACTGTATCTAATTCGTCTATCAACTGAGTAAATGTAATATTAGGATTAACTACTACGGGTTTCATGGTGGAAACTGCGGCAATTCCTTCATAAAGTCTCACAGCATCGTAGATTTTAAATACTTCTTTCCCTATCTCATCACAACGTCTTGTAGCTCTACCTAACATCTGTTCATAGAGAATGCGAGAGTTAACCCGACGGAGAAAGACTAAGTTACAGATGGCTGGAACATCTATACCAGTTGTTAACAAATCTACTGTTACTGCAATTTTAGGTAAGACCTCGTTTCTTAATTCCCTTATTTTCTGTAAAGGTTTATCTGCTTTCCCTGTTATTTTTACTACTGCATCATCTTCGACGTTGCCATATACTTGCTCTAATTCTTGCTTGAGTAGGTTCACCACCATATCAGCATGGTCGTCAGTAGCGCAGAAGATTAAAGTTTTCTCAGGTAAACTGGGGTCTATGTATTGTGCTAATGCTTCACAAACTGTGCGGTTAAAAGGTTCTGTAATAACTCCACGATTAAACTGCTCTACCTCTATCTTGACTTCATCGGGTGCATGAACTAAATCTAACTCGCCTGTTTTGGGGTCAAAGTATTCCATTTCTTCCCCAGGTTGCCAAACTATACCATTTTCCGATAGCTCAGTTTTAATCTTAATTGGTGGTTCGTGGTCAATTAACCAACCTTCTATCACAGCTTTACGATAGCTGTAAGTATCTACAGGGTCGCCAAATATCTGAGTAGTGTGTAAAGCAGGAGTAGCAGTTAAACCAATCTTGACCCCATCGAAATAATCTAAAACTCGGCGGTATTTAGAAATATAGTCTTTAAAGTCTCGATACAATAACTCTGTGTCGCTTAACTCTTTATCTAGTAAGTATCCTCTGTGGC
>JAAUYJ010095859.1_pt1 | contig 11439 bp, 9 predicted proteins | sample 7278031 | NCBI WGS metagenome assembly JAAUYJ01 (sample SAMN14350222, study PRJNA611818) | marine sediment metagenome | isolation source: surface marine sediment (1.8m) | place: French Polynesia: Moorea | collected 2018-08 | reverse complement strand
GGCCATCGACGAGCTGCGCATCATGTACCAGGCCTACAACCGTAATCGAGACAAGCTGATGGTCATGGACCCGCGCAGCGCCGAGATGACCAAGTACGCCGCCAACGCGATGCTGGCCACCAAGATCAGCTTCATCAACGAGATGTCCAATATCGCCGAGGCTGTGGGCGCCGACATCGAGGAAGTGCGCCGCGGCATCGGTGCCGATCCCAGAATCGGCTACCAGTTCATTTACCCGGGCGCCGGTTACGGCGGCTCCTGCTTTCCCAAGGATATCCGTGCGCTCAAGCACCTGGCCAAGACCCACGACCAGTCTGCACCCATCATCACCGCGGTGCACGATACCAACCAGCGCCAGAAGAACAAGCTCGGCGAACGCGTGCTCAACTGTCTGGGTGCTGACCTTTCCAGGTACCGCATTGCAGTCTGGGGGCTGTCCTTCAAACCCAATACGGACGACCTGCGCGAAGCCCCGAGCGGCTACCTGCTGGATGTGCTGTGGTCACAGGGCGCTACGGTGCAGGCCTATGACCCCGAAGCCATGGACAATGCCCGCAACATCTACGGCGAGCGCGATGACTTCATTCTCTGCGCCAACAAGGACGATGCCCTGAAGCGCGCCGAGTGCCTGGTGATCTGCACCGAGTGGAAGGCCTTCTTTTCCCCCAACTTCGAGCAGGTCAAGAAGCTGATGAAGCGGCCGCTGATCATCGACGGCCGCAACCTCTACGATCCCGACTATATGGCGGACGCGGGCATCGAGTACTACGCTATCGGCCGCGGCCTGTCGGTGAAGACACCGCAGATTTAGAGCCTGGCAGACCGGCGCCGGCTTAAGGCTGACGGCCGCTGGCCAGCGCCCTGGTCTTCAAGATCATCGCCCCGGCCATGGGGCGCCGCCGCCGTTGACAGGCGGTGCATAAACCGGAAAATCGCGAGCCTCACACCGGAGGACCCATGGCCCAATACGTCTACACCATGAACCGTGTCGGCAAGATCGTGCCGCCCAAGCGCAAGATCCTGGAAGACATTTCCCTGTCGTTTTTCCCGGGCGCCAAGATCGGCGTGCTCGGTCTCAACGGCGCCGGAAAATCGACCCTGCTGAAGATCATGGCTGGCATCGACACCGACATTCTCGGCGAAGCGAGGCCGCAGCCCGGCATCAAGGTCGGCTACCTGCCGCAGGAACCGCAGCTCGATCCCGACAAGGATGTGCGCGGCAATGTCGAGGAAGGCCTCAGCGATGCTATCGACGCATTGGCCGAGCTGGACAAGGTCTATGCCGCTTACGCGGAGGAGGGCGCCGACTTCGACGCCCTCGCCAAACGCCAGGCCGAGCTGGAAGACATCATCCAGGCCACCGATGCCCACAATATCGAAACCCGACTGGAGATCGCTGCCGACGCCCTCAGGCTGCCGCCCTGGGATGCCGACGTAACAAAAATCTCCGGCGGTGAGCGGCGCCGGGTAGCCCTGTGCCGCCTGCTGCTGTCCAACCCTGATATGCTGCTGCTGGACGAGCCCACCAACCACCTGGACGCCGAGAGCGTGGGCTGGCTGGAGCGCTTCCTGCTCGATTTCCCGGGCACCGTGGTGGCCATTACCCACGACCGCTACTTCCTCGATAATGCCGCCGGCTGGATACTGGAGCTGGACCGCGGTCGCGGCATCCCATACGAGGGGAATTACTCGAGCTGGTTGGACCAGAAGGAAAAGCGCCTCGAGATGGAGCAGCGCCAGGAGGCCTCGCTGCAGAAAACCATCAAGGAGGAGCTGGAGTGGGTGCGGGCCAATCCCAAGGGCAGGCAGGCTAAGAGCAAGGCGCGCCTGCAGCGCTTTGAGGACCTGCAGTCACAGGAATTCCAGACCCGCAACGAAACCAACGAGATCTACATCCCCCCGGGCCAGCGCCTCGGTGACCTGGTGATCGAGGTCGACAAGCTGAGCAAGTCCTTCGGTGACCGCCTGCTGCTGGACGAGGTGAGTTTCACCGTGCCCAAGGGCGCGATCGTCGGCATCATCGGCGCCAACGGCATGGGTAAATCCACCCTGTTCCGAATCCTCACCGGCGCTGAGGAACCCGACAGCGGGACCGTACGAATCGGCGACACCGTGCAGATCGCCTACGTGGACCAGAGCCGCGACGACCTCGATGGCGGCAAAACCGTGTGGGAGGAGATTTCCGACGGTCATGACAACCTGCAGATCGGCAGCTACGAGATCAACTCCCGCTCCTACGTCGGCAAGTTCAACTTCAAGGGAACCGACCAGCAGAAATTCGTGAAAGACCTGTCCGGTGGTGAGCGCAACCGCCTGCACCTGGCCAAGCTGTTGAAACAGGGCGCCAACGTACTGCTGCTCGACGAGCCTACCAACGACCTTGATGTGGAGACCCTGCGCGCCCTGGAAGAGGCTCTGCTCGCCTTCCCGGGCTCGGCCCTGGTGATTTCCCACGACCGCTGGTTCCTCGACCGGGTGGCCACCCACATCCTCGCCTACGAGGACGACGGCAATGTGGTATTCCACGAGGGTAACTTCACCGACTACGAGGAAGACCACCGCGCTCGCGTCGGCGCCGAGGCCGATCAGCCGCACCGGGTGAAGTACAAGAAGCTCAAGTAAGCCCTGCTCCCTCGCCTCCGCGCAGGCGGGGGCCCAGCGACCGCACATGCACTGGATCCCCCTGCGCGGGCCGCCGCCTACGCGGGGATGACGGCGCGGGTTTGATTGCGCGGGGATGACGGTGCGGGGTTGACGCAGACGTAGTGCGAGCCTCAGTACACGAAGATACCAGGATTGTGCTTGCGCCAGATCGCCAGCTCAGTCTCGTGGGGCAAACTACCGTCTGGCGAATACTGCGGATGGGATACCCACTCGGTACAGGTAGCGATCATCTGCTCCAGCGAGTAATAGTACAGGTCGATACCCTCGAACACGGAGACAACCGGGCGCTGCAGTGACGCGTTGAACGGGTGGCCGCCAGCCGGCAGAACATACCAGGCGCCGTTGAAGGCGGCGAAGGGAAAGGCAGATTTGAGCAGACTGCGATCGCCGGGGAACAGCCCGTAAGAAGACAGGATGCTCTGGTAGTCATCCCGGGCCCTGACGATGGTAGAGAAGCTGACGTCGCGGAACCAGAACGGATGCTCGGAATCCCAGGCGTCTTTCTCCTGCCCGCCCCGCCAGCCATATAGGGCGACGATCTCCGGCGGCAGTTCCTGCGGAAACCAGTCACAGGCGGCTCTGAGCTGCGCCTCATCCAGGGGCGGCAGCAAGGTATCGCCGACGGGTATACCACGGTTTTCGTAGGCGGCCAGCAAACCATCGAGGGCGGTGTGCAGCCGCTCCGTTGAAAATTCCGGCACCTGGAGGATCGCCCCATTGCGGTTGACGGCCTGCTCAGGCTCACAGCCGGCAAGCACGGCTCCGCCGGCCAGGGCTGCGAGGGACTTCAGGCAGTCCCGGCGTTTCAACTTTTCCCTTGTGCCATGCTTACGCCGCGATCCACTCGGGATAGGGCAGCTTGTGCTCCCACAGGAACTCGGCATTGAACAGCTTGCTGGCATAGCGGGCGCCGGAGTCGCAGAGAATGGTGACGATGGTGTGCCCCGGACCCAGCTCCTCGGCGAGACGCACCGCGCCGGCAATATTCACCGCCGCCGAGCCACCGACGCTGATACCCTCTTCCTTTAGCAGATCATAGAGGTAGGGCAGCGCTTCCTCGTCGCTGACCTGACAGGCGAAGTCCACCTCCAGGCCGGCCAGGTTGCCGGGCACGAAACTCACCCCAACGCCCTCGACGATGGAGGACCCCTCCTTGCGGGGTTCACCTTCCTTGAAGTAGTTGTAGACGCCGGAGCCCATGGGGTCGGCCACGCCGATCTTCACCTCAGGCTTTTTCTCGCGCAGCGCAGCCGCCACGCCGCTGAGGGTGCCGCCAGTCCCCACAGAGCAGATGAAGCCATCCACCTTGCCATCGGTCTGGTGCCAGATTTCCTGGCCGGTGGTGTCGCAGTGAATCTGCGTGTTGGCGGGATTGTCGAACTGCCGCGCCCAGATGGCACCGTGTTCTTCCTGGTGAGCGCGACCGGCGGCCACCTGCTCTGCCGTGTGGATGTAATGGTGAGGATTGTCATAGCCCACTGTGGGCACCAGGATCAGCTCCGCCCCCAGCATTTCCACCTGGTCGATCTTTTCCTTGCTGGCGCCCTGGGGCATCACCACCACGCTCTCGAAGCCCATGGCGTTGGCGACAATGGTGAGTCCGATGCCGGTATTGCCCACCGTACCCTCGACCACCACCCCGCCAGGGCGCAGGTCACCCGCCGCCACCGCCGCCTGGATGATACCCAGCGCGGTGCGGTCCTTGACCGAGCCGCCGGGATTCATGAATTCCGCCTTGCCGTAGATATGGCAGCCCGTGGCTTCCGACACCTTGCGCAGGTGCAGCAGTGGGGTATTGCCGATAATTTGGGGCAGGTGCTTGTCCATGGATGACCCTCGCAGTGGAATCGTCATCCCCGCGGAAGCGGGGATCCAGTTCTCGCAGGGTAATGGATTCCCGCTTTCGCGGGAATGACAAAACTATGCGCTGAAACGGCAAGACTGCCCGCGGGGGTGATAAATCAGAAGCTGACCTCGAGCGGCGCCCGCCGCCCGCGCGGCAAAGGCCCGTAGTTGGCCTCCAGGTAGTCGAGTATCACCGGCTCCGCCTCGCCCAGTGGCCACAGGTTCTGGGTGTCCTGCATCCAGCGAATCATCTGCAGCCAGCCGTCCCGGTCCGCGCGGTTCTGCGCCACCAGCCGCCCCGAATGGCAGGCCGTGCACTGGGCGCGCACCTGCTCAAAACCAGGTGCAATTACCAGGCCGCTGGCTGGGTCCAGTTTGGGTTCAGCCTGCTGCGCAAGCGCCGAGGTGGCGAGCAAGGTCGACGCCAACATGATCGAGACCAGAAAGGACAGTGGCATTTTTCCCCGGGAAGGCGCTCCCCTGGGGTTTCTCCCGCTCGGCTGCTGGATCCCCGCCTGCGCGGGGATGACGGATGGATTCGCGGTCATACCACTTTCACGGCAATCCGATGGGTGGCGTTGTTCAGATAACCGCGGGGATTCCACCCCGGCACCACCATAGGCTGCATGATCCCGGAAGAATCGGTGGCCCGCGCCCACACTTCGTAGTAGCCCTTGTGCGGAAACTCGATTTTCATCGACCACTGTTGCCAGGCCAGCCGGTTGACGGGCTTGCGCACCCGGGCCGGTCGCCAGGTCTGGCCGAAGTCGATAGAGATATCGACATCGCTGACGCTACGGTCCCCCGCCCAGGCGTGGCCGCGTAGCTCCAGGTCCTGCCCGGCGCGATGCACCAGCCCGGACCTCGGGTAGGTCACCAGCGACTTCACCGGCATGGACTCGATAATGCACATGTCCTGTTCCGGTACCTCGGCGCCGGGCACAACCGGCTCACAGGGCACCCGGTAGGAGTAACCGCCCATTTTCGGACCGTCGTGTTCGCGATCGCGCACACTGATACGCGTCAGCCACTTGCCCGAGGTAGAGGCTGGCCAGCCGCCAAACACCAGCCGCAGAGGGTGGCCGTTGTGGATCGGCATGTCTTCGCCGTTGATAGCCCAGGCAATCAGTGACTGCTTCTGCATCGCCTTGGCGATAGGCACGCCGCGAGAAATGACTACCTTGGAGGGGTCGCCCGACAGGTGGGTATCGGCACCGTAGTAACCGATATAGACCGCGTCGTCCTTTACGCCGACATCCTTCAACACGTCCCGCAGCCGCACCCCGGTCCAGCGCGGGCAGCCGACCGCTCCGGTGGTCCACTGGTTGCCGCGGGCCGGCGGGTTGAATTCGCTGCGGCCGTTGCCGCCGCACTCGAGGGTGAGCTGGTAACTGTGGGTCTTGAAGCGTTGCTTGAGATCGGCGAGCGTGTAACGGCGCACCGATTTGGCCGACTCGCCGCCAATGGTCAGCGCCCATTGGCTGGCATCCACAGCCAGCGGCGGGATGCCGTTATTGCGTACGAACAATCGGTCCGCCGGTGTCACCGGGTCATCCAGCAAATGCGGAGGGGTCTCGGCATTGAGCGGCCGGGCGTTGAGCACCACCAGGCCCGGGTCCTTGCCGGGAATTACGAAGGGCTCGGTGGATTCCGCCAGCGCCGCCGGGATCAGGCCCGCGGGCATGAACCTCCCAAAGACGACCTCCGCGCCCAGTAGCGCGCTTATACCAGCGAGGAAATTACGGCGCCCGAATACCAGGGCCTGGGCGCGCTCTGGATCTTCCCGATAGAGCTCGTGCAGACCACGTTCTCTCTTGCTACTCGGCATTATCAGCACCGCCTTGTTCAGGCACAGTCTCCGACCAATCCCAGCGCGACTCGCCGATATCGTCACAGGCCAGCGGCCCGGCGCACCCCAGGGTCTCATCGTATTGCAGGATCAGGCGACTATCCGTGTAACTGTAGATATGCCGCGTCAGGTAATTGCCGGTACCGACACTGCGAGGCTCCCGGGCCGATTCTTCCACCACCAGCACCTGTCCGTTGCGCAGCGTAAGGGATTCCTGGAAGAGCCCGTCCGCACGCGCGGTGTTGATGAAGGTGACAAACGCGCAAATCAGCAGGAAAGCCACCGCGACACGCACCATCTCAGGACTCCAGCGCGGCGAGGGCTTCACCAAGTTTGCTGACGCCTTTCACCTCCATGCCGGGGATCGGCTGCTTGGGCAGGTTGGCGCGCGGTACTATGGCGTGGGTGAAGCCGTGCTTGGCGGCTTCCGCCAGCCGCTCCTGGCCGCTGGGCACCGGGCGAATCTCGCCGGCCAGGCCCACTTCGCCAAAGATCATCAGCTCTCGTGGCAATACCCGGTCACGGAAGCTGGAGACGATGGCGCACAGCAGCGCCAGGTCGGCGCTGGTCTCGAGAACGCGTACACCACCCACCACGTTGGCAAACACATCCTGGTCGCCCACCTGCAGGCCGCCGTGGCGGTGCAAGACCGCCAGCAGCATATTGAGTCGGTTCTGTTCCAGCCCCACTGCTACTCTGCGCGGGTTGGCGATCTGCGAGTCGTCCACCAGGGCCTGGATCTCCACCAGCAGCGGCCGGGTGCCCTCCCACACCGCCACCACAGCGGAACCGGAAGCCGGCTCGGTGGCGCGATTGAGGAAGATTGCCGAGGGATTCTTGACCTCCTTGAGACCCTCGCCGGTCATGGCAAATACCCCCAGCTCGTTGACCGCCCCGAAGCGGTTCTTCTGGCCGCGCAGGGTACGGAAGCGCGAGTCGGCAGTGTCTTCCAGCAGGATGGAACAGTCGATCATATGCTCCAGCACCTTGGGCCCGGCCAGGGAGCCGTCCTTGGTGACGTGGCCCACCAGGAACAGCACGGTGCCTGTCTGTTTGGCATAGCGGGTCAGCCAGGCCGCGCATTCGCGCACCTGGGAGACTGAACCCGGCGCCGAGGTGAGCGAATCGGTATGCACCACCTGGATAGAGTCCACTACCAGGATCTTCGGCTGGATAGATTCCGCCGCGGCCTGGATCGCCTCGACGCTGGTTTCCGACATCAGCTGCAGCCTGTCGGCGGGTAGCTGCAGGCGCTGGGCGCGCATGGCTACCTGCTGGGGCGACTCTTCGCCTGTGATGTCCAGGGCCGGGAACTGCTGGGCGAGATGACAGAGTGTCTGCAGCAGCAGGGTGGATTTGCCGGCACCCGGGTTGCCCCCCACGAGGATCGCCGAGCCAGGCACCAGGCCGCCGCCCAGCACCCGGTCCAGCTCGCTCATGCCGCTGGAAAAACGTGGCAGTTCGTCCAGCGCGATATCCTTGAGTACCCGCGCCTCGGCCAGGGCGCCGCTATAACCGCCAGGTTTGGGGGCCGCCGCACCACCCCGCGCGGGGTTGCCAATACGGAACTCCACCACCGAGTTCCAGGCCCCGCAATCGCTGCACTGGCCCTGCCACTTGCTGTACTCGGAGCCGCACTCGTTGCAGACGTAGGCGGTCTTGCTCTTGGTTTTTGCCATCTGTGTTCTTACCACTGGAAGAGGCTCATGCTAGCAGAGCCCGAGGCGATGCCCTAGAATGTCCGGCCCGATTGCCGAGCGCTGGCCATGTCCGACTCTTCCATCATTCCCGAACGCCAGCTGGTCTTCTCACCGGCGCTGGCGCAGACCATCGGGCTGGAAGAGGCGATCCTGCTGCAACACCTGAGCGAACTGTTCAAGCACCGCGAATCCCAGGAGCACCGGGGATACGCCTGGCTGCGGGTGCAGCGCGAATGGCTGCTGGAAACCCTGCCCTTCTGGAGCGCCGTGGACCTGCACCGGGTCACGAAAAGTCTCACTGACAAGGGCCTGATCCTGGTGGAATCGCCGCCCCTGCACGAGGCCGAGGCGTTGGTATTCGCGATCAATGAGTCGCGCGCCACCGAGCGCCAGGCCGCGCGCGCCGCCACTCCGCAGCAGCCCTACCAACCGCCCCGCCGCCAGGGTGCCGGCCTGCTGGCCGCGGCCTGGGCGCCGAGTGAAGACCTGCTGCAGCTGCTGGCCCTCAACCACGGTATCAGCCGCCAGTTTGCCCTCGAGCAGCTGGAAGATTTTGTCTGCTACTGGCGCGAGCGCGGTGAGGTGTCCCACGCCTGGGAGAACAAGTATCGCCAACATGTACTGAGCCGCTGGCGCCAGAGCCAGCAGGACACCGGCGAGCGCTTCCGGCCCAGCGACGAATCGTTGAGCGATAACTGGTACCCCAGCGAAGATGCCCTGGAGATCCTCGAGCGTACCGGTGTGACCCGCGCCTTCATCGACGACGCGGTACCGGAGTTCGTGTTGTACTGGCGTGAGCGCAACCCGCAGGAGAAGGCACTCAATTCCAAGTTCATCCAGCACATCCGCCGCCAGTGGGCACGCTATACCTCGGCGCTGACTCACGACACCGAGCCCACCCGCATCCCGGAAGACTGGCGCCCGACCGAGGATGTCTACGACATCCTACGCATGTCGCATATCGCCCCGGGCTTTGCAGAGGGCCTGCTGCCGGAGTTCATCATATACTGGCGGGATTCCAACAAGCTCTACAAGAGCTGGAACACCAAGTTCCTGCAGCATGTAAAATATCACTGGGCAAGACGCAACGAACTGGCAACCCATGGGCAACAGCAAGACCCTTATCGAACAGGCCGCACGCGAGATCGAAGCCTCGCAGAAGACCTCAACGACCGCAGCTGGGCAAGCTAATCATAAGACCGCTCAGGGTCACGACCCTGCCCCGGCTCCGGAGGGGCGCGCTTCGCGTGCGGAGCGGGTCGACGCCATCAACCAGGTGTTTGCCCTGTTCCGGCTCAACTACCATAACCAGTTCTACGCCGCCTACCCTGACAGCGACCAGCTCAACCAGGTCAAGAAACTGTGGCTGGAGGCGTTGGCCGACTACCCGGTCGCCCAGGTACTGCATGGCGCCAAACAGGCCATCGAGACCAGCGAGTACCTGCCCACGCTCAACAGGATGATCGAATGCTGCCGCGACAGCCTCTCACCTTTTGGCCTGCCCGACGCCCGCAGTGCCTTCCGGGAAGCCTGCGAGGCCGCCAGTCCGAAATCCGCCCAGCCCTGGAGCCACCCGGCGGTGTACTTCGCCGGCCGCGAGGCCGACTGGTTCCTGCTGGCCAGCGAACCCGAGAGCAAGACCTGGCCGGTGTTCCAGGCGGCCTACCAGCACTGGTGTTCAAAAGTCATGGCCGGTGAGCAGCTCGAGATCGAAGCCCCCGAAGCGCTGCCCTCTAGTAGCGGCGAAGCCAGCAATCGTGAAGAGGCTCTCGCTGAGCTCGAGAAGATTCGCCAACAACTTTCATCCTAGTTCTCTCAGCTCGGCGTACGCGATGTTAGGCTTGTTCTGAAACGGTCGCCTCCAGCGCCCTGAAGGTTTCAGAACAAGCCTAACACCACGTCCGCCTGGATCGAGTTAGGCTAAAGACGCGAGCGGACTTGAGTGGAGGGGTATTTGGGCACCTTCAGGCTGCTTTCTGCCGTGCACGAATACCCCTTCGCTCGAGTCCGCATCTCAATGCCAGAATCCAAAGGACTGGAAGTGGTTTAAGTAAAGACCGCTAATGGTATTCGGAATCGTAGTCGCCGCGGGCGAGGTTTTCGAAGCGGGTGAACTGGCCGATAAAGGCCAGGCGGCAGGTGCCGATGGGGCCGTTACGCTGCTTGCCGATGATGATTTCCGCGACGCCCTTGTCGGGGCTATCCTCGTGATAGACCTCGTCCCGGTAGATGAACATGATGACGTCCGCATCCTGCTCGATGGCGCCGGATTCCCTCAGGTCGGAGTTGACCGGGCGCTTGTTGGGGCGCTGCTCCAGGGCCCGGTTGAGCTGTGACAGGGCCACCATCGGGCAGTCGAATTCTTTGGCGACCGCTTTCATATTGCGGGAAATCTCGGAGATCTCTGCGGTACGGCCCTCGCTGAAGCCGGCCACCCGCATCAGCTGCAGGTAGTCCACCATGATCATGCCCAGGCCGCCGGCCTCACGAGCCACGCGCCGCGCCCGGGAGCGAATTTCGGTGGGGGTCAGTGCCGGCGTATCGTCGATATACAGCGGCACATCCTTCATCTTGGTGACCGCGGCCGACAGCTTAGGCCAGTCTTCCTGCTCCAGCTTGCCGTTGCGGATCCGGGTCTGGTCGATGCGGCCGATGGACGACAGCATGCGCACAATGAGCTGGTCCGCCGGCATCTCCATGCTGAACACCAGGATCGGCTTGTCCTGGTTGAGCACCGCGTGCTCCACCAGGTTCATGGCGAAACTGGTCTTGCCCATGGACGGACGGCCGGCAACGATCACCAGGTCTGACTTCTGCAGCCCGGAGGTCATACCGTCGAGCTCCGCGTAGCCGGTACTGAGGCCGGTGATATCACCACCGGAGTTGTACAGCTCATCGATGCGCTCCACCGCCCGGGTCAGCAGCGGATTAACATCCACCGGGCCGCCCGCCTTGGGGCCCTGCTCGGTGATCTGCATGATCTTGCGCTCGGCTTCATCGATCAGCTCGTCGGAGCTGCGGCCTTCGGGGCTGTAGCCGGAATCGGCAATGTCCTGGGCAGCCTGGATCAGGTGCCGCAGGGCGGCCCGGTCCCGCACCACCGTGGCATAGGCGCGGATGTTGGAGGCGCTGGGCGTGTCCTTGGCGAGCTGGGCGAGGTAGCCAAAACCACCGGCGTTCTCAAGCTCGCCGCTGGCATTGAGTGCATCGGCCACGGTCACAGGGTCGATGGGCTCGTTGGTCTCGGCCAGTTTCGCCATGTGGCGAAAGATCAGCCGGTGGTCAGGACGGTAGAAGTCGCCGAAGGCTACCTGTTCCGCCACCGTGTCCCAGTGGTCATCGGACAGCAACAGACCACCCAGCACCGACTGTTCCGCCTCG
>JAAUYJ010082868.1_pt1 | contig 11443 bp, 17 predicted proteins | sample 7278031 | NCBI WGS metagenome assembly JAAUYJ01 (sample SAMN14350222, study PRJNA611818) | marine sediment metagenome | isolation source: surface marine sediment (1.8m) | place: French Polynesia: Moorea | collected 2018-08 | reverse complement strand
GTCCAGCCGCTCCTGCAACAGCTCCTTCAGCGCCTGCTGGGGGTCCTTCTCCCGCTTCTCCCTCTCCGCAGCAGCCGTCCCGGCTTCGCCTCCCTCCAAATCCCTGGACATACTGTCGTCTCCTCCGTCTTCATCCTTTTTTATAACAAGAATTCAATATTCACCATATTTTCCTTTTTTCGCTTTTTCTCACCATGTCGTCTCCGTCCGTGATGCCCATCATCCTCTTCTCCTGCCTGAGCAATTCGGCCTGCTGCTTCCGCAACTGCTGCGTCCTTTCTGCCAGCTGCTCCTCCGCCTCAGACAATTGCGTCCCCCCAGGACCCCCCTTTCCACCAGCGCCAGGGCCAATACCGCCCTGCAAAAAAGTTTTTGGAAGACAGTAAGAAATGGATCTTTTTTCCCCAGAATTTCGCGTACCTTCTTCTTGCTCTTCCTCTCCAGCATGTGCAGCCTCTGCCGCTCCCTCTCCGTCTCCTCCATCGCCCTCTGCTGCTCCTCAAAGGCCTCTCTCAGAGCGCGACGCTCCTCGCGCTTCTGAACAATGTCCTCCTCGATCTACACATAGTAAAGGGGTTAAAATTTAAGAGCCAATCTCGAGAAAAAATATTTGTCCCTATACCCTTCGGATTCTCTGCTCGATCTGGTCGTAGTAACTGTTGATGTCCTTGTTGGCGCGGGGAGGGATCTTGTTGGACTTGCACATCTTTGAGTAGTGGTCGTACTCCACTCGCATTACCCTAAAAGTTGTACTTAATTTCGTTTTACTTTCTCAAAGACTCCTGCAGCGCTAATACCTGACGGCAAATATGTTTCCAATGAGGTCCGCCGGCAGCTCGAACCCGAACCCGAGGGTCTCGAAGTTAGTCCCCTTGACGCGCATGTTCTTGGCCACCACGTTTCCCCAGAGGCCGAGGGAGACGAGGTCCGAGGTGATGAAGTTTTGCAGGACGTTGTTTTCCGGGTCCACCATGGGAGATACGTCACGAATAAGGTTGTAGGTGGCACGGTTCAGCTTCAGGAGCTGGAGCTGCTTCATTTCGTAGAAGATCTTTTGCCTCTCTTGAATCTGCAAATGGTAGGTAGGACGGAACTGAATACTCATTTCACAAATCTTACTTTGTCAATGAAACCTTTGACTTGTGAGCTCTGGTTTGCTGTTCCTCGGGTATAGGCTGCTCCCACTCCTCGGGATTCTCAATCAGATTTTCCAAAGTTGACATGATCGGCAAAACCTGAACGAGATATAAGTTACATTTTCGACAGCAAGGTATGCATTGCAGAAATACGTGTGAACAGCATTTTCCGTACCTCAAGAGTCCTCGAGAGTACGGAATCGAGCGACTCCCTGTCATCCTCCTTCCACAGGCTCAGGTAGGTGTTCAGTTCTCTGACGCACACTGGGTCAGGTAGACCGTCGCACTTCATGTACTGACCTGGAAATTTTAGAACGAGGAGTTTGATGCACTTGAAATGCCCTAAACTTGCGTGATCATGTATTGGGACGGAAACGACAAAAATATACTGGACATTATTCTGGAGTGAAAGAAAGCACGTACAATTAAAATGGGGGGAGACACAGACCTCTCCATCATCACTCGAGGCGGCCAAACCAGAGTTTCGACGATCGACGCTACCTCGACGGGGATGCCGATGCCGTCGTCGACTTTCGCCTTTTCGATTTCTCGAACGTTTCGCGCGGAATGTTGCCGCGTAGCGACCAATGATTCGTGTCGTTTAGCGCGAACCCAACGTAGATCGTCGTGCCCATGTCGCGGTTCCACTTAGGGAGCTTCCTCACCCGGATCGGGTTCAGGTTCAGCGGCTCCTCCTCCTGTTGCTGCTCCTCTTCGCTCGGTTCTCTCGCCTTTTTCCTCGTCTTGGTCTTCGCAGGCTTCTTGGGCTTCACCGGGGACATTGCTCGTGCCACCGCCTCCTCGTCCTCTGGACGCAACTCTGGAGATTCCCCGTCCGCTCGAGCTCCAGATGGCAGAAAGCCGAATAACTTGATAAGCTCTGTGAAACTTTTGCTCTGCCACTTTGTCCAGCATAAGGCACACCCAGAGTTGACGATGAGGCTGGTAATGTACAATGCGTTGATAAGGAAGACAACGGCGATCAAGACGGCTACAACTAAAGCGAGTAGTATCCCCGTGTGCGTGATGTCCAAGGTATCGTAGAAAGGCTGTGTCAAGGCTGCCCTCTGTGGTCCGATTATTAGCATTATGAGGACGGCGATGACCACGAAGCTTGCGAAACCCAGCAAATTAATTATCAATTCAACAGTGAGGAACATCTTGCACGTGCTTTTCTCCAAGCGAAACTTTTCCCAATTTGAATTTCACACATAAGCAAAAATAAAAAAAAGTCTTCAAATTCAAATTTGAAATTGTGCCCATGCGTTCCCGCACAATTGTTTTGGAAAACAAAACGCACGAAAAATGATCAAACATATTTACCCCACACAAGATCCTCCCTGGCCTTCCTTACGAGCTTCTGGACAATAAGATCATGTGCCTCCAAAATGTCTTGAGTGGCCTGAAAAAAAATCGATGCTGCACAGTAGACATTTTTCCATTTTTACCTGCGGCGTAGCCGAGCAGGTCTTGGACTGCTTTGTGACGTTCTTCTTCATCTTCTTCATCTTCTTCTTGTTGTTTTGTTAGTCGTCATTTTTCTATTATTGTCAAGGCAACCTCCTACAAAAATCTTTATAAAAACAAAGTTGTAGATCCCCAAGAAAAAAGATCCTGTGCCAAATTTGAGCCCCTTGTGACCAACAGTTTTGCCAAATGGCATAAAACAATATATCGTTTTTTGCGATTTTATGTTTTTGGGCTTTTTGACCTCCAAATTCAAATTTGACTTGATCTGCTCGAAATAATGTTGGAGTGCCCAATCTTTTTGTTTTTATGAACTTTTTGATCAGAGCGCCCCTTATGCCTCAAAATTTTATTTTAAATATATTTTAAGATCATTTTGCGATTTTGATCACTTTTCTCTTTGATTTTTCATATTTTCCCAGATTTTCCTTCTTTCTGCATTCATATCCATGACGCAGGTCTTCGAACAGAGTCTGTTCTTGGGTTTTTTATCAATACCTGTAGTTTGCTCCTTCTATTGCACAAAGTCTTATACTCCTCAGTTTGTTCGCTTGGCCTCAGTTTTGTTCCAGTCCCTCCTTCCAGGTGGACCTCTTCCTCCTCTTCCTGCTTCTGTTCCTCTTTGGCACGCCCCTGGCCGGCGCTGCCCTTCCCACCCTTCCCCCTCTTTGGGCCCATTTCAATTTATACAAGCCACTCGGATATTAATTTCAAGTGTTGTAAATCAAACACGGCAGTTACTTTTGTTTTGCCGGCCGTGCTTTCCCAACCAACATGTGGACAGAAGGAGGATAGGCAGAAAGTTTTGTCGATAAACGGAACGGATGAGAACAGCATGGTTCACACATCGAAAAAGAAAGATCTGTAGCATCGATTAAATATCTATGTTTGTTCGTTTTATTGTGGAGAAATTTAAAAGTACCGGTACAATATCAGCGAGGTACTAACTTCCAACCTTCCTTTTTTTCAGCAGATAAAAAATTTTGTTAATTGCCATTAGGGTAAAGCTGGAAGGAAATTTCTGCTTCGTGTATATCCGTATTGCCGAATGCTTCGTTCAATAGTGGGTGCATTTTGAGTGCTCACAAACTGTAAATTTCTAGATGGAGCTTCCGCCAGTAAACAGCACATTTCTCTATCCCTAACGTACGAAGCAGCAACGGCCAAAAAGAAAATGCGCAGATTATGGGGCAAATTTGGGGCAGAAGAGTGAAAGAAGGGATAGGGGCGCCCTTTCTCAGAATCCAGGAACGCATTTGCGAAGCTGCTGCAGCGAGAGTGGTCCTCTTCCGCCCCGCACAACCGATCGTACGAAAGAGAGGGAAACCTTGAGCTCCTTTCCTGACGCCTCCGCCCCTCCCAGCTCTGCATTCGTGCTATCGCACTCTCCGCTGTGGTGATGTAACCGACGACGAAGCACCTTGGAAATCATCAGCAAACGCACACTAAAAGAACAAGCAGAAAAGAAAGGGGAGGTCGCAGGTTCCAAAGTCCGAATCTCTCTTAAAAGACCGGCGGGGTGGTGAGTGAACCTCCTGAAATATGACAGGCAAGGTTAAAAATCACAGTTTGAAAGCTCCTGATAGCAATAAGCTAAAAACCTACAGCAGTATCTGTAGCAACAGCAACGCCCCCCCACCTCCTTTGTTTCTTTTGTCAAGAGGTGGGTGGTGGCAAAGTCGAAAATCCTTGTGCAGCAAATGTGGCCATGATCTCCCGTTGTTTTTGTCGCTTCGGTCGTTCACCATCTCTTGTTCTTATCTTGCGGCAAATACAGCAAGTCAAACGCGCATTTACACAACTCTTCTTCCACCCTTCCACCTGCTCCTCGACCCCACGCTGCCCTGTCGTGATCAGGAAGGGAAATTGCGCGCAAAAACAAAACTATCTAGGAAGGAAAGAAGCTGGGGCGTAGGAGGCAGGGGGAAATATGAGATTGCGGCGTAGCTCCTTCCTATTCTTCTTCAGTCGATCCTTAGCTCCCCAACCGATCGCCTCTTTTCCTCTCCTTCCCTTAGGGATATGAATCCCCGTCCCTCCCTGGCCTCCTCCCCGCCGTCCGCCAAGAAGCCCTCCGGCCGCAGAGAGGCCTTTCCCGCGGCCACCACCGAGCACCTCAACAGAGAGCAGAGAAAGTGCCACGTGCACGCAATAGACTACCACATACTACTAGATTGAATCAACGCTCGGATACAACATCATGGAGAGGCCCAACGTTGTCTCGATGGAGGAGGGGGGGCCGCTGGAGGCGGAGGTGGAGGTGGAGGCGACGGAGCTGAGGAAGGCGAGGGAGAAGCTCGGCAAGTGGAGGAGAAGGAGAGAGGCGGGGACGGCGGTCAGAAGAAGAGGCAATACCAAAGGCCACCAGGCTCAGCAGGTTCGTCTGGCCATCGTAAGGGAGGAGCACCTCATGGTGCAGGAGGCACTCAGAGAGAAGGAGGAGGCTGCAAGGTGAGACAGACAGTTCTACGGTAGCTAAGCAGGCTAGCCGTTGCTTTTTTGGCTACTGATCTTGTTGTTGCCCCTTCTGCTTTGGTTATTGCAGCTAACACTGAATGGGTGTGTAGTGTACGTAAAAGGGATGCTACACTGCTTATGTTTTAGCTGTTGTTGCTCTGGCTGCTATAATAACTGCTGCTGTAGCTGTGGGTGTTGAAGATGCTCCTTCTGTTGATGTTTTAGCTGCTGCTGCTGTAGCTGCTACTGCTGAAGCTACTGCGCTAGCTGCTGAAGTTGTAGCTGCTGCTGCTGTAGCTTCTGCTGCTGTTTTAGTTGTTATAGCTTTAGCTACTGTAGCTACTGCTTTTGTAGCTGTTGTTGTAAATGCTGCTGTTCCTTCTGTTGCTGTTGAAGCTGGTGCTTCTGACACTGCTAGTGCTGTGAAGCTGCTGCTGTAGCTGCTGCTATAGCTGCTGCTGCTACTACTGTTGGTTTATCTTGGTCTGACGACTTTCATCGCAACGTTTCCAGAGACCCGTACGTGCACGAGGGCTTTTTCTACCTTGACAAGGAGACCCACTCCGTATGCTTCTCCTTCTTCCGCTTCCACGTCCTCCCCGCCCAGTGGCCGCCTGAGGCGGGGAAGGCCAGCCGGGGGCCGGTATACCCGGTGGTGATGCTCACCAGTCGCGACGAGCTCAAGAGGAAGGCGGCCGTCAGCAAGAGGACCTGGGACGAGTGGAAGCGGTTCGAGGAGTTGCTCAAGGCGCACTTCAACTACCGATACAGGGAGACGCTCGACCAAGCCAGGCTGGGGTACGTCGCGGAGGGGAAGAAGGGCTTCGAGGAGAAGAGGAGGAAGGCCATAAGCGTGAGTTGCTTGTATTATAATCCGAAATTTTTTTTCTTTATCTCTCTTCCGTTCTCAGGACTACCTTCTCATCATGACAAAGGACAGCCGTCTGCTGCACACCAACCTCTTCCAGGCCTTCATGTACACTGGACTCCCACTGAGGAGCATCTACAAGACGATGGTGAACACCTCGTCGTCGCTCACCCTGGACATGGGAGCCTTCCACGGGATGTCGATTGGCAAGGGGGACCAGCAGGAGAAGCCGGAGAAGCAAGAAAAGGTGTCGGACGGGTTGAGGCAGCTGCAGGAAGAAGAGAATGACGAGGGGGATGACGAGCCTTGGATGGGCGATCGGGCGGCGCTGGAAGGCTTCCTCGACAGCCAGGTGGAGATACCGGCCGAGGCGCAGAAATACGAGTTAGACGTGCTCCCCTCAGACATGACACGTGAGTCAGCATGCATGACACAAATAAGACAAGGAACAGACTCTGCAAGTTCTCAAGACAATTGAAAATGATCTGCGAATTTCTTAATCAAGTTGCAATTCTCATAGTTTCCGAAATCACAAAGTACGGGTATTTCCAGCAAGAAAGAAGAACAAGAAGAACAAGAAACCGAACAATGTACGTTACCAATGGAGGTGAGAAAACAATAGTTTGTATTGTGTTGAATTTCCCCCCTTATTCCACTTCCCCTCATATATCCAGGAGGGGACATCCTGTGCGAGGCCGGCCACTGCAAGAAGTTTGACGAATTCGCCCCTGACGTGCTTGAGCTCTCCCCTGACGCCGACATGGAGCGGAGGAGGGAGAAGGGAGGGATGATGTGGTGGCCGGGCAAAGATGACATGGGAATGACAAGGAACGCGGCCATGAATATACCGTCTTGCAGGGAGAAGCTGGTGGTGGACTATGAAGCTGCGTAAGTCGAACTATTGTTTGCAAAATTAGAAAACTCACGCTCCCCCAAAGAAAAATGTAAATTGTGTACTGATGCTTTTTTCAAATTATTTACAGCCGCCAGGGTTCTCTGGGCGCGAGGGAGATCCAGCTCCGCCTTCGCAGCCGTGAGGAGGAGCACGAGTACCAGGTTCACCGCTCCTTCTACGACATGGGTAGCGAGTGCCAATGGAGGAGGATGAAGGAGGGGCGGGGGCAGGGGGACGTCTTCACGGAGGTCGTCAGGGAGAGGGCGGGGAACTGCCCGGACGGAAACAAGTAATAACTTCAGTACAGCAAAGAATAGGTTGCCACATCGCAATTTTTTTTCTAGCTGCCCCGTTCGCAAGGCTGAGCTTGATGCCAAGCGCAAGGAGGAGGAGAGGCAGGAGAAGGAGAGGAGGAGGAGGCTGTTCCGAAGGAGGGCCTCGGACTGCAGGATCACCTACACCCTCGAGAAGGAGGGAGGTGACGGCAACAACAGCCAGGTCCAGCAGCAACAACAGCAGCAGGATGGAGACCCGATGGAGTTTGTAAATCGACAACGCATCAACCACGAGAGGGCACGGGCGTAAGTTTTCGGCATATGTTTATATTGTGCATGTACGCGTACTATACAGTTTGCAGGATTTGATTTTTTGCATGCTTTCCCTTCACTATTCCCTGGTGTGGTTTTAATTCGCTTCTGTTCTTTGGCTTCTTTTGCACAAAGTCCCTTCCTTTTGCTTCGCTTCCTTTTGCAAGCACGCTATCCGCTTTCAGTTACGTCCGCCGCCTTTTCCTGATACTGAATGGAGTGAGGCCGTCGCCGGTCCGTGGATTCGATGATCCCTCGAGGGGGTCCTTCCTCTGGAGGTTCGTCCATTCGATCAGGACGGTGGCGGAGGAGAGGGGATGGACGATGAGGGACGTGTTCACCATCAGGGCCAAGGTCTACACCAGGATCCCTCCCTCTGTTCAAGAGCAGCAGCAGGAGGAGGAAGAGGCGCAGAACGTGCAACAAGGGCAGCCAAGTCGCTCTCGACGACGCCGAAGCCGACGCCCTCGCCGGTGTGATGAACAAATTACCGTAGCCGTCCCCCTCCTATTTTCTTTTGGGCCTCTTAAAAGACTAAATACACATATTTTTCTTTCAGCGGTCCCTTCACCGGCCGCTCCCGCCCGATGTCCGTGGCCTCCAGCGCTCCCACCGGGCCCAGCCTCCTCCTCCCGCCCTCTCGCGGAGGCGGCCGCAGTAACCACAGCGGCAACACCAGCGGCAACAACAGCAACGTCAGCAGAGGCGGTGGCGGCGGCCTCAAGGCCATCTTCGGAGGGGAGCGGTCCTACGCGGACAGGAGGAACACGCTAGAATGCGTCGAGGGAGACTCAAAGGCAAGCTATTAGCTCACCTGCCTTTTCCAACTCTTTTAAATAATCCTTTTTTACTAGGTTATGCCCGACCGCGTCGACACCTGGCAGGACGACCAGCACTACCCGTACTACCGGGTTGAAACAGAGCCGGACCTTCCTCCGCTGCCACCCACCCCTCCCTCTCACTCCAGGCTGAACAGAGACGAGGCGTACCACAGCTTCAGGCACGCCGCAGAGATACACACGGAGGCCGTGCAGGAGGAGGAGGAAGAGGAGGAGGAGGACGACAAGAAGAAGGAGAAGGCCCCAGTTTCCGTGGAGGCTTGAGAGAAACAACAAAAGCGGAAGAATGCTTTTGCCATACACACATTTTGATATGTTGCCGATATTGATAGCACTTAATTTTTTCCCCACTACTGTACATTGTCAGAGCCAAAAAACACTGTCAGCCGCCGCGGCGTAGGGATTGATGCTTGTATGTTGTAACCACAGAGAAATTAGGGTTCAGAATATTTTGATACAGAGAAAACTCTCTTCATGTTCATACAATACTACTTCGTGTATGTTGCCAACTTCAATCAAACCACAAGTATACCTCCAAAAACAGGATGTAATAAACCGATATGACGGATACAATATACTCTACACGAGTCATACTTATAGTTCTTCTAAATGATGATTTGGCTAGTCTTTGTTGTTCTATTGGAACTCTAGGCACCACTTCCTCGGCCTCTTCACCCCCGGGAAGGCCAGCTCCTCCCCGTTCCACAGGTCGACCAAGTTTCTGCTCATCTGATCGGCGCTGGAGGGGGAGAACGACCACGGGGTGCTCCTGAAATGGGAAAGAAAATATGAAAAGTAAAGATAAACTATGGCTAGTTTCGTGTAAAAGGAAAATGGTTAAGCTACAAAAATAGCAACATCTACGTGAACAATAATAGCTTCAAATAAGGTAAAGACAATAGCAGAACTTAAGTGAACAACAACAGCAGCAAGCTAGCTTACTTCCAACAAAAAATTACAGAGGCACGAAAATATACAGCAGCATTTAGTCGGCAAATACACAAGTCGCTCACCCGTCATACGCAGCCGCCATGATGTACGGCCTCCCCTCCTCGTCGACTTCCTCAGCTCCGTCGTGGTCGGACCCCAGGGAATGGGCCAGCTCGTGCGCAAGGAACCTTGCCGCCTCAGCCGTTCTCGACTCCTCCCCGTACTTGCCCATGGCCCCAACCGAAACCACGCCAACGTTGTAGTTGGTCCTCGCCCTCCTGGCGAAGGGGGAAATGTGGCTCCGTTCGTCCCACTTGCCTTCCACGCAGGCGCCCAGGTATTTTGCCTGGCCTCCCACAGGGGCGAGGTCGTGACCGCTCAGCAGGTAAGTGAGGCACCTTCGACTTCCGTCCGGGCGGAGGTCCTCGGCTCTCTTCAGGCCCAAGTCAAGGACTTCCAGAGAGGGGTTAAAGAAGCACCTAGAAACAGGCACTTTGAGCTGAAATATTTTTTGCGAGATTTGTGGATTTTCCAAACCTGTAATCGTTGACTCTCCGCCCAGATTCGTCGCAGAATTCGTCAGTGGCCAAAAAGGTCTCGCCCACCTTGAATTGCACCGGAGATTCCCTTCCTCTGTCTTCCAAAATCGGTCTTGGTCCGCTCTGTCGGAAGAAGGCGTTGGCTGCATCAAATACGGAGGAGGCGAATTCGGCAATCGCTTCATCGTCACCGGACATCAGTCGGTAAAAGGCGTTGTCCATCTGAAACAAAGGAAGACTTTATATTTGAAATATTTAACTCTTGGTAAAAGTGTACTAAGTTCTCACCACGACTTTTACGTTGCAAACGATGGAGCTTTCGTCTCCCTGAATTGTCTTTTCTTCAGGCTCTCCCTCCAAGTAGTTCAGGAAGAAGGGGGAGGCGGACTGCGTCAACAGCAGCAATATCAGCACCGAGGAAAACTTCAACTTAGTCGATGCCATATCGGTGATGAAATTAAATGGAGACAGAAAAAGTATGAGGAAGTTTTAACTCTTTACGGTTCGGGGCTAGCTAGCCGACTAGCCGATCTAGGTGAAACATCGTGTACCGGTCAGCTGAGAAAAGAATTAGGAGCAAAATTCCAATCATCACCTGGAGGAAAACACAGCCACGTGCAAAAACATCTTGCCGCGAAAACAAAGAGGGGAAGAAATTCGCTCCCAGTCCCAATACGCCGCCTTCAATTTTCAGAGCGAGCATGAAATTTTGGGACGACAGGTGACAATTCCCACTGCTTGCTCCCATTTCTGCGCCGCGAAATAATTTATAGAGACATTGTTTTCTCTAGTTGGCCCCCCCGCCGAGAATGTTTGCGTAAGTTAATATTTCCACGCCTTGCTGGCTCCTTTCGAATGCACTCGAAAGAAGAGGGGAAGGAAAAGGAAGGAAATGAAGTGGCGATGGGACAGGGAGATTATTTTGCTGGAATTGTCGCTTCTTCTTATTGTTGGAAGAAGCTTACATAAACAGCAAATAAAGGAAGTGGATGTGAGGTGTACAGGAAATTGTTCTTGACCTTCATCATGACCTTGCGCGTAGGAAAAAAGTTTCCGTGGAACTCTGCTACTTTTTCGCTTTGATTTCCCGGCGTTCACAATCTATCAATTCATGTGTACTATCTAGTCTGCAACTACACTCGGTATGCAAATTTTCTGCGCATCTCTTTCCTCTTCGCGAATCTGTATCTGCCTCTCGCCGCCGCCGCCCAATTGTCTCCAGACGGCGGCGGCGGAGAGATTTCCATTTCCTCTCTCTCTTTTGAAACGTAGCCGACAACAACGGCCCCTCGCCTCATCTCGTGTTCAACAACACGTGCGTCGTGCAAGAGCAAAACAAGAATTATAGAGATGAGGAAAAAGTATGCGTGTTCAAAGACGAAAAGATATCTTTTCCATGCCGAGTGTACCGTTCCAAGTGGAATTCATCAGCAGTCGTCAAGTCTCTTCTTCGTTTCCTAGTCTGCATGTCGTCGTTGTCTCCTGTCTGCTTGAAAACTGCCAGCTCGAAATTGTTTTTTGTCAATCGACCACGAAACAATTGGGACAATGAGGCACCCGTCGCAACTGATGCCGTATAGTTTCAAAGTTTTCGCACAAACTACCGTACAGCACATCACCTGCATTTTCCTCCCTTCAGTTTTGTATACCGTGTCGTGCTTGACACTGAGAATCTGTGGCTTGGACTTGAACCGCTATGTGCGAGAAAAGCAAAACATGATCAAG
>JAAUYJ010119397.1_pt1 | contig 11448 bp, 16 predicted proteins | sample 7278031 | NCBI WGS metagenome assembly JAAUYJ01 (sample SAMN14350222, study PRJNA611818) | marine sediment metagenome | isolation source: surface marine sediment (1.8m) | place: French Polynesia: Moorea | collected 2018-08 | reverse complement strand
AGAGGTGGAAAATTAATGTCTCTCTCTCACCCAGAGCTGAAAAGAAGAAAAAAGACACGGAATTTTTTTTGGTAGCGGTGTGAGGATGCATGGATGCTTCTGCTTAAAAAAGCCCCTCCCCGAAACGGTTTCTTTTTATCCCCCCAAAGCCGTCGTCCGGTTTTCACAAAAAGTGACCATTCCTCAGTCTTGGGCGTCACACAGACACAGGCTACAACGGGGCAACAGTCCCCCCCAAAAAAAGTGAAGCCGCCCCCGAGGGCAAAAAGAAAGAACAAGGAGGAAGAAAGAAAGGAAGGAGACATTCCAGAATAAGTAAAAGGGTCCGGACGAAACGAACGGAACGAACGAGTTTCCTCCTCTTTCTCTTTTCCTTCCCTCCAGGAATCTCAATCGGCTTTTACAGCCCCCTCATCAAAGCCCCTTAGGAGGAGCAGGAGGAGAAGGGTGACTTTTCGGACCTCTTTTCCTTCCTTCCATGGGTTTTCCTCGGGAGTCCCTTTCTCACGGGAGGAGGAGGAGGGGTAGAGGAGGGGGTGGCTTTGCGCAGAAGATATTTCACGCTGAGGAAGAAAGAAGACTGCCTGGGTCGGTCGGTGTGACTCAGGCAACGTCTTCAATGGAAGGGGAGACGGCGACAGTGGGAGGGGAGGAGGAGGGATGGATCACTTTGTTGTTTGTTGTTGATCGGGGGCAAAAAAGAAATTTATGCTGCATTGACGAACTGACAGCGAGGAGAGGAGAGACAGGATCTTCTTCTTCCATCGATCGGACAAATTCCTTGCCGTCCTCCGACCGAGAAAAAAAGGATGGGGGAATTGAATAAGGAGGAGAAGGATTGTTCGGAACGAAATCGATGTTATTCCTATTTTCTTTTACTCCCCACTATTCCCCAGATCGACTCACTCCGATAGGGCAATCGTCGTGGGTTGAGGAAAAACTCAGCAAGGAATCGAGCGGCTTGATTTCCCTCTTTCTCACGTTTCCCTCCTTTCCTTCCGCCCCCGCTGAGTTGATTTCCGGCATCGATCGCAAGGGGAAAAGTTAACGAAAAACAAAATTTTCCTTCCCATTCACTTTTTCGGGGAGTGAGATCGCGTTTCATTTATCCTCGTTACGGCGAGAATTGTTGTCTGCGTCGCATTCCTCCCTTCCTTCTTCACAAATATCCTCGCGACTGTTTTCTACCAGACCAAAGAGGAGAAGGGGGATTCATTCATCAGGATATTTTCCCCCTTCCACTGTCTCGTTGGAGAGGCAGGTAAATCCTTTTACAAGTTAACTAGATCGAATCCCGTCCAATTTTTTTTCTTTATTACCATTGCAACTTAATTTTACTCACACTTATTTTCGAAAAGTGGCACAAAAGCTCCTAAAAATAAAATTTAAGTGCTTTGGGCCGAAGGTGTTGACTAGAAAGGTGGCTTAATGAAGTGTCAATGGAATGCGGCGTGGCCGAGAAAAGGTTGGAACTGGAGAGAAGGGACAGCGGCCAACACAACGGTGGCAACACAGCAGCCCAAAAAAGCGAGAAAGGAGGGGAAAGGGAACGTTGGCTGGGCAACACAACGCTGCAGCAGTTCACTGCAGTTGCAACCAAAGAAAAAAAATCCCCCTTTTCTTCTTCATTCACCTGATATACATCTAGCACGGGAATCGACGAAGAAACCTGGAGGGAGGGGGGGCAATAACATTGGCACCCCATTACAGGAGGGGAGGGGAAGGAGGGCAATTTTAGTCGCTCCCCTCCCCTCCTCATTGGAACTCATTTAAGAATTATTCCTTCCTTTTTTGCCCTCATGCAGGGGGAGGGGGTCGCCAAGGCCGAAGGTCCTCATTCCTCTCGGTCATGCTAAAAGGGAGACCACCACAAGCTAGCTGGGCCGAATGGGATAAGTTGGGTCAGAAAATGGGCTCCGTCCGTCCGAGGGAAGGACCTTCGGAGCTTCAAAAAAAAAAACCCTCTCCCTCCCTCTCGCTTGCATGATAATGGGGGCGACGCCGAATTGACCCTGCGGGAGAGAAAAGGGAAAGAATTTCATTAAAATATATAACGCTGCCGACGCCTCCGCTTCATAGAAGCCGATCGGTCCACGCCTAAGATCTAAAGCATGCGAATGCCAAAGGGGTTTTCCCTCCTCTACTCTACCCTCTTTTCCGTATTGGCCTTTTCTCTTTCTCCCCGCCCTATATCGTAAAACGCTATGGGAGCAAATCTCTTTCTTCCCCCTCCCTCCCCCCTCTCCTTCTATCTTCCGATCCGCCCCTATAATTTGAATAACAGACTTCCTCCCCTCCCTCCTTCCTCCTCTTCGGCCGCGAATTGATCGCTTTCTGGTTTTCTCTCCAGCCTGCCCCCATAACGGGCTCCAATTTATTCAGCTCCTATGGTTGGAATGCAGATCACTTCTTTCTCTTTGGACCCTTTCCTTTCCTCTCTTTTTAAGCCCGTCCGTCCGTCCGCGGCTGATCCGACCGCCGCCGCCGCCGCTAAGAGGAATTCCGCGGCTGCGGTCGATTTGATTTCGAGAGAACGTGCAACAACAACAAGGAAAGGGAGGAAGAAAAACCCGAGCGATCCCTCCCCTCCCTCCTCCCCTTAGCATCTCTCCCACTCAGGTTTCCACTACTACTACCCAGTGGTGGTTTCAGCCACCACCACCCTTCCCCTCCTCTCTCTGTCTAACCCCCTCCCTCCTCCTCCTCAGGTAAGTATACTACACAGAGCCCCTCTCGCCCCTTTAAGGGAAGGTCGGTCTACCATAGCTCGAGCCATGCCGCCGCTGAAGCCAGCTTCACTCAACTCATTTTTTCTCCCCCTCCTTCGTCGCAGCAGCCTTCTTGTTGGGTTTGGCCCCTCCCCCCACTGCTTAGAAGGTTCGGGGGCTGGCTTGCTGCCCACTCACTTAACTACGTAGCCAAGAGAAGCATCTATGAAGACATCATATAAAATTACTTAAGATTTGCTGTTATAAATATCAATCCATACAACACTAATGCGAGAAAACTTCTTCCACCATTGCTCAATATCCTTTGAAATCTACTATTATCTCGAGTTTTTCTGCGACCCAATCCCAACTTCTCTCCTCCCTCTCCATCGTCGGTCCGTCCGTCCGTCTCTCTCCCTCCTCCTCCCCGCACCGTACCTGCCCTATTCTCCCCCTCTTGCCGCTCGCTCCTTCCTCCCCCCTCGTCTCTTGGTCGACCCCCACTCCTCCTCAGTCGATTTCAGGTCCGCAGAGAGCGAGAATTGGAAGATTGCAGTGCGTTTGCCGCGTCAATTTTTGGTGGTGCAAAAATTAAAAAGGAGAGAGCGTTGCTTCGAAAAACCTCCATCCCTTGGCGACATACATATAAATGGTGTTAATGGTGTTAGTTGCGAGCGAGAGGCCAGAAGTCACCGATGGTGCCATCGCCGGCGATGGCGGAGGAGAACTTTGAGCTGTCTGACCTCGGCGCCGCCGCGATCTCCAAGATCGGCCGCGTAGACATGTCCGCCCCGCCACAGTGTGCCATCGTTCCCGCCACCAGTTCCTCCGCTGAAGGAGCAGCCTCCGAGGAGGACCTGGGTTTCTGGAGCCAGCTGCAAGGTGTGTTTCGCTTCGTGTGGGTGGAAAAACAAAACGCGGCAAACCGCGATCGAGTTGTACAATAGTTGGGGGCAGGAAAAGGGAGGGGGGAGAGGGAGATGGCAGACTGATTGGCATTTCTCGCCCCGAGGGATGGATGTCAGCGAGAGATACCAACCAACCAACCACTCTTCTTCTCTGTAGGCCAACGCAAGCAAGACCCAACAATCCGATTCCCCTGCCCTCCTACACAGAGTCCGAAAAGCTTTTGTGTGAGCATTTTCTTCGCCACACACAAGTTCTCTCCTTGGGGATTATTGTTCGAATCGGCGAATTGGGCGTTGGATTCTGGCTCTCCCCTCCGCCACGCACACAAAAATGTCAGATATGATTCCAACCTCGCTGACTTCTTCTTTTGTGAGGCCCGTCTCCTTTTTCTTCGTCTGCCAGATTCCGGAGATCCCCGGAGCCGATAAAGGCATCCAGCATGGGCTCCCATCTTCTTGTGCAGTCAGTCTGCAGTCGAAGCCCAAAAGCGGAGCGGTGTGCAACAGCACAAGTTCCTCTTCTTGGGATGAAGACGGGATCTCGGATCGAAGGGGCATCAGGTTGCATGCGTTCGTGCACTTTGCTATCAAGAAAGAAAAGAGGAGAAAACCGGCTGTGGATATGGGCTGACGACAGGTTGGTTGGCACGGCTGCCGCGTCGCCAAGAAGCCCCTATCTAATTTTTCTCCCGCTGATATTGCGACTCGTGTGCAGAGAAGGAGGAGTAATGGACCGACCAGATCACGAATTAAGATTTCTATGGGAGGGAGACAGAAGAGAGGGCATTTGTCACATCTGTGCAACCATGACACTAAACATATCTCGTCTATTTTATTTTGCAGAGATCGCCGACAACGCGAGATCTAGCCCGAGCGAGGAGGCGGAGGGGTCCTCGTCCTCGTCGTCCTCGGCAACAGAGTCGGACTCGATCGGGGGAGGGAGGAGGGTGACGACGACAGGGGCAATTTCCAAGAACGCAATCAAGACGGGTGGAGGAGACGTCTTCTACCCCGCTGCAAAGGGGGCGATCAGAGGCCTCAGCCTACCTCCGCAGCACCAGCAGCAATTTCTAAATGCCAGGCAACAGCAGTCACGATGTCCGTCGCTGCCCCCGTCTGCACCGGAGCACCTGAAACAGCAGCAGCAGCAGCAACAGCAACTGGCCTCCTACACCATGGAGGCAACCGGAGAGAGATACCAGCGAGCGGCAAGCGCCTCCTCAAAACCCTCTCCTCCTGGCAGTCTGGACATGGGGTACCACACACTGCTGCACTCAGAGCAGCAGCAACAACAACAACACCAGCAGCAGGCCAACAGCAGCAGTCGCGGCACCCCCACCTCCTCCCTCAACGGCGGCGGGTCCACCTCCGACGTGTGGGACGTGAGGGCGACGAGGACCCCCATTGCTGATCTGCACATCCTCACCCACAACGCCAAGCACCTGCCAGTCTCCACCAGGACGCTACAACAGCAGCAGCTACATCAGCAGCAACAAAAGCAGCAACATTCCAGACAGGTGGAGTCCAATCACGTTGGTCCTGGTCTCGACTCCCTGCCAGACCCGGTCCTCCTCCGCATCCTATCCAACCTTCGATCGGACCAACTGGTGCGCTGCGCCCGCGTCAGTCGCCGCTTCTACTTCCTGGCTTGGGACCCTGCGCTGTGGCACCACGTGTCTCTAGAGGGCGCCGGCGCCACCGTCGACGCCGACCTCGCGCTCAAGACCATCGTTCGCTTGCTGTCTCGCAACGCCTCTCGCCTGGGCGACACCGTGGAGTCTCTCCGGCTGGGCGGCTGCCCCAGGCTGACCGACCGAGGCCTGGCGATAGTGGCTAGACGGTGCCCCAATCTGCGGCGCCTGGAGGTGCAGGGTTGCTCGGGAGTCACCAACGGGGGGCTCATGGACCTGGTTACAAAGTGCCAGGCGCTCAACCACCTCGACGTCTCGGGTGAGTTAGGTTCAGGAACTTTCAATAAGCGTACTTTTCCCTCTCCCCAATCGAGTTAACCAAGTTACGAGGGGGAACAATGGGAGCAGACAAGATTTTATTATACTGTACTACCTCCTTCCTCTTTTCGGCGGAAGGAGGAGGGAAAGCCCTCCCGCAGCTTGGTAGATAGCGCACTTTGTATGCCCAAGACTTCTCTTTTCGGCGCCGGCCGCCCACAAATTCCTATTAATGTCAGCGCTCAAAAAGGAGAGCAGCGCCCATACCCACTATCGCCCCTTCCCTCCCTTTTCTCCGAATAATCAGAGCGGCAGGCCGCCTTCTCGGTTTGGGCGCGAAATATCCATAACGAGCCCCTCATTTTATGGGGCTTCCCTCCCTCCCTCCGCCGACCACGAGAGAGCGGAGATATGGACTGAAAAGGGGGGAAAGATGAAGAGTGAGTGGGCTTCGTCGACATCTTGAAGTATAAGGAGGGGATGGGGAGGAAAGAACTTTTTATTCAGCTCGTGTTTTCGGGGGTGACTTTCACCTGAAAAAAGCCATAAATAAATTCATCATTGTGTCTGTAGTTAGGAGCTGAAAATATGGCATCCCACAAAAATATATGTGTATCTTTTTGTTACTTTCGTTGAATCCCACCCCGGCAAAGTGAAGGGGCGTAGCCATCATTTCTGCGCAGCGGGGGATCTCCTCTTCCTCCCCCTCCTTTTTCTTTGCCTGAAGTCCGAATCCAAGAGGGAACGACGCAGACAACGAAGCACACAGTCTCTTGTTTCTGGGCGGGTCCGGTCGGTCAGCAGACATGCAGACGGTGTTGCACCCAAAAGGGATGGGGAAGGGAAAGGGCTGCCTGAAAATACCTGAGTCTCGTTCCCCCCTTTTCAGTTCCACCCAATGGCAAAAGTTGGGCGAAAAAAGAGAGAAAGAGTTGCTGCTGCTGCTGTTACAAGCCGCGGTTCCTGCGCGGCGGCCGTCTCACCTGACTTGGGTGTACCTAGGTAGGAGAGATGAGGGGGAGAAGGAAGGGGCTTTTTTGATGTTGTGTCTCACGAACTCTTTTTCTCTCCTTTCCCCCAGTCTTCTTCCCCACCTTGATTTACGATGACAATCAACAAGAAGGAGGAGGGAGGAAGGGAGGAGACTCGTCGTTGTAGTTGGGAGGACGGCAAAAAAACGGTCTCTTCCTCGATCCCCACAAACTCCAAGCCTCGCAGCTTTGGCAGCAGCCGTTTTTCGTGCCAGGGAAAAGTTTTGATTTTGATTATGAGCCACCACAAGTGGAGCGGCTGGCGAATTGAAAAACATTGAAACCCTTGTTATAACGAATCAACCGCGGCACATCAAGCGAAATTTTGTTTAGTGGAAAATATCTAGCATAACCTTTTTTATTTCTTTATTCGTAGGTTGCAGCATGATCTCGACCATCGCCGTCCACCAGCCTCCGTCCCTCCCGCCCAACGCCACCGGCACCTCGCCCAGGCCGACCTCCTCCAGACACCGCCTCTCCGCGGCCTCCCCGTCCCCCTCCTCCGGCCCGCAGTTCCGGCGCCTCCTTCCCAACCTTCAGTTCCTGGACCTCACGGACTGCGTCTCGCTGGAGGACTCGGGCGTAAAGATGGTGGTGGAGACGTGCCCCCAGCTGCTCTACCTCTTCATGCGGAGGTGCTCAAACATCACAGGTGGGTTTTGCACGCAGAATTGCCAAAAAATGTAGTTTAGATAGGCGCAAGGGCCCCCCTAAATTCTCCCCTTGAAACGGGACGGATCGAACGTGGACCTCTTTACTGCCACACCCGCCCAAAATATGCACCCGCCGCCGCCGATGCCGCATTCTCTTCGCCATCCGTTGCCCGCTTTTTATGGCTGACTTTGATGGAGAAGCCGGAGCGCGGCTGGATGGGATCTGTCTGGATCTGGGGCGCGAAGAAAAAAGGGAGGAAGGAGGGCGTTCCAAGAGTTCCCGCCCTCGTTTCTGCGCCATTAACGCTTGCCTTTTTTTGCCGGCGTGTGTACAGTACTGCAAACGATGGGAGGGAGAGGACTGTAAGGGCCTTGCCATTTGCCTAATGATGCAAGAAGAACTTTTTAGGGAACTTTTTTCGTAGTGGGCGGCAAAAGGGTCTTGGAGGGAGAAAAAAGAAGGGGATGGATACCTTGCCCGCGAACAAAAAAAAAACTTGCAAGGTGGGGGCGGACGAGAGGAGGAAGGGAAGGGGGGAAACATCTAAGGGGGGCATGGGATCCCCGCGGAGCATCGCGGACGGACCGAAGGGGGGAGGGAAAGAGAGAGATTGGATCATAGATCATTTCCTCTCAGGGTCACTGTCAGTCTTTGGGGGGGAGGTTCAGGCGGTGTGTGTAGTTTTAAATGAATAAGAGGAGGGACGTTGGGACTGGACAGTGGAGACCAATCTTAAAAAAGGAAAGGAGAAAAGATCGGCGTCGAGAAGTTTTCCATTCTATCGAAATAACATTCTTTTATTTTTTCTAGATGTGGGCCTGAAATACGTGGCATCTTACTGCCTCTCGCTGCGGGAGCTGAGCTTCTCCGACTGCTCCAGGGTGACAGACTTTGGCCTCTACGAGCTTGCCAAGCTTGGTCCCAACCTCCGGTACTTGTCAGTGGCCAAGTGCGACCAGATTTCAGATAGTGGAGTCAAACAGATTGCAAAACTGTGCTACAAGCTCCGCTACCTGAATGTCAGAGGTTGTGAAGCTGTCAGTGATGATGCCATCGAGACTCTATCAAGATCCTGCTCAAGACTAAGATCACTGGACATTGGGAAGTGTGATGTGACAGATGTGGGGCTCAAACTGCTGTCAGAACACTGCCCCAACCTGAAGAAGCTCAGTGTCAAGAGCTGTGAGATGGTCAGTGACAGGGGAATCCAGTGTGTCGCCTACTACTGCAGGGGTCTACAGCAGTTGAATATCCAAGACTGCCCCATCACACTGGAGGGGTACCGGACGGTCAAAAAGTTCTGCCGGCGGTGCATAATCGAGCATACCAATCCAGGATTTTATTGAGCAAGAGATCGCGCTTTCTTGCCGTCAATAAGAAAGAGTCTACCTTCGGCTGTGATACGATTTATATCATGTGAGCAATGCCATTTATTATAAACCGATTCAAGCAAACCACCAACCGTATGTCGTAATTTCACGGCTATTCGATCAATAAACGGTTTCTCGTTCATGCAAAAACCATCCGTGTTGTTTATCAAGTTTCTTTATTCCGCCATAAACGAGAGCCAGGACGCTATTTCCAGACGACTCTATCTACGGCAGTTTCCCAATGCAGTTCCTCCCTAATTACGTTTTAACTGCTGTGCACAAGGGCAACCAACTAAAGCATCGCAGATGACTCCAGTTTCATGAGATGCCGTCTAAAACGTTCGCGCCAAACTAGTTTTGTAGTTAGGAGATCGTGCGAGAAAATACAAATGCTTCGAGGTACTAAAAATAGTATATTTTTACGTGAAAGTACACACAATAGTTGAATATCACAGATTATCAGCTTTCCAAACTTCAGTGCCATCAAGTATGTTTCAGTAGAAACCCGGATTCGTGTGTTCTATTATACACCTCCTGCAAAATCTCTTCACTGTTCTGTAGGCTTCCACAGACACTTGGCAGCAATCTTGAATGTTTAGCTGCTGAAGTCCTCGACAATGATAGGCCACACTTTGAATTCCACCATCTCCCACCATTTCGCAGCTTTTAACACTAAGCTTTTTCAGCCCTGGACAGTACTCAGCCAGTAGCTTGAGCCCCACATCAGTGACATCACACTTGCCAATGTCCAAGGACTTGAGTCTGGTGCACATTTTGGCCAACATGGCAACTGCTTCATCACTGACTGCCTCACACCCCCTAACGTTGAGGTACCTCAGCTTGTAGCAGTGTTTGGCTAGCTGCATGATCCCACTGTCAGAGATCTGGTCACACTTTGCCACAGAGACGTATCTGAGGCTCGGCCCCAGCTTGGCCAACTCGTAGAGGCCAAAGTCGGTGACGGACGGGCAATCCGAGAGGCTAAGTTCCCGGAGATGGAGGCAGCCGGTCGAGAGAATCCTCAGGGCAGCATCTGAAAGAGAAGAGAACGGGAGATTGAGTTCAGAGATAAAAGCGGCTTGGTTTGGTGCGGAACAAAAGGCTCGTCCATCGGGTCTCGCGGAGCAAGGCGACGCACACAATGCGTAGCAGGTATTGCGTACGAAGACGCATCCGCGGAGGGAGAAGAGGGGAGGTAGCACGGGCAATCAATCATGCCAGGCAAGTGGAGCAAAAGGATCGGTGCAGGGATCGAGAGAACAAGGGAAAGAAGAAGAAGAAGGAAGAGGAGTATCAGAGGAGCAGATGTATCCCGCCAATCCCTCACTTATCAATCCCTCCCTCTCCCTTCTCTTCCTTCTTCATTCATCTGTGCGATCGAGGCGAAGGAGGGAGTGGGAGGAAAATTCAAGGGAGAGAAGAAAAGGTACATGAGTGGGAGGGGAGCGGAACGGAGGAGGAGGGGGGGGGGGGATAGGTGCAGCACCCCTTCTCACTCGCCACACCACACCGGGGCGAAAGGAACAGACCTCGATTTATAGACCTTGTCAGGGGGGAAATGGAGGCAAGAAATCTCCCCCCGTCCCTCCAGGGGCAGCCAAACTGCCATAAGCTGCACGGAATGGGCTCCCTCTCGCACTTTAGACAATGGCCAGTGTTCTTCTGTCCGTGCTAATGGAGGCGTATGTAATTAGAAAGTAGGTTGAGCAAGATTTAGTACCGGCACTGGACGCTCTCCCCATCACAAGAAAATATTCATGTCCCACATGGAGTTAGCGGAGTTTGGGGTTCGTAGTCAGCTTGTTTCTTAATTATGCAACAAGCCAACCTCCTCCTCTCCATACTTGCGCAAGGGCTGGCGGGCGGACGAAATTAAAAATCAGCGAGGATGATTGCAAGGGTTTTTTTTTCGAAGGTAGGTCTCTCCTTCGCCTCAAATCCTTGCATGCAAGGGGGGCGAAGAGAGGGTCTTGAAATAGCGCCCCAGACCACGCAACACGCCGAGAGAGAAGGAGAAAAAAGTGGTGTGTTTTTGCTGGTCTTTGTGTGCCGTTCGTTGTTGGCTTTTGCAAGAGCCCCCCCCCCGTTTTCGAGACTGACTGTTGCACTTCTTTCATTCGCCCCCCCGCCCTTCGCTCGCCAATTTTATCGCGTGAGGAAGAGGTTATTTCTGATATCGCCGACACTTTTTTTTGTGGGGCCCGTTCTTACGCTACGACTTCGAAGTCGGCTCAGAGTGGAAAATATGAAGGCAGGAGGGACCCGAAGGAGGAGAGTGGTATAATACTTTTCTTCCCGTAAAAAAGACCTTTTCCTTCCGTGCCATGACGAAGCAATAATCGTTTCTTCCGGCGGAGGTGGGGGGAGGAAAAAGGAAAAATACGACCGAAAAAACATGGCAAGAGGAGAGTGCACAACACCTAGAAAAGGGGGGAAACCGAGGTGCAATCAATCTTCCCTTTTTTTGCCTGTGCTGTCGCCGCCGCTTTCCCCTTCCTTCCGTTTTGCAACAACCCCTTGGCCTCCGATGATGTTTCGTGCGCTATCAAGGGTAATGGAAAGGCGCCAGCGATCGATCTGGGAAGGGGGGAAAGGGAGGGTAAAAACGATTTGAACCCCCGACGTCGATTTGAGAGGAGGAGCTTTTTTATTGCCCTTTCTGCGCAGAAAGGGTTGTTGAAAGGGGGGGAAACAGGGCCAGACAGATACCCTAGAGACAGATCTTGATTTTTTTCAGTGACAAAAAACCTTTTTGTTCCAAGTTTGAAAACGACCCGACGTTTGGTCGATCACTTAGCATTTTTGCAGCATAGGTTCTACAGTACTTT
>JAAUYJ010184989.1_pt1 | contig 11454 bp, 10 predicted proteins | sample 7278031 | NCBI WGS metagenome assembly JAAUYJ01 (sample SAMN14350222, study PRJNA611818) | marine sediment metagenome | isolation source: surface marine sediment (1.8m) | place: French Polynesia: Moorea | collected 2018-08 | reverse complement strand
GTTCCGTTGTGCGCATACTCCCTACGCCTACTATTCGTATAAAATAAAAATTCTTTTCCTCCTCTCCTCCTCCATCAATTATAGGCAACACAAACCATACAAAAACTGTCTGTTCCTCTTCCCCCCAAACGACCCCCCCCTCGATCTGCGTAGATTTCTGGTCTGACCCTCTCTTATCATCATCACGTCTAAAGCACAATATGTACGCCTATGTACACACTACACACACTCCTCAGACAAAGAAGTAGCCTTCGATGAGGCACCACGCTGAGAAAAGAAGAAAACATGCATGCTTTACTCACTCTTCCCGATTCCCCTTATTCAAAGGAGGAGGAAATCTCTTCTCTCGCTATATTTTCTCTACTTTTCAAGTTTAAGTAGAAAACTGCTTTTTGAAAGTGAAAAACCAACAGTTAAGCAGCTTTAACCATTCCAGCCCCTTCCCCTTTCTTCTCGATTCCCTCCTCTCTCCGAAAGTATCGAGTTTTTGCCCGTCTTATGTATTTTGCATACACGTCTGTGATACTGATTAGTCGAAATTCTGAAGATCCTTCAGCTTAATGTAGACATCTTTCCCTCCCTCTTCAGTAATATCTTCTTTCAATTAATCTTTGACTATTTTTTTAAAAAAAGTTTTGCCCCCCTTTGCGTAGTAGATGTAGGTTGGATCCTCCCCTCAAAGAAAGGCCCGAAAAAAGAACATCAGCACACGTGTTTCATCCCCTACTACCTACATCTATCAATCTACTATATCCCAAGGGGTCTGTAAAAAAAGGAGGCCGCTCAGACGACAAACAGCAGACAGGGAAAAAAGCACGAGCACTTGTTTTAGAATCTCACACCTTGTATTGTTGCAACAACCCCCTTGATCCCCCTTGCCTTGTTCACCTTTTTTCCCTGTATCGATCCCACGGGCTCTGGCGTGCCATGTCCCTTCCCCAGTGCGCGAAGACACGTCAGACTCGAGATTAATTTTTACTGATTCTATCGAAGGAAATAGCGTGCCTCCAAATTTGAACTTTTTGCGAATCTGTACCAAAGGCCCGCTCAGAGCTATGTTTGCAAAAAAAATCCCTCATTGTTTCGCCGTTACAATATACTCTTCGCTCTATTACACAGACCCCCACTGTTTCAAAAGAAGGAGGATTGAAGTTATCGCCTTCCTTGATCCCTGCTCCCTAGCTCCTGCCCCTTTCTTTCATTATTCGCCATCCTTCTAAGTAGGCAGCAGCGTCGTAGTAAAGAGAAAGTCGAGAGCTAAATGAAACGCGGAAAAAGAAAACCAACTATTGTGGCGGGCGGTGCTTGAATGAGTCTCTCTTTTTTGAAAGGTCCTACTGATATCACCGCAAACAGTTTTTAAAGAGGTAGTTTTGATGACATAACTATAGCTTGCGAGAAGATACAAAAACACTTGTTACCCCATTTCTTATGTGCGCTACATACGTCGCACCTTATACACAACAACAAACTCGATTTGATAAATAACCGTACATTGTAGAGCCTCCTCTTCTTTCGCGACTTGTACATAACTTCCTCCTCCACACACATGGAAAGGGAAAACACAATTGGAAATGGAAAGGGCTTCTCCCCCACTACCGTCATGCCGGCTCAAGAAAAAAAAAATCGGCAAGATGCGTGGAGGCAGCGACGCTACCCAAAAGCAAAGAACGGTGCGATGTCTATCTAAGCGCGGAAAAAACTCTTTTCTCCGATAACATGCAAGAAAGAAGAGGCAAAATGAAGTTTGAAGATCGAGCAACCCTCTCGGAATCTGAAGAGGAAAAAAAATCCCAGTGCAAGTCTTGTTAGAAGCAGAAAGTTATTTATTTTGCGGTGCCTTTTGGTGTTCTCAAAGATATTACAGTCTATCATTACTATCATCATTATGTCCTTATTGCGATAATTGACATCGTGATAAAGCAGGAGAAAAAAAAACATCTAAAAACGAAATGTAGTTGTGGCTTTTCAATTCACGGCCGCCCAACGTTGTTTGAACTGAACAGGTGCCTTTCCATGCAGCCGTCGCAGACCCTCGCCGGCCTGGGGAAGGACGGGAGGGGGATCTTGTTGTCACTGCACGAGTCGCAAAAGATGCGGCCGCACTTTCGGCAGTGGTGCTGAAAACACAACATGCAAAAATGCTAACAGAGTCCTGATTTTTTTGTCTCACCTTCCGCCTTGACATTCCAAACTCCCTGCTGCAAGCTTGGCAATTGTCCACCTGCTTGTCGTCCTGCCACGACGCCTCCCTGACTAGGACCGCCCTCCTCCTCTCCTCCCTGAGGGCCTCCACCTCCAGCCTTGACTCCGACAGCCTGGCCCCCAGCTCCTCCAGCGCCTCCTCCTGCTCCTTTGCCCTCGCCGCCGCTCCCTCCGCCCTCGCCGCCTCCCCGGCCTCGGCCTCCTCGCCCCGACGGCGACCCTCTCGCTCGGAGGCCGCTCGAAGCTCGCACTCGATTTTGAGGTCCCCGCGCAGGGACTCTGAGATTTCTCGCTCCTCCACCACTTCTGCTTCCAGCTTGGAGGCAAGGGATTTCAATGAGGCGTTTTCTTCTTCCCTGGAGAGCATCCTGGAAAAAAAAACCCGCGAGGAGAATACATACGAGGTGCTACACGTACGTACAGTACATGTGATGGTAAAAAAATCACTCACTTTTCCTCAAGTTTCCTAAGCACTTCTCCCAGGCTCCTGCTTTTGTTCTCCCACTTTGATATCAGCTCTCCTTTGAGCTCCAGAGCTTTTTCGCACTCTTGCAGCTTGGTGAACATGTCCAGGTTGATCCTCTTGAGGTCCTCCAGCTGGTGCCTGAGCGATACGATCTGGTCCTGCTTGCCGTGCACGTCCTTCTCCAGCAGCTTCATGGCCATCTCCATCTCGGCCCTCATGATCGACTGCAACTTCAGGTCCTTCCTCAGCACCTCCTCCTTGTCGTCACCGCTGGCCAGCTGAGTCTGGGTTGGAGGAAACGCGAAAAATCTATTTCACTGCCAACCAAATAAATAAGATTTTCGCTTTACGTTTTCCTGATGAAGCTGCTTTGAAGGAGACCCCTGATTTCCAGACAGTCTGTTCAACAGCGACTCGTTCTCGCTTTCGAAACGATCCAGGGCCCGCTTTGAAGAGGCGACCTCTTCTCCCAATTTGGAATTCGACGCCTCCAACTCTTTGACTTTTTCCTCCAGAGATTTCACGGAGGATCTGAAAAAGACAAAGCATCAAAATAACAAAATATAAAACATTTTGAGTATTGCACTATCTTACGTGAGATGCCTGTTGTGCTCTTCGAGGAAGCTCTTCTGGTCAAGCAGGGCTGAGGTATCGTTGTTGGCGAATTCGGAAGCATCGGCGTTGCCGATTTCCTCCCTTGGATGTCTCAGGTAACGCGAGAGGTCAATTATTCCTCTAGGGGCATCGAGAGAACTCTCTTCCTGAAAAATGTTTATATTTTTTATACCTAATTAGCATCTTTTTTTAAAAAATACCTTAAGACAAATGTTGCAGTCGACTGCGTTAAGTCCGAGCAGTAGCCCGACCACCATTGGCCCTCCCTCCTCCGACCTGAGCAGGGCGCCGGGCGAGTAGAAGTCATGTGCCAGTCGGCGATGCTCTAGCACGATGCCCAGGTGGTCAGGGAGGCACTTTTGCATGGCAGCCAGGAGTAGCCACGCACGGGCGCGGCCGGAGTCAGTTCTGCAATCATCAAGAGATAATGTTGTTAATGGCCTTTTCTATGGTATAAAAATTAAAATTAAATCGTACTGGACATTGGGAAGCTCTCTCACGGTGGCCGTTAAGTCGGTTTTATTCAAGTGTCCTAGGATCTGAAGGAGCTCCCACAGGTCCCTTTTGGAAGCAAAAAGTCCCTGAAAGGAAAAAATAAAAGTTTATTGATCGTCAAAGAAAGTTTATTCCTGGAACATATTTCTTTCTTTCACACATATACCGGTATGGTAAATGTTTCTAGCAATGCTCAGTTTACCAACCTGGTTTTCCTGCAGCCCATGGAGAAGAACGTCCTCCAGCAAAATGAAGAAATCCCGGAGCACCGGGTGATCCGAACTCAACTGACCGCCAGAGTTCAGGCTGCAACTTATGACCTCCTTGACGACCAGGCGGAAGAGGCTCAGAAGATTGTTCTTTCGCATACAAAGGACGGATGGTTCTGAGCTACCTGGTAAAAAACCAAGCAAATAAAAAGCTACCTCACGAAAGGGTGTTTTTATAAAGGTACCAACCTGTTGCAGCAATTTCGCTTTCTGTTGCTCCAGCATTCCTGCTGTTTCCCTCGCTGTCAACGAGGTGGTTGTTCCCGCCGCTCTCCTGCAGGTCTGCGTAGGGGTCTTTCTCGCCTCTGGCCTTGGTTGTTGGTCCTGGCGCCCAAGGCCACATCGCAGGAAAGGATCGAGTTTCTGACCAGCAGATTAACGCCCCCTTCCACAGTCTCCTGCTGGAGGTTCAAGCAAAGCCACCTTATTTTTACCCCCTTTTGGCAGTCCTCACTTTACAGCCTGCGGGTGGGACTAACCCGGAGAGGTGGTCTCGGCCAAGCCAAAACCCTCCTCCCACTTCTTCGCAACATTAGCTGGTTGCTTGGTTCCTCTTTGGTCCTCCCATCGCTAGCACTCTCCCTGTACAAAGTCCACTGACCTCGGGTGCAGACGACTTTTTCCCTTTTTTTCGGCGCATGCGCAATAGACACGCACTACGCAGGACGGCAGGAGACAAAAGTCACAAAACAAACGCAACAAACAGAATAAGTGGCAATCAAATGTCTAACCTGATGTGCCCGTGACCCGCCCCCGCCGAGTGACCGAGTCCGTCTCCGTCCCCATGTCCTCCTCCAGCTCCAGCTCCGTCCTCCGCGTGGGCGACTCCCTCCCCCCTGGCGCCCTGCCCACACACCTGGAGCGATGCCTGGGAGAGCTGTCCCCTGCGCCCTCCACCCTGCTGGACTTGTTCGCCCTGGCATTGGACGCCCTCATGAGGGACACTGGGTTCTCCTCGTGCGCCCCTGCCACTAGGGGAGACTCTGGCAGGATGGTCCTGTTCGAGTACGTGCTATTCCCAGACAGGGAGGGGCAGGAGGGCACTTTGCCGGCGGGAAGGTGCAGGCTCAGGGTCTACACGGCGGGGCCCATGGCTCTCGTCTACGGTCGGTACAAACGTTTGTGTTAAAAGATCTTGGGTACAAATTGTTAGAACAATATTAATAACTTTTCTTTATCACAATCTGTTCCCCCAGGCACCTTCATCGAGCCCGGCCTTGACAGCTACCGCCCCGAGCAGACGCACTCCTACCTCCCCTCCTCCTTCGTTGTGGACGCCTCCCCCGAGACCCCGCACCACCGACGATACGCCAATCTGCGAGAGCTGCGTCGCTGCTTCGTGGACGAGGTGGCGCTGCGCATGGTCTGCCACGCCTGCGATCGCCTCGATCTACCCTGGCCAGTCGGCCACATCACCCAGCTGCCGGAGCCGGCGCTGAGGGCCATCTTTCTCCGTCTGGGCGGACTCCAAGAGGTGGGGGGGATGCTGAGGACCTGCAAGGCAATCAACAGGATGGACGAGGACGCTACACTTTGGAAGGCGCTCTGTGCGCGGTGCGAGCCCAAGTTCTTTTGAATTCGAACGACATTCTATTTCCGGTCTTTCTCCTAGGCATTTCCCTCGCTACCGTCAAGATCTGCCCTCAGGTGATTCCTGGAAAGAGGTGTGCCGGAAACTGAAAGCAGGTGTCCTAGTTCAGCAATAAGAATATTACTCCCTAAATCTGTGATATGAATGTAAGTGAAAACCATTTCAAAATATAAAACAATGTTTATTGAAGTAGGTACAATAAGCTATGGTACAGTACAAGAATATTTCGTTAAGCACGGCAGTTCTTGCGTACAATACAATGTATAAGGGTTCGCCAAAGTAACATGTACGCAATACTACCACTCTTATAGGCGACTCACTCCGAACGAGAAACAGACTCTTCTTAGTACATCTTGACCATTCTGGGCGACTTGGCCGTCGTTTTCGTAACTGGTGCAGGGGCTGCGGCGGCTATCATCTTGAGAGTGCCAGCATGTCCCCTCCCCGCGGCGGACCTCTCGGACTTGTGCCTCCGCACCTTTCCTCCCGAGCGCGGCGTCCCGTTCTGCCTCCTGTTCCCCCCGTAGGCGATGTTCCCCTCCGGAAGGGAGATGGTCACCACCCCGCCGCCGACGGCAGGGGAGCGCATGGACTGAGAGCGGGTCACCATGTGGTGATGCAGGAGGGCGTTGTTGGTACCGTCATAGAGGTGTTCGTTCTCGTGGTCCTGGTGTCTTCTATGGTGCGCCCCCTTGGACCTCTTGGCTGGCTTGCTCTGCAGGGGAGTCTGCGCCGACTTGGACCTCTGCACAGTGGCTGCCCCGGCCACCCTGTTCTGCCGGTCGGCAAGTGGGCTCCTCACCTCTCCCATGTAGCCAATGGTGAGGTGCCTACGCCCGCCTGTGACGCCGCTCTTCCTGTTTCGCTTGGACAAGGTGTCCGGGGTCTTGACCAGGATGGTGTCCCTGGAACTGCTCGAGGAGGACGAGGCTCCCCCTCCGTGCCCGCTGCTGCTGGCGCTGCTGCTGCTCCTCCTGCCGTTGCTGACGGAGGAGGAGGAGACCGAGGAGGATTTTGAGCTGCCCGACTCGACAGAGCAGCCCTTGGTCTTCTTTTCGGCGTTGCCGGAGGAGTGCTTGTGGTTCACGGACGTCCTGATCCCTGTCCTTGTGTGTCTCTTGTTCTGCAGCGGCGTCACCGGCGCTCCTCCAGGACTCTTGGCGGCCGCGGAGGACACCCCCATCCTGGCAGACATCCTCCTGTTGGCCACTGGGGTCATCGACATCTTCCCTGAACCGGTAGACGGAACTACTCCCTTGTGGCGGGGAGCGGACATAGGAGGCGGCATGGTAGGCCTGGAACGGATTAATTACAAAGTTTTATGTACGGTACAAGCGTCTTCGTGGAAAAAAAGACCAAAAAACAATACGAAAAGAATTTTTTACCTGGTGAAGCACTCCACCGATTGAGACACCTTGCCCTTGTTTTCCTTCCTGATCCTGATAATGGACGACCGCTTGCAGCCGAAGTCGTCTTCCATTAACTGCTTGGGAAGTGGGTTCTTGAAGAACTCGGCCGCGTCCGTCCAGCCGCCGCTGAAGTCCTCCTCCTCCAACTCCATCGCCTCCTCAGGATCAGGCATGGCTGGAACAGGCTTGGGAGCGATGAAGGAGGATGAGCCGCCGTTGCTGGAAGAGGAGCTGGTGTTGGCGCTACTGGCGCGCTGCATCCATGGCTTGGGCTCCTTCCTCTCTCCCTTGGTGGCCGAGGCCTCCAGCTTCTGCACAAGGTCTCTCACCGAGGAGTTCTTCCTCCTTAGGCTGGCCCGCGTCTCCACGCGGTTGAAGCACTCGTACGACTGTGGGTGCCTCTCACGGTTCCGCGCGGCGATCTCGAAGGCGGAGGACTGTCGCCGCAGCTCAGGGACCGGCGCGGGAAGGCCGCTCGACGACGAAGAAGAGGCGGCCGGGCGGGAGAACTCAAAGGCCGAGCTCTGACGCCGCATTATGTTTTGATGGAAGGCCGAAGAGGTGGTAGGCTGTCTTGCAGAGGTCGACGGCGCGAATATATCTGTGGTGTCGACCGCGTCAAAGGACTGTACGCCGGAGATGTCGCTGGCGCCGAAAGACTGCTCAATGAACGAGCTGATGTCCTCTCGCAGGTTGATAATAGACTGCTGGTTGGACTTTTTGGTAGACGACCTCTTTCCTTTGGCGGCGGAAGAGGATGCGGACCCGGTCTGGAGCGGGGGCACCTTGAGCGGGCTCGACTTGGACGCCCGGTTGGGAGTGCTGCCGGCGGCGTGGCTGCTCCTCCGGAGGTGGGCCTTGAGGTCCTCCACCTGGATGTTCTGCAGTGCTGGCTTGCTCGTCGCCTTGTTCCGCTGAGGGGGCTTGTGCTTCTCGTAGCTGCCGTTGGCCGACGCTTTGCGCTCCGGAGGCGACCGCTGCTTCCTCGTCGCCCCGATCTTCCTCTCAGCCGACACCGGGGACTTTGACCTCTGCCTCTGCCATGCGCTGGCCAGGGAGGCCCTCGAACGTATGGTGGCGCAGGAGGAGAGCGAGGAGGTGCTGCTGCTGGTGCTCCTGGTCGTCATCAGGGAGGCCATGGACACATTGATGTCCTCCATGTTGGCGGCGTCGGCGGAGACGCACTCAAGCTGCCCCGAGATGCTGGAGTCATTTGACGGGGGCGTGAGGATGTCCGTGCCCTGACGTGGGATCCCCAGGTGGGCCGGCGTCGAAGGAGTGGCGATCTTGAGGCTCGGGCGGCTCGGGAGCGGGGAGAAGTTGTGCAGCACAGCCTGGGCGGGGACGTTCTCGCTGGAAACCTTGAAGGACTTGCTGCTGTTCTGCTTGAAGCGTTTGACAGAGAAGGAGCGGCCTCTCATCTTGGGAGTCATCTCCACGTTGGAGGAAGAGGAAGAGGCAGCCACCGAAGCCATTCTGCGCTGCTGCTTGGACGTGGGCGAGAGCTCAGACTCCTCCTTGGCCTTCCTCTTTGCCGGCAGCCTGGGCGAGGTGAACCTAGGCGGCAGTGGCGCCACGGAGAGCGGCACCGGCGTGGCGTGGAGTGACTCGCTGCATCCGACGGAGTGGCTGCGTGGGGCGACGGGGGTGGCCGAGCGGCTCATGGCCTTCTGGATGCCCTTGACGGTGGCGCTGAACACGCGGGAGATAGACCCGCTGCGGCGCTTTTTCTTCTTCATGCGTCGCTCGCTGGGGCCATGGTGCCCGGAAGAGGGGTCGTCATCGTCGAGGTTGTCCTCGGATTGGCAGGAAGAACCCTGCTGGTTGAGGATGTCGCCGCAGGCCTTCTCCACAGAGGGAGGGACACGGCCAACCTGACGGACAAAATAAGTTAATTGTAATAAAACCAATTTAATTCGTCGTTTTTTGCATCACTAAATAGATATCTTTCAAGTTAACTTTACCTCTTCCTTTTGCTGTATGACGCTTTCTACGATCTGCATCATCTGTGGCAGCTTCTCGTGCCCGCCCGCCCTCTTTCCCGCCGCAGCCGCCCCGTCGTCCATGGGGAAGAAGGCAGGGGTGAGGACGATGGACAGGTTGCTCGAGTCCATCTTGTTGGCCTCCGAGTGGAAGGAGACCTCGGAGAAAAAGTGCGCAAGGTAGGTGAGGGAGGAGGCGTGGTTGGCAGGCAACAGGCTGGCGCACAGGGTCAGGCCTTCAAACCGACGAGCGGGGTCGGTGAATTCCCAGCACCTGCACACAAAAAATAAAAATATATACAGGCATGTTGGGATCAATGTGCACATACTTTGGGCTGATCCCTCCTGTGAACTTATTTACAATATTTTTCAGAAGTTCTTTTCTCCTTTCAAAGACCACACCTTTACTCAGCGGTTGGTAACGAGAAATTAGTAAAACGTAAGCAAACCCAATATTTTTTTCACTTTTTAGAAATGGGAAATGTTGCTTATTTTTCAGTTTTTTGAGTTATTTTTGTAGGCCGATCCCTTTTTTGACCTTATTAAACAACTGTTGAATATTGTCATGACTCATGGTTTCATGGGATGCATGGGATGACCTTCAGTCAGTGGTCGGTAAATAGTTTTATTACTATATTTCTCAAAATTTTGACTTTCAGTCTTCAAATTATAAGTGTGAACATTGTCTCATTGTTGACACCCCAGTATAATATCCAAGGGCTACAAAAGTATACCTAGACATAAGCAACTCACTCAAGCAGTAGCTTTTGGACATGGAGCGGGAGGAGTGGCTCTGGCAGCTCCCTCAACCACTGCTTGACCAGCCCTGCCACGTCGAGCGGAGAGGCGTCTGCCAGGGCCTCCGTCCAGCCCTCGGACTCCTCCATGGCGCACTTGAGCTGGCGCTGTCGGCTGGCGGAACCGGGCTTGCGGAAGAGCCCCTCCGTGCGGAGCCTGCCCTCGCGGCGCAGCCAGTCGCACAGGAAGGCGGCCACCTTGGGCACCAGCACGTCTTCGCCCAACTCCGGCACCAGCACCATGGAGAGGTCCCGCAGGGGGCGACCGAATACCCGAGCGTGGAAGGGGCGGGCGCCGCCGGCGCTGGCGCCGCGGACGGAGGCGCCCCGGCCCGGCGTCTTGGGCCCCGGCGTGGAGGACATGGAGGCCTGCATCCTGGCCGCCCTGCTCGCCTTCTTGAGGGCGGAGGGGGCGCCCAGTTCCCTGAGCCTGGCCCTGGCGGCGTCCTGAACCGCGCGGAGTTCGTCCGGCGCCAGGCTGGAGAGGGGGCGACACCAGGAAGGCGGATCCGGCGCAGACCCCTCCTCTGCGCTGGCGCAATCTTCCTCTGCACCGCCATGGTCCTCCCAGGCGGCGTCGGCGTCGGCGGCGTCCATCCTGATGGCGTTGTCCACGGAGACTTGAGCTCCCGTCCCGTCTTCTCTCCGCTCCGCAAAAACTATTCGAAAATAGTGATGGGTACGAGTCCTGACTCGACTCGACTCGACTCGAGTCAAGGCCTTTTTTGGCCGACTCGACTCGACTCGAGGCAAAATTTCTCGACTCGACTCTTTTTTTATCAAGAAAACCCAATTTTTCTCATCATTTTATAATAAACTTATAATATATTTTGACTATTTCTGACACTCTTTTTTCAATTTTTTTTCGCAAAGTTTGACAGGTGAATTTTGAACAAAGCCTTTTTTTGTTGTCTTTGTACGATTTTTTTAGTACATAATGTCTTAAATACGAGCTTCATTTTTTTATTCCGGAGTCGAGTCATTGACTCGACTCGACTCGACTCGGGTCCCTTGCTGACTCGACTCGACTCGACCTGCAATTTCTCGACTCGTACCCATCACTATTCGAAAAAGTATTTTCTTTCCTTTTTTGGCGATTGTTGCGAGATAACCCCAGACAATCCAGAGATTTTCACCTTTAGCTAACTTAAAAAAGCAACCTCATCGCGTCAGTTTTCTTGCAAAATCTTCAAATACATTAAGCGTAAACACTTGTTTTACATTTATTTGACTCCACTTACTTACGCTATTTATAAAAGTAACTCGAGAATCGGTTATGTCTATGTTTGCTTTGGCGGGCGACGGTTTGAAAAAAGGGGCGAAAGAAAACGTTGGAGGGCGAAAAAGAAAGAGAGGACTCAGAGCCTCAGATGAGAGCTACGGAAGGTACAACATAGTTTCATATTATACAGTCAACCTCGGCTACATAGAGCCCTTTACCACCCACTGTAATTATGCGTAAATGAATCGGCTCAGGTCTCAGACTCTCAGGTCAAGGGGGGTCAATATTTTTTTCTCTGGCCAAGGGGGCTTTAACGTTTCCGGCAGGAGGGGGTATTCGGACATCGCCCTTCCGGAGGGGGGTAAGTTCCATAGGTGGCCACGGGTTTTAGTGCTTGGGGGGG
>JAAUYJ010104786.1_pt1 | contig 11456 bp, 9 predicted proteins | sample 7278031 | NCBI WGS metagenome assembly JAAUYJ01 (sample SAMN14350222, study PRJNA611818) | marine sediment metagenome | isolation source: surface marine sediment (1.8m) | place: French Polynesia: Moorea | collected 2018-08 | reverse complement strand
GGCCCGGTGCGATGATCCCCAGCCATAGGACAAGGCCGTATCGAACCAGGTGACCCCCTCCTGAAATGAACGATGCAGGACCTTGTCGTATTTCGGATCCAGGCGCTGGGCGGTGCCGAGATGTAAGATCGGAACTTGAACCCCGGTGTTGCCGAGCTCACGCGTTGGCATGTTCGTGGCACCTGTTGTCGGTGCCGCTGCGCTCTCACCGGTCAAACCCAACAGGGGTACGGATGCGGCAGTTGCCGTGGTCGCCGATGCCAATGCCGATTTGAGGAAGCGACGCCGGCCCGGTTCGCTGGACGATTGCTCTGTTTTGTTTCTATCGCGATCTTCGGTCATGGTTCATTCTCCTCATATGGGGCGCGCTGGCGTCCTCGAGCGCAGCAGTAACTTTCGGTTGTTGGACCGGCTTTCACCCACCGCGGTCACGTAGACGGCGGGTTGATCCTGTACCGGGCATTCCGCTTCGCAAATGCCGCAACCGATACACAAATCGGGCACGATGAAGGGGTTGTACAGGATCACCATGTTGCCGAACACGTCCCTGGTTTCTTCATCATGGGTCTGAATAGCCTTGGGTGCCACGGGACAGACTTCCTCGCAGACTACGCAGGGCACCTGGTTGGCCCAGGGCAGGCAGCGAGTGGTGTCGATGAACGCGGTGCCGAGGCGAACCGGACCCTGATCCCGGTACGGGCCCTCGCCGAGTTTCTCGGCAACGTCGATCTTGCGGATGGCGCCGGTCGGACACACCTCGGAGCACAGGTTGCATTTGAGCTGGCAATGGGCGATGCGGAAATTCATGACCGGGGTCCAGAGCGCCTCGATGCCGCCTTCTTGCAGCGTGGCTGGCTGCAGTACGTTGGTCGGGCACACGTTGATGCATTGTTCGCACTTGATGCAGCGCTCCAGGAACTCGGACTCCTCGACTGAACCCGGTGGACGAATCATCATGGCGGAAAAGTTCTCGTCGTTGACACGGCCGTTGTTGCGCAATGCCGGTGCGGCGACCAGGCCCAGGGCACCGGCGAATACGACCTTGCGGCGTGACAGATCGGGATAGGGGATGACCTGCTTTCGGTCCTGGCGCAAGGCGGTGAATTCGAGGGCATTTTCCGGGCAGTCGTCGATGCAGTTCATGCACGAAAAGCATTCCGCCTGGCGAAGCTGCACATGCGGATCAGAGGCGCCCTCGCAGCGCAGCAGGCACAGGTCGCAGTCTGTACACTTGTCGACGATGCGATTGATGCGAAACACGCTCTTGCTGGCGATAACGCCGAGCAATGCGCCCAGCGGACAGACGAAGCGGCAGAAAAAACGTGGTTTCCACAGATTCATCAGAACGAAGAACAGAAAGATCACGCCGATCCAGAAAGACCCGACAAAGATCCGGTGTTCCACGCCCGGTGCGAATTTCAGGGTATCGAGCCAGGCGCCATCGACGCCCAGGCCCTCGCTGGCGCCGCCGAACCGGCCGAGCGCCATATCGAGTATCGGCGCGAAAAAGGTGGCCATGGCCCGGTACATCATCACGATCGGATCGAGCAGCCCGATCTGCAGCGCGCCCATAGCTGACATCAGCAGGAACACGATCAGAATGGAGTATTTGAGAAACTGCGCCGGGTGATAGCGGTTTTGTGCGATACGCTTGGTCCCGACCCGATTGTCGAACAACCAGCCGATGAACTGGTGTAGTGTGCCGTAAGGGCAGATCCAGTTGCAGAACACACGGCCAAACAGGAAGGTGATGGCGATGATGATCAAGCCCCAACCCAGCAGTTTGTACACGTAGCCGGTGGCGAGCACGGTCGAGAGCATCACCAATGGGTCCAACTCGAGTAGCGCCCACACCGGATAGCCGCCCAGGCGCGACGTCCAGGTGGCCCAGACCGCAAACAGGAACAAGGCGAAGAAAAAGACCTGCGAGGCGATACGTACCCGGGTCAGGCGCAGCCATCGATTCAGGACGGGACCAAGGACAGCGCGCAGCCGACTCATGTGATCACCTTGATACGATCCTTGTAGTTGACCTTGCCGCTACCCTTTTGCTCGGCCATGTAGAGGTAATCGGGTAGTCGTCCGCGGCGCTGCAACAGATGCTCAAAGGCCCAGGCATCCGTTGCCACGGGATCGATACCGGCCAGGATCGCATTACCGTCGCGGACGTTCGAGGGATCGCCGCCGGTCGGACCGTTCTCCATCAACACTCGGGTCCCGTCGACGATGGTCAGCGTCGGGCGGATCATGATGGACAGGTCAGAGACGATTTCATGGATGTCCTGGTGGAACTGGTTGCGCCGTCCGCCGAGCAGCCCGTACCAGTTCTTGATACCCAGCGAGGCGTGGCAGAGATTGTGGTCCTTGGCGGGGGCGATGCCGATCACCTTATTGACGTTCTTGAAGGGCCGCTTGAAGAACGCCCACTGCTCGATCAGCTTTGCGCCGGGCGTGTACAGCAATTCGAAGGCATTCGGATCGGGGAGATAAACCCGTCCACCCGCCTGCTCCGCGGCCGCGCCGATGCCGCTCTTGGCGAAGCAGTCGGCCGGTGACTCTATCGGGTTGTCGGCGACCCGAACTTCGGCGGCCCGGGCATCTACCAGCAGCAGCCGCACCAGCGTATCTATAATCGCCGGGTGGGTGGTCGCGCCGAGGTTCGGGGAGCGATCGAACGCGACGTTGGGTTTGATCAGCACCACGTCGCCGGGCTGAATGAAGTGCGCGAGGCCGCCGATGGCATCGAGGGCCTTGAGCAACATGGTGCGCGCATCGCCGCCGCGGCCGACGCCAACCTGAATACCAGGGTTGGCCGGTTCAACGCGAAAATCCGGCAGCAGGAAAGGTAATTCGACAGGCATACTGCGTAACCCGCTGAGATCGCGTAGCGACCCGGGGTAATCTTCGGGCGCGAAGGCGAGATAGGCACCGGCGGCACCGATACCGCTCAGCGCCAGGATACGCTTGATAACATCGCGGCGACTGATGTAATCGCCATGATAGTCTGCATGCGGATACTTTTTACGATTCGTCATCACTGATGTGCCCGCTGATACGTTGAAGTAAGGCGGCGATAGGCGCCGCGTCTTGCGCCTTTTCTACGCCGTAAACATATTTTCCGCGTTGGGCGGCGGCAAAGTAGCTGCCGAGATAACGATGGCGGAACAGGGAATAGCTGCCGTCGCTTTCCAGCTCATCGTATTCATAGCTGTGTTCCTGTGCCAATGCGGCAATCAGATCCTCGGCCGCGCTGGCTGAGTCGGCAATGTGGACGAACAGGCGTGCGTCACCACCAATCCCGGCGTTGCCAAACCAGAAGCGTTGCGCAAAGTCGTACTGAAACACATTGCTTTCCTGAAACTGAATATCGGCCTCCGCGATGCCGAGTCGTTGACTCAGCAGGGCAAAGCCGGTCGGCGTCGTCTTTTCGTGAATGTTCTCGGCGGCAGGGTTGCGGTCCAGTTGCGCAAAGGCTGTCACCAGGCTTGAGGCTTTGTCGGTGATGGCGGCGCTGCTGCGATCGCCGGCAATACGGAAAAAATAACGTCCCTTGCGACCGATCGCGCCCGCTTCGTTGGCAACAAAGCTGACACCGTCACGATCCATGACAGCCTGTCCGGCGGTGTGGTCGGAGAAGATACCCAGACTGCCGCCAAGATCGCCCTGGTCGAATAATTCGATGGCGATCTCGCTGCTATCGCTCGCCGAACGTAATCTCAGGAAGGCCAGCTCAACGAATCCCTGCTTGATGAACTTTTCGGCCTCGCCGTTGATTTTTTCATAGAGGTTATCGGCCTGGAAGCGCTTGACCCGACCAGCGGGTTGCCAATCGGCGTCCAGGGTGGCCGCGGGAAATGGGCCCAGGTCGAAAGCGGCGCCCGCGAATTCCTGACCGGGTTCGACCCAGGGTTTCAGCGGTCGGTTGTAGATGTCGATTTGAAGAGAATTATCGCCTAGCAGCTCTATCGGGAGGTCGCGTTCGGTTGGATCGAAGTCATCTCGGGTGGTCATCACCCACACGCCGAGCGCGATCAAGGCGATAAAAATCAGAGCGACGGAAAGGTTCTCACTGCCCGGAATGTGGGTGCGCATTAACCGGGATTTGTGACTGTTGAACACATTATCGTGGCGCATGGTTTGCCTCTACTCTTGTCCTAACATCACCCGTACCCTTCACCGCCGGTTGGTCGGCGCTGCATGACATTCAGCATCCTCAGGGCCGCACATCCGGCGCCGTAACCGTTGTCGACATTGACGACCACCAGCCCCGGTGCGCAGCTCGCCAGGGCACTGTTGAGCGCTGTGGTTCCGTTCGCCGCCACACCGTAGCCGGTTGCTACCGGCACGGCGATGACCAGACCCGGCACCAGCCCGGCCATCACGCTGGGCAGAGTACCTTCCATCCCCGCCACAGTGATCACGATGCTCATATCCCGCAGCTCGTCGACATGTTCGAGCAAGCGCCATAGCCCGGCAACACCGACGTCGTAGATTTCGCGCACGCCAATGCGGTAATACTGCAGGGTACGGGCCGCTTCGCGGGCCACTCTGACGTCGGAACTACCGCCGGTAACAATCGCAACGCGTGGTGGGTCCTCGGCAACCGCGATGCGGCCCAGTATAGCCGTGTGTGAGACCTTGTCGTAGTCCAGGAAATCCGCCAGCTCGCTGGATAAGCCAGCGAATTTTTTCTGGTCGAGGCGCGTCAGCAGTAGTGTTTCCTCCGCCTTGAGCGCGCCTTGCAGCAGGCGATTGATCTGATCCGGGGTCTTGCTGGCACAAAAAATCGTTTCGTCGAACCCAAGACGCTGCTTGCGTGAAGTATCGGGGGTCAGGTCCCAGTCACTGTTCATTGCCCGGCCTCAGAAATGCACTGCCCATACGGTAAGACTGAAAGGACACCGGATGCTTGACGCCTGCCGCCGATAATAGATCGCCGATTTGATCACACAACGCCTCGGCCTTTGAGGTATCGAGTGCTCGAATCGTCTCGGCGTCCAGTTCGATCACAACCGCGTCGCGGCGCACGCGACAGCGAGCTGTCCTGGGTGCTAACGCATGCTGCACGAGTCGTTCGGCATGATAAATGGCGTCGAGCACCTGGGGATCGATTGCTATACCGGTCTCAACCCGACTCGACAGGCAGGGTGATGCTGGCAGCTCGGCAAGGTCGTATAGCGCAAGCACTCGTGCGACGGACCGTACCGCTTCCTTGTTCAAATCGGCCTCGACGTAGGGGTGACGAACGCCGTGTGCGGCCGCCGCGCGCAGGCCGGGGCGGTAATCGCCCAGATCGTCGGTGTTGGTCCCGGATACCAGAACACAGTCCACCGAAGCGGTCATCGTCGAGTAGAGATTGGTCTTGCAGTAGAAACAGCGATCGTGCGGATTTGCGATGTAGTTCTCGTCGGCGAACTCGCGGGCATCGATCAGATCGAGACGCCAGCCTTCACGGTTCGCATAGTCCCGCACTCGACCGCTGGCGTCTTCCGGCACTGCGGGCGAGACCGCATGCACCATGCGTGCGTCGTTGCCCAGCACCCGGTGAGCGGCGACGGCCAGCGTCATGCTGTCCACGCCGCCACTGACAGCTACGGCCAGGGGACCGATGTCTCTGAGAACAGCCTCGAGACGATGTAGATGACTAGTCAATGTGCCGATCCTGGATTCATGATTCTTCGCGATCATCCTCGAGGTCGAGGGCATGGACGTCGCGCCGCCGTTGCTCGCGGCCCGCGTGGCCGCCAGGTGTGCCGGCAAGGTCGGCCATCTCGACTTTACGTGTCTTCACCCCGTCCGGGCGCACGGTGCGTTTCACGCGCACTTGCTCGCCGTCCAGCGTGTGGCAATTGTTGCCGCGCGCCAGCGTCGCGCGGTTGACCGTGTGCCAGCGAACGCCCAGGGTCGTGGTTTCTGTCAGGCACAGGTCAAGGATTGCATCGCTCTGCGCGACCTCTCCCAGCACCTGGATATGGATGGCGAGTCTCCCTTTCTTGCCGAACACAGGTGTCTGTATCACGTCGAGAACACCGGGAAACTGACGCAGCTGTTCAAGACCGACGGCAAGATCTTCAGGTGTCTGATCATCCACTTCGAACTGGCATACCACGACGCTGCTATCGGCGTGAGCCGAGCGCTGGGTATCGAATACATTGACCAGACACACATTGCTCAATCCCGGAAAAGTTTTGCTGCCGAATCCATAACCGCGTCCAAGCAGCAGGCTGGGAGACCTTAGCGGTCCGAAGGACGGGTTGAGATGCTTGAGGATAGCGGCGCCGGTGGGTGTGACGCGTTCCCCCTCGAAACCGTCGTCGAATACGGGGAATCCCTTGATGAGCTCGGCGGTCGCGGGTGCGGGGACAGGCAGCAAACCGTGAGCACTTGCGATTCGGCCGCGGCCGAGCGGCAACGGCGAACACGACCAACTCGTCGCGCCGCTGTGTTCTATCAACCAGGCCGCAGCAATGATATCGGCGATCGAGTCCCAGGCGCCGACTTCGTGGAATGTCACGTCGTCAATATCGTTGCCGTGCACCGCAGCTTCGGCTTCGGCGAGCAATTCAAATATGGAGATTGCTCGCTGCTTGACGGGAGTCACGAGTTCACTGTTTTGCAGCAGCTCGCGTACCTGGTGCCAATGACGGTGCTGATGCCTTGCCGAGTGTCCCGGTTCCTTTACCTCGAAGCGATGCCCGGTCAAGTAACCGTCATTGTGCCGCAGGGCGCACACGTCGAGATCGGGCGCCAGACCGCTGCCGCGGATGGCCTCGTACAGCGGCGTCTGCCAATCACGATGGTAGTCGAGCATTGCCGCTGCGAACATGTCGCCGGCGATACCACCAACCGGGTCCAGGTGGATATGCATGCTTCACTCTAGGCTCTTTTTAAATCCGGTTATATTATGCGGCAAAGCCATCAAAACTAAGCCTCACAAATTGTGTCGAAATTCGCCGGATAATTTCGGTGTGCGGTTACTCGAGGCGACCATAAGTAGAGGGGAAAGCGTCAGGCCTATCAACCCGGTATGAAGGTCATAGCCAGCATCGAAGACGCACTGGTGACCAGGCAGATACCGACACACCTACGCGGTAAAGGGCTGTATCTCGGGCATTACGGCCATCCGAAATGCCCCAACAGTTTCCCTGGGCTCGCGTCACGCGGGCCCGGCCGATTCAGATCTCTTGTCGAAATAGATTTTTTAAAGGATCAGGACTCATCCGGCCCTGACGGGAGCGGGGGCGGAGATGCTTCCAGTATCTTTTTCGATATTGTGGCACCCGCCAGTGCACCCACCAGACCGCCGGCTACAGCACCCCAGGGGCCAATATTCATGCCGAATTTCGCACTTAGTCTTGCAACTGCCAACCAGCCGCCCGCACCACCGGCAAGGGTACCGGCCCAAACTACCAACGCGTCTTGTTTGTTCTTTTCCATGCTACCTCCTGATCTAAAGTGATCGCTCACTCCGGTTAAAAAAATTGTGAGTTGTGCTTACTAGAATTAGGGATATTAACTATTTTTTACATTGTTTTACAAATTTATGGCAGCCCTGGTTCAGCAGGCCAGAGAACTTCGTCGGTCGGACATCTCTGCGCCGACAATTTGACCCCCGCATAAACTCACGCCATTTCTTACTAGATTTCAGGGGGCAACTCTTGCTCATTCTTGTTGCGAAGATCCAGCCGATAGGTAGTTTCGCCTCTGATGCGCGGCCAAACTTCGGCTTCTAAACCTTTCCTGCGAACCGCCCGCCGGTGTCTTTCTGCCGGAGCCCGGTTGGAGAAGAACCCCGAGAGATGGCATTGGCCAGAACTCCTTTGGTAAATCGCCACACGTCCTGGATGCCGGCATCCAACATTCCCCTGACCCACATCCTACCGTATTGGGTATATTACTTCGATGCATTGGAAGCTCTGCCCCAAATAGCGGTGGACTCAAATTTCTCGGAGTGCAGCCTGTAATTTTTACTCAGGTCGCATAAGTCTTACAAGAACTCGGACATAGATTGGGTCTATCGGCAAAATCTACGTGATTGGGCTTAGCTATTGCAAAGGGCGCATTCCTTTTAACGTTAATTTTTTGAGATTTGGCATCTCTCTCGTAAGTTATCGATAGCTTCGTCGGATCTTGTTGATGCTTTGCTTAACCTTACCACGAGACGCTCTGTAAGCTCGGTCAAGCCTTCGTCGAATCTTACCGATGCCTTGCCTGGTCTTACCTTGAGACACTCTGTATGCGTGCTCAAGCCTTCTTCGAACCTGCTGAGGTGTCAACATCGTGCTTCAGTCCTGGTCTATGACGATTTGTTAATCATACCGCAAGATCAAGCGATTAAGCAGTCTAGCCCGCATTTCTCACCAGGCGGCGTAGGATTCTGATAAGGCATTAGTCTCTTTAAATGAAACCCGGATGCTTAGAAGACAGTGTGTTTTCAAGCGAGCCTATCACGGTTCAGGCATGTCTTCGCGTCCTAGCTGTGATTTGTCGGACAACGGGGATGGTACGGAACCGTCCCTGTGCAACCTGGTCGGAAAAGATATCTACATACCTGGAAATCGAGTGACTACTAGACAACGCATACTCCCGGCCTTTCTCGTGATACTGCTTTTGAGTTGGGCTCCGATGTCATATGCAGCGCCGAAGGCGAATCTATGGCCACACTGGAGCGCTCACGATGCAAACTCCAGTCAAGCTATCGATCATAGTGCCTGGGATACCTGGCTAAGCCGTTTCGTTGTCGATAGCGCCGATGGCATAAACCGGGTCGCCTACGGTCGAGCCGGTGCCGACGACCGAAAAGCTCTGCAGGCTTATATCCAAAGCTTGGCCGCAATCGACATCAGCACTTACAACCGTGCCGAGCAGTTCGCCTATTGGGTCAATCTGTACAACGCGCTCACCATCGATGTCGTACTCGAACACTACCCTGTAGAGAGTATTCGAGAGATCAAATCTGGGTTCTTTTCATTCGGACCCTGGGGATTGGAGCTCATTACCGTCGAAGGTAAGGCTCTCACATTGGATGACATTGAACACCGCATTCTGCGCCCGATCTGGAAGGATGCTCGCATCCACTACGCAGTAAACTGCGCCGCGCTTGGCTGCCCGAACCTGCAGCGACAGGCGTTTACTGCCGCCAATACCGAATCGCTGCTCGAAACTGCGGCGCGAGATTTCGTCAATCATACTCGAGGTGCGCGGGTCGAGGACGGCCGTTTGGTAGTGTCGAGCATTTATAACTGGTTCGAAGAAGATTTTGGTGGCAACGATCGTGGCGTCATCGAGCATTTGCAAACCTATGCAGAAGCTGATCTACGCAACGCTTTGTCCAATATTGATCGCATCGGTGACGATCGTTACGACTGGCAACTCAATGACCGCTTACCTCAGCAATAAGACACAGGCAACGACTTTACTTCTCCTTCGTTCGCCAATACACACTTTGCGGTGAATCGGCGGGTGATTTAACCAACTTGCCAATAAAACAAAGATCGTTGATGCAACATCCGCCTCAGCGTCCGTTCCGGTCTCCAAACAACATGGTGATGTTGATTCGGCGGTTCTCGAAACCGTCACGAAAATTCAGGCTATCGGTCGCGTGGAACAGATCGGAATTGAAAATCACGGCGCGGTTGCGGCGGTACGGGATACGGACTGATCCGGCGTTTTCCTGATCAAGAAAGCGATGAATCGCCGCTGTATCATTGTTGTATTTGTTAAAGTCCCAGTCCGGCGGCGCTTCAGCGGTATGAACGACCAGGCCACCGGAATTCGGATCAAGATTCGCGGAATCGGGCGTGAGCCAGAAATTCACGTTCACTGCCGCCGCATCCGCGTGTATACCGATTCCCTCCAGCCGTTGGTCGTACTGGTAAGCCCAGACAAACCGGACCGGGTGATCACCGAGCAGCTCCGGCATTGCCGTGCGCAGGTCTTCCGCAATTCTGAACAATAACGGATTGTCGAACCCGTCATCGACGTAGGCGCCCACGTAGCCATTATGACGGAAGTCATACCAGACTGTGGATTCAAGGCAGTATTCGTACAGTGCCTGCAGCGCATCCGGTTGCAGCAGTTGATCGACATAGGTAATGCCTGGCCGATTGCGCTGGTAGTCCGCCACCGCGGCCTGCCAGTCGACAGCCGGGTTCAGGGGATGTTCGCAGTCATAGCCCCTGGATGATTGGTAGACGATCCGGTTATAGGTGTCACCGATTCTCGCGGTTTGTTCTGGCGACATGAGTCTGACGCCCATGGGCCCGCTCGCTCCCTCAAATACCGTCAGCAGGTCCCGATAGTCGGCGATGACTTGTGTAAATGAAGCGGGCAGCAGACTCTTGTGGATCAAGTATTCGAACTGCTCGATGTCGTGCTTGAGCTTATGAGCAGCGGCATATTTGAAGGTATCTCCCAGATCCGGGTCGTGGGTCGGATAAAAATCATGCGGCTCCTGGCCGCAGCTGCGCATCAGCTGACAGGCCGTATTGAAATAAGTGGCCGCTTGTTCGAGATGACCCGTGTCTTGCAGCGACAGACCGAGCAACCAGTTGATCCGGACATTATCGGGATTGTCGATAACACCGGCTTTCAACAGCTGGATCGCTTCAGAGAAGTCACCGACGCCTCGGTGGTACTCCGCCAGTAGCACGATCGCAGGGGTGTAGAGCGGATCGAGTGCGATGACCTTCTGCAAATGCGCCATGGCATCATCGGTTTGGTCCAGGTGGCTGCGGGCGATCGCAAGGTTATAGTGTGCCGTAGCATTGTCCGATTGCAGGTCGACCACGCGTTGATATGACTTGGCAACGGCGGCGAAATCGCCTGCTGCAATCTGCGCGCTGGCCAGCGCTTCCCAGGCTGCCGGGTTGCCCGGTTTTGCACGGCAGGTACGTCGGCATCGCTTGATCACTTGCGTGATACTTTGCTGGTCTGGTGACTGTTGAATCTTTTTATCGAGAGTGGCCATGGTCGGCAAATTCAGGTAACTGCGATTCGATACAGTTTTCCATGTGCATGCTACGGTTTTGTTACGATTTTTTTACGGTATGTCAGCGCGACCTGCGGCAGCTATACGCGAGTGTATGCAGATCGCCGCGTCGCTGCCGCTCCTCGCGATGACGGTAAGTTAGTCAGGACGTTGAGGAGTTAAACGACCATTACCTGCATGTGATTGAGTCAAGAGTTGGTGCTGAGACAACGAACAACGGAGCCTTTGTCCGATTCCGTGGATGCTAGCCCGCATTTCTCACCAGGCGGCGTTGCCTTCTAATAAGGCATTGGCCTCTTTGAAGAAAGCCCGGATGATCGAAATAAAGTGTGTTTTTCAAGCATGCCTATCACGGTTCAGGCTAGTCTTCGCGTCCGTAAGCTTGCTCTTCACTCAAACCGTAGCTATGGCTACGCCTTTCGTTCCAGAGCGGCGCTCACGAGCAAGTATCCTGCGCCTGCTCCAG
>JAAUYJ010062008.1_pt1 | contig 11456 bp, 9 predicted proteins | sample 7278031 | NCBI WGS metagenome assembly JAAUYJ01 (sample SAMN14350222, study PRJNA611818) | marine sediment metagenome | isolation source: surface marine sediment (1.8m) | place: French Polynesia: Moorea | collected 2018-08 | reverse complement strand
GCGACCGGTGTCGAGGGCTCGACCCGGCTGCCCTCGAGGCTCGAGACGATGTGGGCGAGCAGCAAAGGCTCGTCGTAGACGGTGTGCACGCTGCCGCCGTTGGCTCCGGCGGCGGCGACGACATCGGGCTCCAGCACCCGCCAAGCCGGCGCGATGGCCGCGTCGTGGGCTATGGCTTCCCGGACCCCACGCGGCGCCGGGCGGAGCGGACTGGCGAGTGCTGGAGCCCGATGTCGTCGCCGCCACCGGAGCCAACGGCGGCAGCGTGCACACCGTCTACGACGAGCCCTTGTTGCTCGCCCACATCGTCTCGAGCCTCGAGGGCAGCCGGGTCGAGCCCTCGACACCGGTCGCCGCGCCCGCCCAGGCGGTCCGGTCGGACGCGTTACCGGAGCTGGCTCCGGGCGAGCGGCTCGCCTGGCAGGAAAACGCGGTGCCGGTCTCCGGGCTGGGCGGGCGGCCGATGATCGCCCTGGTGATCGACGACCTGGGCTTGAACCGGCCGCACAGCTGGCGGGCGATCGAGCTGCCGGCGCCGCTGACCCTGGCCTTCATGACCTACGCCGAGAACATCGGCTCGATGATCGACCGGGCCCGCCTGGCCGGCCACGAGCTCATGCTGCACGTCCCCATGCAGCCCGAGGACGATCACGAAGACCCGGGCCCCAACGTGCTGCTGGTCGGCCACGACAGCGAGGAGTTGCATCGCAGGCTGGACTGGGGGCTGGGCCGCTTCCAGGGCATCGTCGGGATCAACAACCACATGGGCAGCGCCTTCACCGCCTGGCGCCCGGGCATGAGCCTGGTCATAGGCGAAGTGCGGCGCCGCGGTCTGCTCTACCTCGACTCGAAGACCTCGGAGCGCAGCCTGGGCGGCAAGATCGCGCGCGAGATGGGCGTGCCCTTCGCCGAACGGGACGTCTTCCTCGACAACGACTATGAGAACCGGGGCTCGATCCGCCGCCAGCTGAGCAAGCTGGAGGCGGTCGCCCTGCGGCGCGGGCACGCCGTCGGCATCGCCCATCCGCACATGCTGACGCTTCAAGTGCTATCGCACTGGCTGCCGGACGCGGAGGCGCGCGGCTTCGCCCTGGTGCCGATCAGCGCGGTGGCGCGCCGCCACGTCGAGCTCGCCGCCAGCGGGGACAGCCCCGGGCGCTAAGGCACGCCGTTTCAAGCGATCGGATCCGGCCGCAGCACGCGGTGCATGTCGAGCGAGGGCGGCGGCACCTCGGTCTGGCACAGCATGTCGTGAACCTGCCCGCGGTGATGGGTCTGGTGATTGAAGAGATGGGCCACGAGGAGTGCCGCCGGGTCCTCGAATAGGCGCCCCTCGTGGTTCCGATAGCCGATCTTGCTTTCGAGGAGATCCGCGGTCAGGCCCGCGGCGAAGGCCTCGATGCGGTCGTCCTCGGCGTGCCGGGCGAGGCGCAGTTCCTCGAAGTCCTCGTAAAGGATCGCGTCGAGCCCGCTCGAGGCCATCGCGCGGCCTTCGAAGCGACCGAGCCAGATGCGGTCGCCGACCATGATGTGGTTGAGCGTGCCGTGAAGGCTCTTGAAGAAGGCGGGACGAATCTTGGTCCGCTCCGTGGCAGGGAGCCGGCCGCAAGCTTCGTAGATCCGCTCGTTGGCCCGGCGGTTGTAGACCGCCAGCATCCGGAAGTGATCGATCAGCGCTTCGGTCATGGCGTTCGCCCGTCTCTTGGCGCCGCCGAACCGAGCAGCGGCTCGCAGGGGAAGACTTCGCGCCGCGCGGGCGCTGCTGTCAAATGGAGATGTTGCGGCCCGGGGTCAGCTGCCAGGCCGACTCGTTGATCCAGTAGATCGGCCTGTAGTGCAGCACCTCGCTCCACAGTCGGATCCTGCGGTTCAGGCTGTCGAGGACCAACTCGTAGGGTCCGATATCGACGACCAGCACGGCGTGTGCCAAGCGCCGGTTCGTGTCGTTGAGCACCACGATGCGCATCTGTTCGGCGGGAAAGCCCAAGGCCTTCAGGGAGAAGTACTTCGCGATCGCGTAGTCCTCGCAGTCGCCGCCCGATGCGAAAAACTCCCCGGGGGCCGCCCAGTAGTCGAAGGCGCCCCAGTTCGCCTGGTCCGGGCGGTACCTGAACTGATTTACGAAGCGGTTGACCCGTACCAGCTGCTCCCAGCGCGTCTCTTTGCTCAGGCTCTTCAAGAAGTCCTGCCAGGTGTCCAGGCGGCAGGTGCGGCCGAGCCGCGCCGCGCAGACCTCGCTCCAGGCGACATGGCGCGCCCAGGTGCGCCTAACGACGCCGGTCCACTTGGGGAAGCTCCGGGGCGTCGGGACGTTGACTGCGGGCTCAGGCGCCGGCGCCGGCTTCTGCACCGGCAGTTGCACCGCTCCCGGGATCCGGTCCGGGCCCGAGGGCGTGACGGCCAGCAACAGGCCGATGATGAGCACGCAGAACACTTGAATTGCCGCAGTGGGACAGGCGAGGCGAAATGTAAGCATGTCTATGACCTGCTTCGCTGTTTCACATTGGCTGCAAAGTAATGCGAGTCGTTTTTCAAATGACCAGAGGCAAGCCTGTGGCACCACAGACTTGTCACACGCGGAAGACAGGGTCCGCGCACCTTAAGTACTCAAATTTTCTATCGGGGGTTCTTTACGAAGCGTTAACTTACAAAGGCCTTAACGGCCGGCCTTAAGAAATTCACAATCATTTAAGGTTAATGCTGTGTGACCTTTTTCGGCTTATCCACAGTCCGGGAAATCGCACGGTGCCCAGCCGCGACCCTTTGTTCGAGAACGAACACACCCGCGTCATCGAGGCCAAGCACGGGGCCTTCATCTACAACAAGAACGACAGCTTCGTCGGCAAGTCGCTCGAGACCTATGGCGAGTGGTGCGAGGGCGAAATCGACACCCTGCTGCAGCTGATCGAGCCGGGCGACGTGGTGATCGACGTCGGCGCCAACATAGGCACCCACACGATTCCCTTCGCCAAGCGGGTCGGTCAGAGCGGCGGCGTTCTCGCCATCGAGCCGCAGCGGGTGATCTTCCAGGCGCTCTGCGGCAACGTCGCGATCAACAACCTGCTCAACGTGATGTGCCTGAACGTCGCCGCCGGCGACACGAAGGGCAAGGGTCACGTGCCGCTGTTCGATCCCAAGGCCACCTTCAATTGGGCGGCGGTGACCATGTCCGATGTGCTCGACGGCGAGGACACCGAGGTGGTCGCGATCGACGATCTCTCGATCGGCCGCTGCCGGCTGATCAAGATCGACGTCGTCGGCAGCGAGGCCGAGGTGCTCGAGGGCGCGCGGGATCTGATTCGGCGCTGCGGCCCGGCGCTCTTCGTCTCGGTCAACGCCGGCGCCGAGCCGGTGCTGCAGAAGCTGGACGAGCTCGGTTATCGCTCCTGGTGGCACATCACGCGCTACTACCACGCCGACAACCACTTCGGCGCCCAGGAGAACGTGTTCGAGGACTACCTGCCGGACAGCAGCCTGCTCTGTCTGCCGCGCACGGCCGACGTCAACGTCGACGGCTTCGAGCCCACCGTCGGGCTCGACGACAGCCTCGAGCAGGCGGTCAAACGCATCGCCGGTCGCGCCAACGGCAAGGGCTGACGGCCGCCTCTTTCGCGTGACGGCTATCTGAGACTGGTCAACCCCGCGCCGCGGCGAAGGCGACGGCTTCCTCGGCCGCGCGGATCAGGGCGCGGGCCGTGTTGCGGCTGTCCTGGAACTCCGCCTCTGGATCGCTGTCGGCGACGATGCCGCCGCCGGCCTGGACGTACATCCGGCCGTCCTTGACCACCGCGGTCCGCAGCGCGATGCAGGTGTCCATCGCCCCGCTGGCGCCGAAATAGCCGACCGCGCCGGAATAGATTCCGCGCCGCTCCGGCTCGAGCTCGGCGATGATCTCCATGGCCCGGACTTTGGGCGCGCCCGACACGGTGCCGGCCGGAAAGCCGGCGACCAGCGCGTCCATGGCGTCGGTGTCGGGACGGATCTTGCCGACCACGTTGGACACGATGTGCATGACGTGGCTGTAGTACTCGATCGCATTCTGCTGGGTCACCTTGACCGTGCCGATCTGCGCGACCCGGCCGACGTCGTTACGCCCGAGATCGAGCAGCATGAGGTGCTCGGCGAGCTCCTTGGGGTCGGACAGGAGGTCGGCGGCGAGGCGCTCGTCCTCCTCCGCGTTCGCGCCGCGCGGACGGGTGCCGGCGATCGGGCGGATCGTCACCGTGCCGTCGCGCAGGCGGACCAGGATCTCCGGGCTCGAGCCGACCACCGAGAAGCCGCCCATGTCGAGGAAGAACAAGAACGGCGAAGGGTTCAGGCGCCTGAGCGCGCGGTAGAGGCTGAAGGGCGGCAGGCGGAAGGGCAGGGCGAAGCGCTGCGACAGCACGACCTGGAAGATGTCGCCGGCGAAGATGTACTCCTTGCCGCGCCGGACCATCTCGTGGAAGTCCTCGCGGGCCATGTTCGATTGCGGCTCCGGCAGACCCGCGCCGGCTTCGACCCGCTCGCGACGGTAGGGCAGGGAGCGTTCGAAGTCGGCGACGATCTCGGCGAGGCGCTCGCAGGCCCGGTCGTAGGCCGAGCGGGCGGCGACGCCCGCCTCCGGCCAGACCGGCGTGATCGCGGTCACCCGGTCCTCGACCCGGTCGAAGACGGCTATCACCGTCGGGCGCATGAAGAGCGCGTCGGGCAGGCCGAGCACGTCGGGGTTGCTGTCCTCGATGCGCTCCATGAGCCGCACCGTGTCGTAGCCCATGTAGCCGATCAGGCAGGAGGCCATCGGCGGCAGCTCCGGCGGCAGCTCGATGCGCGATTCATTGACCAACGCGCGCAGGGTCTCCAGCGGCGGGCCCGCCATCGGCTCGAAGGCCTCCGGGTCGACACGGGCGCGGCGGTTGATCTCCGCCGCGGTGCCGGAACAGCGCCAGATCAGGTCGGGCTTCAGGCCGATGAAGGAGTAACGCCCGATCGTCGCGCCGCCTTCGACGGACTCGAACAGACAGCTGAAGGGCCGTCCGTCGGCGAGCTTGAGGAAGGCGGAGACCGGCGTTTCCAGGTCCGCGACCAACGAGGTGCAGACCACCTGCGCCTGGCCCGCCTCGTAGCGTTCGGCGAAGCTCTCGAAGTCGGGGGTCGCGCGCATCGCTCAGTAGGCGCTCAGCGACTCTTCGATCAGCTGATTGTTGATGCTGACCCCGTAAGTCTGGCTGAGTGCCGCGGCGAACTCGGCCAGGAGCTCGCCCTCGAAGCTCTGCGCGAGCGCCTGCCGCACGGCCTCGAGGCCCTCCCGATCGGCCGCCGGGTTCGGCTGATCGACGTCGACCAGCTTGGCAACGGCGTAGCCCGCGGACTCGCGGGCCGTGGTGACCTCCCCGGATTTCATCTCGAACATGCGGCTCACCAGGTCGCGCGAGACGGCCACTTCGCTGCCCTCGCCGAGGCGGTTGACCGGACCGCGCACGAACAGCGACAGGCCCTCGTCGGTCGCGATCTTGGACAGCGCGACGCCCTCGCGCGCCCGTTCGGCCAACGCCTCGGCGCGCGCGCGCGCGCGGCTGTCGCGCTCCTGCTGCTGCCACAGGACGCGCACCTGCTCGCGCACCTCCTCGAAGGGCTTGACCTCGGCGGGGGTCGTGCCGTCGAGCCGAAGCACGAAGTAGTCGCCCTCCGGCGTCTCGTTCAGCAGGCTGGTCTCGCCCGCCTCGGTCTCGGCGATCAGCGGCAGGAGCTCCTGGAAAGGCGGCAGGTCCGTGATGGTGGTGCCTGCGGCATTGCGGCCCTGACCGTCGATTGCGGGCACCTCTATGGTGTCGAGGTTGAGCGCGGCCGCCGCCTCTTCCAGGGTCGCGCCACCGCCCAGCTCGTCGTCGAGCTGGTTGGCGACCGAGACCAGGCTGTCGACCGCTTGGCGCATGGCGAGATCGCGGCTGAGCCTCTCGCGCGCGTCTTCGAGATTGGGCGCCTTGCCCGCCTCGACTTCGGAGACCCGCACGATGTGCCAGCCGAAGGCCGTGTTGATGGGCTCTGTGACGCCGCCTTTGACGACCGCAAAGACCGGCTCGGCCAGCTCCGGTAGCTGAAACGCCAGCTCGTTCTGGGTCAGGGTGCCGAGCTCGATCGGCTCGCCGTCGGTCGCTTGCCTGGCGGTCTCCGCAAAGTCGGCGCCGCCGTCCAGCGAGCTCTTGGCCGCGCGCGCCGCGTCCTCGTCGGTGAAAACGATCTGCGCGATGGTCCGCCGTTCAGCGACAGCGAAGTCGTCGCGGCGCTCTTCGAAGGCCGCCTTGAGCTCCTCCTCGCCGATGGCGATCTCCTTGGCGAAGTCCTCGGCGCGCAGGTAAATCACGGTGACGCTGCGCAGCTCGGGGCGCATGAATTCGGCCGAGCGCTCCTCGTAGAGCGTCTGCAGGGCGGCGTCGTCCGCATCGGGAAGGTCGCCGACCGCCGCGCTTTCGATCACCAGGACCTCCGCGGTCCTGAGCTCCTGGGTGTGCGTGTAGACTGCCTCGACCAACGGCGCGGGCGGCAGACTCGCGCCGGTCACGGCGCCGGAGATCTGCGCGCGCTGGATGTCGCGGCGCAGCGAGTCCACGTACTGCTGCTCGTTCAGCGAGGAGGCGTTCAGGGTCCGGAAAAAGAGCTCGCGGTCGAATTCGCCGAAGGCGTTCTGGAACGCCGGCTCCTGGACGATGCGCGCCGTGATCTGGTCCTGGCCGACCACCATGCCGAGGTCGGCCGCCTTCTGATCGATCAGCGCCCCATTGACCAATTGCCGCAACACCTGGTCGACCAGGCCCAGGGCCCGCGCATCGGCCATGTCCAATCGCTGGCCCAACCGGGACTGCAGGCGGCGGAATTCGAGGTTCAGGTCGCGGGTAAATTCGCGCTGCTGGATCTGGACGTCGCCGACCTCGGCCACCGCGTTGCTGTGGCCGGTGCTGCCCAGGTAATCGCCGACGCCCCAGAGCGCAAAGCTCAGGATCAACAGGCTGAACAGGATGATGGTGACAACCTTGGCGACCGGTTTGCGGATCGAGGTGAGCATGGCGGGCGGAGGTCCCAGGGGCCAAAGAGGGAATCAGCGATGCGGGTGGCGGTCTGCGCGGCCAGGCCCTGCGAAAGCGCGGCATCTTAGAAATCCGCCCAGGGGCGGGCAATAAGCAAATCAGGGCCCTGCCTTCCCCTCGTGGCCTCTGGGGCGCGACGTCATCCGGGCGCGCCGCGAAAGCCGCTCCAGGCGAACCAGTAGGCGATGTGGCCGGGCAGCCGGGTCAGGCGTCGGTCCGATGGGCCGACGAGCGCGTCCTCGGTCACCCGCCAGGTCTCCGCCCCCGCCAGCAGCAGGTCCGGGCGATCGGCATGGGCCTTGAAGCGGAGGCCCTCGGAGCGGTAGGCGCGGACCGTGCGCGTTGCCGCGTCCCCGATCAGAACCACGTCGATCACGCCGGCCCGGTCGTTGACCACGGCGCCGCCTTCGAAGCGGCTGAGCGGCCAGGCCTTCTCGTGCCCGGCGCCGCGAATGGCGAAGACGTAGTCCTTGGGCTGCAGCTCCTGGTCCCTGACCAGGGCCGGGAACATCAGATCCGGGCTGGCGAAGTAGTCGCCGTAGGGCGCGCCGGGCCGGTAGTCGCGGACGTGCCCGGTTTCCAATGAAAGGACCCTGGTGTCGGGATGGCGGGCCTGCCAGTCCCGCCAGGTGGTGATGGCCACCGGGCGCACCTTCAGCTCGATGCCCGAGCCGGTCAGCGGCCCGACCACCGGCCGCCCGGTGAACTGGTTCCACAGCGAGTTGGTGCGCCGGTCGTACATCAGCTTGTTGGAGCGGTAGAGGAAGCCCGAGGAGCCGAACACAAGCGGCGCGGCCTCGCCCTCGCGTTGGGTCTCGAACAGGATACCGGAGCCGCAGAGGGTGCAGTAGGCGAGCGCAACCGGCACGCTGCCGATCACGTCGTTGAACATCTCGTGCCAGTCCATGATGCGCAGCGGATAGGCCCGTGCGTCGCCGTCGATCTCGACGCCGAACACAAGCTCGTCCTGGGTCAGGTAGCCGGCCTCGGCAGCCGCCACCAGGCTTGGATTGACCAGCGCCGGGATCCCGTCCTTCACCACGCCGCCCCAAACGATCTCCTCGAGCCTGATCTCGTGTGCCACACCGGGCCCGAGGAACAGCCGGAAGTTCGGATCGATCGAGGCCATGACGTCGGCCTTGAAGACGTCGAAGCCGTCGTAGGGTTCGATCTCCGGGTGGGCCTGTTGCCAGAGCATCCAGTCGTGCCAGTCGGCGCCGGGGCTGGCGCCGGTGATCTTCTCGAGAGTGTCGTTGATGGCATCGCCGCCGCGCTGGAACCGCAGGGCCTGGATCAGGACCGCGGCCAGGTCCGCCTTGCCGCGCGCCGCGATGGCGTCGAGCGCGGGTTGGCGGGCCCCTGGGCCGGAGAAGAGCTGGCGCGCCAGGGCATCGGCCTCTTCGTCGAGCGCCGCGGCCGGCGCCAGCGGCAGGCCCGAAAGGCCAAGGGCGGCGAGGGAAGCGAGGATCGTGCGCCGCGACAGGTGATTGATCTGGTTCATGGCCGTTGGCAGCCCGAGGTTTAGGGTCTCGGCAGACGTGGTGGCCGCGGCGCCGGGCGCAAATGCAAACCGGTTTCACGCTTAGGTGAGAACGGCGCGAGCGGGCAAGGGGTTCCATCCTGGCACCCGCCCGCGCGCCCATGCTACCTAGGCCCAGATGGGACAGCTTTGGGGAGAACACGATGAGGCGCAAGCTGATCGCCGGCAATTGGAAGATGAATGGGCTCAGGCAGGACGGTCTCGATCTGGCCGGCGCGCTGGCGGCGCGCGTGAAGGGCGGCGGCCCCGACTGCGACTGGCTGGTCTGCCCGCCGGCCCAGCTCTTGGTTCCCGTCGGCGAAGCGATCGCGGGCAGCGATATCGCGCTCGGTGCTCAGGACTGCCACACCGCGGCCTCGGGCGCCCACACCGGCGACCTGGCCGCGGCCATGCTGGCCGACGTCGGCTGCAGCTTCGTCATCGTCGGCCATTCCGAGCGGCGGACCGATCACGGCGAGGGCGACGCCTTGGTCAAGGCCAAGGCGGCGGCGGCCCAAGCCGCGGGCCTGACGCCGATCGTCTGCCTCGGCGAGACCGAGCAGCAGCGGGAGGCCGGCCAGACGCTGGAGGTGATCGGGACCCAGGTGAAGGGCTCGATGCCCGACGCCGCCGATCGTCTCGTGGTGGCCTACGAGCCGGTCTGGGCCATCGGCACCGGCAAGGTGGCGACCCCGGACGACGTCGCCGAGGCCCACGCCCACATCCGCGGCCTGCTGGGCGGCATCTTCGGGGCCGATGCCGCGGCCGCGATTCGCATCCTCTACGGCGGCTCGGTCAAACCGGACAATGCCTCCGGTCTGATGGCGCTGGAGGACGTGGACGGCGGCCTGATCGGCGGCGCCAGCCTCAAGGCCGACGATTTCTGGGCGATCGGCGAGGCTTGTCCCTAGCGAAGCGGGCCCGTCATGGCCACATAAGCGATGCTCGCGGTCCGCATCCGGGGTTTGTGCGGAGCGGGATTTGAGAGTATAGGACCGCACCGGCGGCACGGCGGCCCGGCCCCTGCGGATTTAGGTGCCCCCTGCGGATTTAAGTCATGACTCAGGTTCTCTTGGTCATCCATCTGTTCATCGCGCTCGCCCTGATCGGGGTGGTGCTGCTCCAGCGCAGCGAGGGCGGCGGTCTGGGCATCGGCGGCGGCGGTGGCGGCGGTGGCGGCATGAGCGGATTCCTCACCGGGCGTGGCACGGCCAACCTGCTGACCCGTACGACCGCGATCCTGGCGGCCTGTTTCATGGTCTCGAGCCTTGTGCTGACGATCCTGGCCGGCGGCTCTTCGGAACGGCGCTCGATCGTCGACGAGCTGCCCACGACGGTGCCGGCCCAAGAGGAGCCCGCGCAACCGGCGGCGCCGAGCGTGCCGGTCGAATAGTCCGAGCCGTTCCGCGCGACTCGACTCCCTCACGGCGTCCAAAGGGCACGATCGGGCCGCGTCGCGGCGCCGGCACTCATTCGCATGTCCTGTCCGGACTCCTCGATTCCCTAGGCTTTCGCGATGCCGCTGAAATTTCATACGGCGCCGTCGATTGAAGGCTTGCCCGGACCCGGGCTATCGTTCATTAATTTGCGTCCATGACGCGCTTCATATTCATCACCGGCGGCGTCGTGTCCTCCTTAGGAAAAGGTCTCACGTCGGCGGCCCTCGGGGCCCTGCTCCAGGCGCGCGGCTACAAAGTGCGGCTGCGCAAGCTCGACCCCTATCTGAACGTCGACCCGGGCACCATGAGCCCCTTCCAGCACGGCGAGGTCTACGTCACCGACGACGGCGCCGAGACCGATCTCGACCTCGGCCACTACGAGCGCTTCACGGGCGTGGCCTCGCGCAAGAGCGACAACGTCACCACGGGCCAGATCTACACCAACGTCATCGCGCGCGAGCGGCGCGGCGAGTACCTCGGCGCCACCGTGCAGGTGATCCCGCATGTCACCGACGCGATCAAGCAGTTCATCCTCAACGACATCACGGACGAGGACTTCATCGTCTGCGAGATCGGCGGCACCGTGGGCGACATCGAGGGCCTGCCGTTCCTCGAGGCGATCCGCCAGCTCGGCAACCAGCTGGAACGCGGGTCCTGCATTTTCATTCATTTGACCCTGGTGCCCTTCATCGCCTCGGCCCAGGAGCTCAAGACCAAGCCGACCCAGCACTCGGTGAAGGAGCTGCAGAGCCTGGGCATCCAGCCGGACATCGTGGTCTGCCGCACCGAGCACGAGATCCCGCGCAGCTCGCGCGACAAGATCGCGCTGTTCTGCAACGTCCGGAAGGAAGCGGTGATCCAGGCGCGCGACGTCGACACCATTTACGCCGTGCCGCGGGCCTATCACGAGGAGGGTTTGGACACCGAAGTCTGCCGCCACTTCGGCCTGGACGGCGGCAGGCCAGACCTCTCCAAGTGGGACCGGGTGACCGAGCGGGTCCGCGTGCCGGACGGCGAGGTGACGATCGGCGTGGTCGGCAAGTACACGACCCTGATCGACTCTTACAAGTCGCTGGCCGAGGCGCTGTCGCACGGCGGCATCGCCAACAACGTGCGGGTCCGGGTCAACTGGCTCGATTCCGAGATCTTCGAGACCGAGGGCGCGATCCAGCAGCTGCAGGACGTGAACGGCATCCTGGTGCCCGGCGGCTTCGGCGAGCGCGGTTCGGAGGGCAAGATCGCCGCCGCCCAGTTCGCGCGCGAGCACAGCGTGCCCTACTTCGGAATCTGCTTCGGCATGCAGATGGCGGTGATCGAGGCGGCGCGCCACCTGGGCGATCTGCCAGGAGCGGGCTCCACCGAGTTCGGTCCGGCCGAGGAGCCGGTGGTCGGCCTTTTGACGGAATGGATGCACGGCAACACGGTCGAGCGGCG
>JAAUYJ010097841.1_pt1 | contig 11463 bp, 16 predicted proteins | sample 7278031 | NCBI WGS metagenome assembly JAAUYJ01 (sample SAMN14350222, study PRJNA611818) | marine sediment metagenome | isolation source: surface marine sediment (1.8m) | place: French Polynesia: Moorea | collected 2018-08 | reverse complement strand
TGTACTGTAAGTTCCCGTATTGACACGGAGCTCGGCAATCCGGGAGAAGAATTGATGTGCAAAAAAGTTTCCTGCTGAAGGAGAGCAACAAAGTTCTGCTAATTAAGGACCGCAGCGGAGCGAGAGGTGTCGAAGAACGAGGTGAAATCCGTCCGTCCCTCTCTCGACAACACCACCGCCGCCGCCGCCGAACGTGCAACATGAGAATGCGGGAGGAGTCAGGGGCGTCGGCGGCGACCGAGGCGGGGGAAGTGGAGCGAGGAGATTCCGCCCTGTGGAAGTGGAAGAGGTGGAGACTCATTTTCAGTCTGAGGGCCTTGCGACAGAGAGTGACGGCTTCGCCGTCTACAAAGGAGGCCTCGTCCGGGGCCAAGAATAAAGGAAAAGATGGAAAATCAATTGGCAAAGGCGGAGCCAATAATAAGAGGAGGGCGGAGGAGAAGTGGGGCCAACTAAAGACGAGAGGAAATGTGACGAAAACGGCTTTTGAAGGCGAGGAAAAGAGGACGAGGAGGGGTAGGAGGGAGGGAGGCGCGTCGTCCGCCTCCGTCCTCTCCGCCTCCGCCTCCTCGTCCTCCAGGCTGGACCACTCAGCGGCCAAGCACCGCATCGCCGTCAGACCGCCCACAAAGAAGCACCACAAGCACAACCGCAGGAAGAAGAGCGGAGACGGCGGCGGAGGGGGCGGAGGGGAGCAGAGGCGCAGCAAGAGCAGGAACAAGGAGAGGAGGGAGAAGCCGCCGAGGGAGCACAAGAAGAAGCAGAAGAGGAAGGATGAAGATGCGGCTGACGGCAACAACGTCAGCATCGTTGTCGTCGAGCACAGCAGCAACATCAGCAACAACAACTATGCTCCAAGTGAGGACGAGCTTGCCCTCCTGCAGAAGCTGGCCAATCAGGAAGAGGGCGACCCCTTCCCCCTCAACAGGAGCAAGAGCCTAGCCGTCAGGGGATCCAAAGATGCTATCCAGGCCTCCCCCCTCGGGGGTCCTTCTTCTTCGTCCGTGGTCCGCCGCCACTCGATCGCAGAGGAACGGGAGGGAGGACGGATCACCAGGACGACCACCGTCGTCAAGGTGGTCCCGATTGAGCAGGAGGAGCTGAATTCCCTGGCAGCGTCTTCTTCCAAGAGTCCGTCTTCCGGGTCTCCGTCGCTGCTGCTGAGGGAGGACGGCGACGGCGATAGCAACGTTGCTACCATGGTCTCGCCCGACCACCCCCGGCAGGAGGAGGACGGGAAGAGCACCTCCACCACCACGGTGGAAATCAAGTCCTGCCTCAACTCCAACGTGGTCTTCCGGCGCTCCTCCCCCATCGGCGGCAGCAGTAACAGCAGCTACAGCGGAGGCAGCAGCTACCACAAGTCGGCGACGGTGGCCGTCAGGCGCAAGGGGTCTTCTTCAACAGCGGCGGCGGCGGCGTCCGGTCGTGAGAGGTTCCTCACCTCCATCGAGCACTGGACTCTCGCCAACGAGGGGCTCAGGAAGAGCATTTGCGACCTAAGCGGGGTCTCGAGAATTTTACAGGTATGCCTCTGCTGGCTTCCCTAATTAATTAAATAGTAAAATAATACTATCAATTCATTTTTTATTTCTAGGCGGAGATAATGTCTGAGTCCGCCTGGAGCCAGCGAAACAGCAGCGACTCCCTCGACAGCACCGGCGACAGCGGCGACGACGTAGATGCGGAGAACGACGACGACGACGAAGAACTGGACCTAAGCGGCGACACACCTTTCGGGTCTCTCGAAGTGAGCCGACTGCTGGAGGACCTGAGCGAGACGGCGGCGCAGATGGTCAAGGAGGATCTGGCGACAAAGGTGTCTTCCTCCTCCTCCGGCGTGGAATCGGAGGAGGAAGGGTCCTGCTCCGCCTCCTCCAAGACAGCGAGCGACACCCAGTGCGACGCCGCCGCCGTCGAGACCGAGATGGAGGTGGCGTCTGCGTTCCTGAGGGTGGAGCCGGCGGAAGTCGTGGACAAGGAAAAGGAGAAGGACGAGCTGGAGAACGTCAACGTAAGGGAGATGAGGAAGATATTCCTGCTGCCGTCGACGCCAAAATCCGTGGGTACCGCCAACGACTCGTCCCAGTTCGAGCTGAGCAAATCCAGGTCATGCGCATGCCTAGCCATGGCCGCGGCAGTGAGGTGGGTGGTGAAACAAACACTTTTTGACTAGATTTTCACCAACTTCATTGTTCGCATTGCAGGAAGAAGGAGGAGACCTGGCTGGAGGCGACGAGGAGCCAGGAGCAGCAGAGTCGCCACAACAACCTGAGGCGGACCTCCTCTTCGCAGGACCTGAGCAAGTTGCTCTCAGCCCAGAGCAAGAAGGCTCAGGCGGGAGGAGGAGAGGGGTCGCTGGTCCGGGCCCTGGTGCTCAAGTTCGACAGGATTTCTAAGCAGCAGCAGCACCAAAGTGTCGCCGCCGTTCCCAGCATGTAGTTCCTTTATTTCCAAGACTTCCATTTTTTGCCATGTCGTCTCTTGCATACATACAGTGAAAATAAAAAATTACGTAGCTTTTTTTCCCTTGACTTCTTTTTTTATGCCTGGGTTGTGTATCGAGTCACGTCGCAAAAAGTTTTCTCTTTTTCTGTCTGAAGTTTCAAGTGGTTTTTGGTTTTGGACTTTCACTGCAATTCCTGGATTGACCAAAGCTAAGGAGCTGGGAATTGGGGGGGGGAGGAAAAACAAGTATCATACCGGTAATTTTTTCCATCTTGCTATTTTAAAGACTGTTACTTACTTTGTGTTGCTTCATCTGCTCGCGAGCCACTTCAAACGAGGCAGATCAAAAAGATCAAAAAGGAATTCAAAGACGTCGACGATAGCAGTAAAACAAGAAGCCAGTGTCTTTCTCTTTTCTTAATGACGCTGCCCCTCCCTCCACGCCCCCCAATCCTCCTCCATTCTCCAACTTTCGTTTTCATAGCTTTGGCTCCTCCTCCTCCTCGATCCCCCTTCCCTCTCTCCCTCCTCCTTTCCTCGCCCGGGGATGCGAAATTCGCCTCCGTCTCGTTACGGCGGCATTCCTCTTTTCCCCTCGACCAGGTCCCCCCCTCTACTCGATTTGGCATGGTCGCCCCCTCATCGTCTTCGATGAACACCAGCTGTACATAGTGCACTGCAGTGCACTTGCCATTGCGAAGACGATTCCAAGTCTTTTTTCTGCCATACCGTACATCCATAGTTTCCCCCATCGATGCAGAAGGTATCGTCAACTGGAAAACGTTCAAGAAAACATTTGTCATAAATCTACTCGTTTCCCCCCCCGAACGAACGAGGACGATAATTCTCCTCCTGTTTAAAAGGTATTGGAAGTAGCTGAAGCCACTTGTTTCCCGTAACGCGATAATAATTAGAGTGAAAAGGAGCTTCTCCTCCACTCCGCATGACCGTCCGTCCGTCAGAACGCCGATGCACCTATCCTTCCCTCTTCCGCATAAATTCGGGCGGGTTTTCTGGGCTGGGGAAGGGAAGCCAACTGACGCGCGCATACAAAGCCTAAGCGTAGGGCGTACGCGCCAGGAAATTCGAAAGTGCAAAAGGGGGGGGGGGTGTTTTAGGGGAAAGGGGTAAAAAGGGGGGGGTTGATCTTCCTGATGGTTGTCTGACGGCGTCGCCGCCTCACGAGCGAAAAAAAAGCCGTTTTTAGGATACAAAGGCAGGCGATTTCCCTCATTTTCGGAACTCTGTAGGAGGAAGAGAAAGGAAAAGGGGAAGGAGGAAAAGATGTTTTGCCACTGGTACTTTTTTTTTCGTCATACATTGACGCCGCCAAAAAAGGAGTTGGAGGAAGAGCACGACGACTGAGAATTTCGAATTACGGCGGAAGAGGGTTCATTAGAAAATTATGGCCTCACGCATCCAAATTTCTCCATTCGTTACGAAACGAAAATAATTTTATTGGTGATATGCACAGACGCGCCCGTGGGCCTGATGTCCTTCCTGTCCGAGCTGGTGCTGCCCTGGCGCGAGGCCTTCCTGCTCAGGCGATTCTTCAGGAACCTGGGGAAGAAGGACAGGAAGAATAAAACTGGGGCTTCTTCCATGAGGTGAGGAACGAAGAAGGATCTCACGGTCGACTTGTCTTTTTCCCCCTCTCGGCGAGATTGCATGCTCTGTTTGAGACAGTTATCCGCGGCACAATAAAACGATGACGCGGTTTCTCACGGCCGTGAATTCTTTCCCCTTCTTTTCAATTCGGATTTTTTTTTTCAAGAGCGGAAGTGGCACCGCACGTTTTCCCACAGACCGTTTACTTCTCTCTTCCTTTAGCGAGATTCCTCCTCCGCCCGGATCCGAGGTGCCCATGCTGGACTTTCCTCACAAGACTGAAGAACTTCTGAAGAAGCCTTCTGTTTCCGACGCCCGGGCCTGCGTCACCCTGGTGGGCATGGAGGTGCTGCAGCAGAGGGAGAAGTACGTGGTAAGTCGTTGCTTCCCCGGAAAAAAAAGTCACGAGAAAAAATCCCTTTCTTTTCGCGCTCTGTGCGGTAGCAGCACAAGCACACTCCTCGCTTCGACGCGCTTTCCACCAAAAAAACCGCCTCCCTAATTTGTTCCGCGAGCCGTGCAAAATTACCTTACGTACGCTCGCGCATTTCGCCACCTCCAATCCCCCCCCCGGAATTTCTTGGAGAAACTCTTAATTGCTCGAAATGTTTTTTTCTTAGATCTACAAGCTCCGCGTGGAGGACCGCCGCCCCTGGAGCGTGGACAACGTCCCCGTGTGGCACGTGCACAGGCGCTACTCCGACTTCCTCTCCCTGTTCGGAAAGATACGCACCGCTTTTCCCCAATTCAAGGTGCGCAAAAAATGTTGGTTCAATTAAAAAAAAACGACACGTGTTTTTAATTGTTCTCAGGTGGATCTCCCTCCGCGCAAGTGGGTTGGCAGCAACTTTGACCCGGTTTTCCTCGGGAGGAGGATGTTCAGGCTCCAGGAATTTATCGACCAGGTTTGGAAAAAGGAATTAAATTTGAAATTTTAGTGGGAAATTAGAACATGGTTCTTTTTACTTAAAATCAAGCTGTTTGAGGACGAGAGCGTCCGCGAGTTCCACGAGGTCCAGGGCTTCTTCTCCATTACCGCCCCGCCAAACAGGGCGGTCTCAATGGAGTTCGACCGGGTGCGCACACTTTCCCTCAAACAATAATCAATGATTTTTTATTTGAAACTCCATCTAAGGCGGTGTTCGACTCTTTCGAGTGCGTGGTGCAGGAGCTTCGGTCCCAGCTGCGCATGCGCGAGCTGTGGGAGTCGGAGTGCTCCGAGGTGCGTTCTGCGCTGAGGGAGAGGGAGGCGGAGCTGGAGGCGGCCAGGGCGGAGGCCGAGCAGCTAAGGAGGCAGAAGGACGGGCTGCTGAGGTGAGGGACAATAACAGCAGCAGTAGCAGCAACAGCATCACTAACAACATCAGCAGTAGCATCTGGAGCAATAGCCCCTACTCAAGATCACTTTTGCTCTGGAAGTATTAATTTTTTGCCAACAGTTATTTACAGACTAAAGTAAAGAAGCTCGAAGCAAACATAAAAAGTAGTACCTACTATAGTTGTGCATCATCAGCAGAAATGAGAAGTTTCTCTTCCAGAGCCCTGCAAGAGAGCGCCGGTGGTGGTGGAGGAGGAGCTGGAGGAGGAGACCTGGACAGCAGCGGCGACGGAGACGGGCTGCAGCAGCACCAGGCGGCTTCAGCATCTCTGTCGCTGCCAGTGCCGCAGAGGTTAACGAATATATAGAGACGTACCTCGTGCCCCCGAACATTGAAATTGTTTAAATGTTTTAAAAGCGCAGGTTGATCAGGGCTTCCTCGTCCAGACTGTCGCTGGCCTCGAGGGGATCGAGCTACCACATCCACCACCACTGATTTTCCGGAGAGACGATTTTATTGTTAGTGCACAACTTTTTTATAATCGAGAAAAATATGCGCATGTTCAAGTGGAACCAAAAGTCTCAAATCTTTCTTGCTTAGTAGTTTAGCGGCAGAACGATGACGGGCAGTGAGTTCTTGGGGTTCTGGGTGTAGATGGACCAAGTTTTCTTGCTCAGGTTGAAGATGCCTTAAAAGAAGTAATTTATTTCCTTTTTATGTTGGATTTTTTAACTGCTTTTTAAAAAAGGACGAACCCACGACGACTGTCCTCGCCTCATCCTTGCCGCCGCCGTCGCGGAAGAAGGAAAACATCGCGTCGGTCTGCCAAGAAAAAAAACTTTTAGAATAAGAGGGAAACAATTGAACTTTTTTTATTTACCTGGTCTCCCAAGATGGCGACGACGCTGGACACGGAAAGGACTCTGGGAAAAAAAAAGAACAAACGTGGGAATTCTCATGACGCAGAAAAAAAAAATACATCTTTGTCGCCCAGCAAACCTTGGCAGCATGTTGAGCACAGCGTGCCTGTGGTTGGAGCTCCACAGAGGGAGGCTGTCCCTCTCCTGAGCCTTCAGACGAAGGAACCTTGCAAGAAACAGGGGTTTTCCCCACTTGAAGCAGACCTTGAATTGGCTGAACTCACTTGTTGCAGTGCGTGAGGTGCTCCCCCGGGCTGAGCGTGAGGACGCTCACGACCGACTCGCCCCCGCCCGGCCGCGGGGCGCCGTAGCGGCGGCGGGAGGAGGAGGAGCCGCCCCCGTTGGTGTCGGGAGGGGGAGGGGCCACCTGGGGAAAAAAGATGGAGGCACGGGCATTGTCTTTTGGCATATACGAACTTTTGTGTGTTCAAAACTCGATAAGCAGCACTTATTTTTCTCAAATCCTCATGTGATAGAATATGGAGTCAAAAAATCGAGGCAAATATACAGTATATCGCGTAGCCACCCACCTCGGCGTTGTGGATAAGCGTCGCGCCCTCCTGCCTCGCGAAAATCATGTTCACCGAGATCCCGTCTGACGCGCCCCCGAAGTGGGTCGCCCCGGCCTGGTGGTGGTGCACGTCGCCCTCCGCCGCGGAGGAGAGGATCTCGCAGGCGTCGAACATGGTGGAGCAGGAGAGGAGGGCGCGGCACAAAAAGTGGCGAGCTAGGAGGGGAAGAAAAAGCTTGGGTTGGGTTTTTTTTTTGGCTCAAGATGTCGGATGCCTTTTTTGGCGGTCTTGAAACTGATTGCGCGCCGTTGTGCACAAATAAAATATGCTGCGTAGTTTTCAGACTATATACTACGTCGCAAAGGAGACAGCCTGCACATCACAATGTTCCATCAAAAATCTACACATGCTGGCTTTTTATAAGAGCAAACCTAATTTGCTTATAACTTGCAATAAAAACTTGAAAACACACAAGCTACCATAAAATAGTTACACACACACAAACACAGCCACATCATTCGTTTTTGACATTTCCCAAGGGGGAAAAATTTGATGCAGGGAAAGTGTTTTCTTTTCCCCTTGAAAAGATTCCCAACATCTCCATCTGGCGATATATAGGCTTTGATAAATTCTTACGCATCCTGTCCCATCCGTTCCTCCCGGTGGTGATGGTGTTGACGGAGAACACCATCCCGTGCTGGTTGTACCCCATGTAGGGCCCGGGGAGCATCCCGGGGAGGCAGAACGCGGTGAAGCGCTCTTCAGACACGCCGTACCTCGAGTCTCGCAAATAATTATTTATTCAAAAAGCCAAATGTTTTAATTTTTCTGCCGACCTTCCCCTAGGCGATGCCTCCATGATGTGAGCCACCACCAGGTAGCACTGGTTCACGAGCTCTGGGCCGGCGTCCTGAGAATGGCCGAGGATAACCTAAAACAATGTTAGAACCAATGACGATTAAAAGCTGTAAATTAATGCAGTATTTCCAAGATCAAATTGAGAGAGAATTCAAACGCGCGCGAAGTAAATCGTGACTGCTGTCTTTTATTGCAAAACTCGTAGAAAATGTATTGTACAGGGAAAAAAACATAAAATGCAAGTCTAGGCCTCCACCGCCGCCTGCGGAGCGGCCGCGGCCGCGGCAATGAGAGAGGCAAGTCCTCCTCCACCTCCAAGTTTTGGAGGGGCAGCGGGCGAGGCTGCGGGAGCGGCCTCCGCAGAATCCTGTTCAGCAGACGACTGCTGTTGCTGCTGCTGTTGCTGCTGTTCATGCTGCAGCAGCTGCTGCTGCTGCAGCTGCTGCGGTGTCGGCACCATCGTGGTCATCCCCGGCTGCGACGCCGGGGGAGGAGGGATCGCGTCAGCCATCTCGTCCTCCTCCTGACGCATGGTGTCCACGAAGTGGTTCAGCTCAAGGATCTAAAAGGAAACAACTTAATTTATTTTTTCATACATTGTTTGTCCTACTCTAACCCTATCTCGATTCCTCCTCCTCTCCCTCTTGCGGAAGCGGCGAAGAAAGTCCTCCTTCCATTTCGAAGTGGCGTCCTAGTTAAAATCAAAACACACACATTACATTTCGACCTAGTTTTTTTTGTGTAGATTTTCACCTGCAGTTTCGCCTCCTCCGCCAGCAGCAGCGCCTGGTGTCCGTCGTGGCATAGGGCGATGAGGGAGGATACCTTGACGGTCTCGATGTCCCTGTCCTTGTCGCCCAGGAAGGGGAGCTCCTCGATGGACTCGCCAAGCTCGCTCAGGCGCCGGAAGTACCTGGAGATTAGAATTTCAAATTGATTTTTTTCGAAATCTTGATAAGGGAGTTAGTGATTTGTGAACACACCTGGTGTCCACAGATCTCGCCCTGGCAAAGAGCTCCTTGACCGCCCCGATGAAGCTGCCCATCATCTCCCCCAGGTTGCTCTCAAAGTCGCTCAGGACCTTCTCCGTCTGCGAGACGAGCGTCACCTCCACCGACATCACCTCCTGCCAGACCGACGCCACCGAAGAGGAGAACGAGTCCTTGAGCGCCTCCACCTCCGCCCGCTGTTGCTCTAGCTCCGCAGAGGCCTCCACGCTCACCCCCGCGGCCCCTCCACCCTCGCCCGCCTCAGCCGCCCCCGCCGCCAGAGCCGCTTCCTCCGCTGCCTGCTCGCGGTCGACGACGCCCTCGGCGCGGCCGGCGACGTCGTACAACTGAAATTTGAAACGAAAAAACACATTTTATTTCTATGTCAATTCGATGGTTGTCTTTATTCTCCTTGCCTGGTCGAATATGGCGTCCTTCTCCCTGAGGAACTCGTCCACCACCCTGACCCCGCTCTCCTGCGCCCTCCGCTGCGCCTTGCGGATGCAGGACTCGAAAGCGGCGGTCTCGTCCTCGCGGGATTCCTAATTAACATTTAAATTATTGACATTAAATATTGATATTGTTAATATTGCCTAGTTTTGAGGGGAACCTAAGTGTGCGTATTTTTACGTACCAATTCTCTCAGGCCCAGTTCGTAGATCTCGTCGCCGATGGCCGACATCTCACCGCTGAACTGATCGTACAGGGTCTGAAATTACACGTACTTAAAGTAAAAGTTCGGGAAGAGATAATGCTGCAAATGATTTGGGTACCTGCGTGTCCCCTCCGTGCTGCCCCTTCCACCTTTCAAGGCAGTCCCTCAGTTGCTTCTCCTCCTTCTCGTGGCGGGACAGAAGCGAAGCCAGCAACTCCTTGCCTGAGATTGTAAATTACACGCCTGTGTACACACAGTAGAGACGTTGGCATCCCACAAAAATAGTGTTGATTGCTACCTCTGAGCGACGCGACGAACGCCGCCTTGTGCCTCCTCTGGCTGGCCTTCTCCTCCTTCACCCTCTCCACGGCCTCCTTCAGTTGGTCTTCCTGCAAATGATGCGTCAAATTTGTCTCGCCCCGCATTCGTTCGCACAAAAACCGAATTCCTTGCCTGATTTTGCGCTCTGAAAATGTCCCCCTGGTGCCTTGCCGAAGCCTCCTCCCGCTCTTCCTTGGTGATGGCGTGGCACTCGAGAAAGGCCAGAGCTTTATGAAAAGTGCGAAATTAGAAAAAAAATTCGCCTTTTTGGCGTGATCGTTTCAAGTACCTGGAAGCAGCGCCATGATGAATCCCTGCCAGTCCTCCTCCGCCTCGCAGTAGGGGTTCTCCTTGATGCTAAGAGTCTTGAGGCCGGGCAGCTGGCGCAGGTAAATGATGTCGTCCTGTGAAAAATGTGGTGAAAAATTAAAAAAAACTCAATGTGGGAAATTGTTGTATCATAGTATATGTAAAACCGTTTACCTTTGAAGCTATCTTGTTCCTCCCCATTCTGAGCACCTTAAGTCCCTCCAGGTGGTCGAGGTTCTCCACGGAATCAATCTCGTTGGCGTAAAGCGCGAGAACCTGAAATGTGGGTGTTTTAATTAAATAAAATAACTTATGCGGGAAAGGGAAGTTGTACCTCCAGCTTCTTTAGCGACTCCAGCCCCTCGACCTTCTTTATCCTGTTGAAGCTGAGGTCGAGCCACGTGAGGTGGAACAGCTGGTCCAGCCCGCCGATCCGCTCGATGAAGTTGTTGTCGAGAAAGAGGCGCGTCAGCGAGGACATGCCGCCAAGGTTCTCAACCTGAGAAACGAAAACTGCTGTGACAACATTGGAAAACTTTTTTGTTTCGTTCCATTCACCTTCAGAATCTGCCTGAACTCCAGCCTGAGCGTGGTGGCCGTCTTGATGAGGAACTCCCTCGATGCCTCGTCGTCCGCCCCTCCTGCCCCGTCTTTGCCCTTCCCCCCCTTCCCCGCCGCCCCCCTCATCCTCCTCTTCTTCTGCCTTGTAGCGGTGGCCCCCGTCAAGGCGGACGAGGAGAGCTCGGAGGAGGTGGCGGTGCCGCTCCCGCCGCTCCCGCCGCCGCCGCCCACGCCGTCGTCGTCCCTGTCCAGCAGTCCGAGGGCCTCCAAGATCACCGTCTGAAAGTTTTTAATTGTTATTTATAGGGGAAATGCAGCAGTGATATTGTGCTTTTATTTAACCTTGTCGATGGCCGTGGGCTGCCGGTCGCTAGGCAGCTTGATCTTTGAGCTGGCTGGGTCCTCGCCGTAGACGTCCATTTTTTGAAGCACTTTTTTTCCTGTCAATTTCTTCGTTGTTTTGCTTTCTCTCCAACAAAGCTTCCCTCTTGGGAAATAGCGAAGAATATTTTTGTTTGGCCGATATCAGAGGCGTGCGTGGTACTGTGGTACTGGTACAGTAGCATGTGTGTGATATTGTTGCCGGCAAAACAAGCAACCCCCCACCCCCCCCCCCGCCTTTCTCCTGTTTCCCACAGGAATGCATTGCATGTCGCTTTCCTCCCCTTGCCCTTTCCGCTCCCTGTTTAAATACCTGGCAAAGTGGAGGGAAAGTCGCCACTATAATTCCGTCCCTTTTTCAACAAGCACCCCTTCAATTTTCATGCGTACATTGGACACGCGAAACTGATTTTTTTAAATTCGAATGTTCTCGCCTTGTTTTCGTCGCAGCAGACCGTGGTGGAGCCGAGCAGCCCCCCGTGGGGCTCCTTCCCGCAGAGGGTGGAGATAATCTCGTCGATGTGAAGGAGGAATAGCTAGGAGACGGTGCACAAAAATAATTATTGTAGTTATACGTATACC